>Ga0265297_10005139_pt1 | contig 20411 bp, 25 predicted proteins | sample Munlanlwell13791_FD_192502 | JGI IMG/M metagenome (GOLD analysis project Ga0265297, IMG submission 192502) | Leachate microbial communities from a municipal landfill in Southern Ontario, Canada - Leachate well 137-91 | ecosystem: Engineered > Solid waste > Landfill > Unclassified | place...
CACTCCGGTGACAGTGCATGTTCACTCCCTCCGGTAAGTCTCAGCGCTGATTTACAAGCACAAGTGGAACAACAAACCAAAAAAATTGCATTGGGCCTCGGTGTTATTGGCTTGCTTAATATTCAATTCGCTATTTATCAAAACGAAGTTTACATCATCGAAGTCAACCCGCGCGCATCCCGAACCGTCCCTTTTGTATCAAAAGCTACCGGCATGCCTCTTGCAAAGGTTGCAACACGAGTTATGGTTGGTGATACGCTTCGAAATGCTCTAAAATTTTATGATAATTACCATGTTGTTATGGAAGAAAATGGATTGCTCAAACCTCGTCTCAAAGGGCATGTCGCCATCAAAGAAGCCGTATTCCCGTTTAACAAACTCTATGGTGCCGATTTGGTTCTCTCTCCTGAGATGAAATCAACCGGTGAAGTTATGGGTATCAGTGAAAACTTTGGAATAAGTTTTGCCAAAAGCCAACTCTCTGCTGGGAACAAAATCCCTACAGCGGGTACGTGTTTCCTCTCCTTTATCGAAACGGATAAAATGCATGCACCTGAAATCGCTCGCGGTCTTCATACCCAAGGGTTTAAACTGGTCGCTACGCGCGGTACTCAAAAAGTCATTGAAGCTGCCGGAATCCCGTGTGAAGTTGTTTTGAAAATCTCAGAGGGTCGCCCTAATATCGAGGACATGATGAAAAATGGTGATATTTCTCTCGCCATCAATACCTCGGATAATAAAACATCCAAACAAGATGCACAGCAGATCCGCCAAGTCGTCTTACGTATGGGAATCCCCTATTTTACAACCCTCAGTGCAGCGCGTGCAGCAATCGAAGCAATGACGTATATGGGTGATGACAGCTGGATGAAACCGCACGCACTTCAGGATTTTTTGGTACGCTAAAAATGCCCATTATTCTTGCTCAGACCGACACGACGGTCGGTTTTCTCTCACAAGACAGTGCCTCTCTAGCACATATCAAAGGGAGAGAAGAGGGAAAACCGTTTTTAAAAGTGTTTGCTTCGCTGAACTTGCTTCAATCTACCGTGAGAGTTCCTCTCAAATATCGCTCATGGGTTCGACATGGACGACATACGACTTTTGTTATTAAAAATCAGGCCCTCCGATACGTGAGTGACTCAACTCATTCTCGTTTGATTCAAAAATACGGATGGCTCTATTCTACTTCTGCGAATGAGAGCGGTCGTGAATATGATAGAAACTTTTGCATTACCCATAGCGACCATATCATTGAAGATTCGAGAGGTTTTAACTCCTCTTCCCCCTCTAAAATTTTCAGACTCACTGCAACACAATCCAAAAAATTACGATAGGAAAAGAAAAATGAGACACATTGTTAGCGCAAAAAATATTATCCTTGGAGCCACAGGACTAGCTGTTTTAAGTGCCCTCTCCGGATGTCAAAGTTCCCAAGAAGAGCAAGCACCTGAAGGACAAAATAAATTCTTGGTAGTAGAACAACAGCCAAACGGCAAATACATTATCATCGAAGAGATGCCGACAACAGGTCCTAGCCGTGCAATCATCAAAGATACCGATGAAAACGGAACCGTCCACGAGCGTGTCATGAGCGAAACCGAGATGAAAGAACTCGCCGATCAAGAATACAAAAAAATGGAAGCGGGACAATCAGAACTCAACTCTGAGCCAAAAAGTGAAGGGATGGGTCTTGCCGGAACCATTCTTGCAGCTGCGGGAGGAGCATTGCTTGGAAATATGATCGGAAACGCCCTCATGAACAACGCCAACGTTCGTAAGCATCAAGATATGTCCAATCGTTCAGCGTATCACCGTTCGGGTGGTGGCAGTTCATCCACTGCCAACTCAGGCAAAAAAAGCTTTTTTGGAAACAAAGGTGCAAGCAGCACCTCTTCTTCTAGCAGTTACGGAGGATAAATATGGTATCACTTCAAACGATCAATCCTATTAATGATACAACCCTCGAAGAAATTGGTTTTGCATGGCATACCGACAGCGATGAGAGCAAATACGTTGCGGATGAACTTGTTATCGTAACGGATCAAGAGGCCGAAGCTTATTATGAGTGCGTCAATGAACTCTATGATATGTACGCAACAGCTGCACAGCACGTTATCGATAATAACCTCTTTTTTGAATTGGGAATCCCTTTTAACCTCATAGACGCCATCAAGAAAAGCTGGGACAATGATGTCCATTGGCATCTCTATGGACGCTTTGATTTAGCCGGAGGAATCGATGGCAAGCCCATTAAGCTTATCGAGTTCAATGCCGACACCCCAACGTCACTTTTTGAAACCGCCATATTGCAATGGGCGCTTCTTAAACATAATAATATGGATGAAGAGCGTCAATTCAATAATATTTATGAAGCCATCAGTGAAAATTTTCGCCGTCTTGTCACCCTTTTTGATGATCCAAGCCTCTTTGAAAAACACTACGATGGATGGAAAATTCTCTTTAGTTCCGTGAGTGGAAACAATGAAGAGGAACAAACCGTAAGACTGCTGCAACAAATGGCAATCGATGCGGGATTTGAAACAGGGTTTGAACCGCTTGGAGGTGTCAAATTTGACGAAGAGGGAATTTACGACAGCAACGAAATGCCTTACGAATACTGGTTTAAACTTTTTCCATGGGAAGACATTGCCATTGATGAAAATGAACTTGCGGTACTGCTTACTGCCATTATGAATAACCAAAAAGCAATTATCCTCAATCCCGCCTACACCCTGCTCTTCCAATCCAAAGGGATGATGAAAATATTGTGCGATCTCTTCCCCGATTCTCCGTATCTCCTTAAAACCTCGTATGAGCCACTACAGGGACTCCAATGCGTTGAAAAGCGTATGTTTGGACGCGAAGGGGCGAATGTGAAGATTTTGGATGCCGCAGGCACTACTGTCGAAGCCAATGATGGTCCCTACGGAAACTTCAAACCCATCTACCAAGAGTACGTCGAGTTCCCCAAAGATGCAAAAGGAAACAGCTACCAAGCAGGGGTATTTTTCGCCTACGAAGCGTGTGGATTAGGATTCCGTCGCGGTGGCAAAATTTTGAATAATATGTCGAAATTTGTGGGGCATGTACTGCGCTAAAAGCCTCTTTACTGTATTTGACAATAGCTTATTTGAGATACGTTCGCAGTGAGCTCACTGCGAACGGAGTCAGAATAGAGATATTTTTCTGAATTTGCCCTACACCCATACTAATCATCTTTGACTTCTATAATATATTTAATTGCTTTATTATAAATAGAAAAGAGCAGTCAAAGTTATCTTTAAAAATATGTTTATTTCTTTATGTTTCTTCATACATGATTGCATATTCAATCAACGAATCATAATCAATATCCCAGTAAACGGCATCTACGTGAGTAAGTCTAAGTTGTTCAGCGGTAAGCCATGACATATATTGTATTCTCCTGATCTTTAAATTTTACTATTTGTTTAACAACACTCTTTTGCTCTGTGAATCGCTTTGTCGATATGATCGACAATATTGGCTTCCCCTATTTTTTTATCCAATTTTGAGTTACGAATATACATCCGTACCGTTTTGTTTACCCCTGACAATATCAAGACCGAATGTTGTTCTTGAAGTCTTTGATTCAATACGTCCAAGGCATGAAGCCCAGCTGCATCAATCATCGGTACATGACGAAGCCGTAGAATAAATGCCTTCGGCGGAGCTTCAAAAAGGGCTAGAGTGTCAACCAATTTTTCAGCGATTCCAAAAAAGAGCGGTCCGTTAATTTCATACACTTCGACTCCAACAGGGATAATTTTTTTAGACGTTGCATCCGGATCATCATCTTCTTCATCTTCTTCATTATACGATTTGATTTCTACTGCTCCCATCATGGAGTGGATAAATAAAATAGCCGCCAGCGATATCCCCGCTTGTATCGCAAAATTCAAATCGACTAAAACTGTTAACGCAAAAGTGACGAAGAGGACAACCCGATCTGCGCGAGGGGCTTTCATAATCGAGCGGATATGTTTGATCTCCGCCATATTCCACGCCACCACTATCAAAATAGCACTCAGTGCAGCAAGAGGAACTTTAACGATCAACGGAGCCAAAAAGATCATAAAGAGCAAAAGCCAAAAGGCGTGCAGTATCCCTGATATTGGAGATATGGCTCCCGCTTTTATGTTGGTTGCCGTCCGTGCTATGGCTCCTGTAGCAGGCAGTCCTCCGAAAACTGAGGAAGCCATATTTGCAAATCCCTGGGCAAGAAGTTCGGTGTTAGGCTTATGTTTCGTTCCCGCCATTCCATCGGCAACAACGGCAGAGAGGAGCGATTCGATGGCAGCTAAAACGGCTATCGTAATCGCATCGGGAAAGAGTAAGCGGATTTTCTCAAACGTAATAGTAGGAAACGTGGGAGTCGGAAGCATGGAAGGGATAGCACTAAAACGGCTCTCGATGGTTTCAATCGGTATATTTAAAAGCCATACCGCCAACGCTGAAAGTACTACCACCACAATCGGTCCGGGAATTTTCGGGTATTTTTTGGTCATCAAAAGGATAATACCGATTGAGATCAAGGCAACAATGACAGCATAAAAATTGGTTTCGTGAAGATGGGTCATGTAAAGTATAAGTTTATCGATAAAATCAGGAGGCATGGTTTTAATACTTAATCCGAAAAAATCACGCAATTGCGAAAAGACAATCAGCAAAGCGATACCGGAAGTAAACCCAGTGATAACCGGATAAGGGATAAATTTTATGAGCTCCCCTGCACGGACAAATGCCATAATTATTAGTAAAAATCCTGCCATAATTGTGGCAAGAACCAATCCCTCATAGCCATGTTTCATTGTTACAAGAGCAACCGTAACGATAAATGCGGCAGTAGGACCACCCACCTGATAACGGCTTCCCCCCAGCGCCGAGATTAAAAATCCTGCTACGATGGCGGTAAAAAGACCTCGCTCAGGGGGAAGATTCGAAGCAATCGCAATCGCCATGGCAAGCGGTAACGCAACAATAGCAACCGAGAGACCTGACAGTGCATCTTTAAAAAAGTCGCTTTTGGAATAGCCGTTCTTTTTAATATAGGTAATGAGTTTCGGTTCTAAAAGCTTATACAAGCTTTGCTTCATGGTGTCCGTCCCTTTGTGTGATTTGAAAGAATACAGTAGAGAATCTTAATATTGAATTAGATTCAGTTAATTAAAAATTATTCATTTTATTGAAATTATTTCTATTTATGTGATAAAATACGCCAAATAAAAAAGAGGTGAAGTATTGAAAAGTGCAATTATGGGTGCAGTTACCCGACTGAAAAAAGAACTTTATCTCACTGCCGCTGCCAAATATTTCGATGAAACAGGGTATAAAGAGTTCAAGATTACCGATCTCGCCAAAGAGCTCGAAACGTCCGTTGGAACCATTTACAATATGTTCGGTTCCAAAGAAGAGCTCTATGTTGAATACCTGATTCTAAAATTGGAACGGTTCTTTAAAAATCTGAACGATCATGAAACCGCCGACCCGAGAGAAAATCTCAAACTCTATTTGCGATACAAATATGAAATTTTTTTACGGATTCATGAGCATCCAAACCAGCCCATCACGAATGACCCCTATTTTTTCCATAAACTCGATGTATCGAATCATTCTGTCGTTGGAAATATCTACGATTTTTTACTGCGTCAGTTTAAGCTATTGCTTCCGCGGGAGCACACCAACCACATGCACATCGCGATTCTTTTTAAAAAATTCTCAGATGGATTCATCGAAAGTTACCTTTACCATGAATTTGAAACCTCCAAAATTGTTGAGGAGACAATCAACTGGTTTTTCAACGGCGTCGGCAATAACCACAGCCCGATAGCAAACAATGCAGGCAACTGATATTATGAAACTATCATGTGATATATTAACCCCGCAAACAATTCGACAAAAAAATCTCTGAGAATACTTCAATTAACAGTAAGGATGAAACATTACTATGTTGTGGGTTTAGATTACTTTCTATCCAATGCTCTTTTTTTCTTTTTGATTATCGTTTCTTTTATTGTGTTTCTCTTTTTAACAAAATAAACGTTAAATAAGAGGAAATTGAATTAGGGAGAGACAAAGAAATTTTCAACGCACCTCTTTTTGACTCAAACGCGCTTGAAGCGTGTTTGAGATATTCATTAACGCAAACGTCACGATAAAGATCATCAGTCCTGGAAAAAAGCTCACCCACCATGCAATGTCAATCACTTCTTTACCACTACTGAGAATACTTCCCCAGCTCATTTGCGGTGCTGTAATCCCAAGACCCAAAAAAGAGAGCCCCGATTCGGCTAAAATTGCTCCCCCTACTCCAAATGTAAAACTCACCAATACAATAGGGGCAAGCAAGGGTGCATAATATTTGAAAATGATTTTCAGAGGATGAACATTGGCAATATGTAAAATTCGGACGTAAGGTTTAGCACCGATCGCAAAACTTTCCGAGCGAATTAGGCGTGCGGTTCCCATCCATCCGGTAATAGAAATAATAAGGATCAATACCCACGTCGAAGCATTCACATAACTCACCAGCGTAAGAAGCAAAAAGAGGGTTGGAAAGGTTAAAAAAAGATCAACAATAACAATAAAGAGCTTATCATATCCCCCACGCAATAACGCAGCACTCACACCATAGAGCAAACCAATAAAAGTGGAAAACAATGCGCTTCCAAAACCAATAATCAGGGAAACTTGTCCACCTTCAATAAGCCGTGCCGCCATATCACGCCCCAGTCTATCGGTACCAAACCAATGAGCCCATGAGGGAGGGAGTAAAATCGCATTTTTGTCCAAATAACTTGGATCTATCCCATATACACTAGCGCCAAAAAAAGAAAAAAGTACAATTCCAACAAGCAAGACGCTACTTGCAATGAACATCAGACCTTGATTCCCAATAAGGTTGTCATCATCTGATCGATGGTGGTAATGACTTTCGCTGCAGCACCGTAAGAGGTTTGGTAACGAATAAGATTTGCCATCTCTTCGTCAAGGCTTACTTTGCCTATTGAATCATACTCTTGTTTTATCGCATTAAATTGTGCCGTAATCGAATTATTACTCAATATCACTGAGTTGGTTTTTGTCCCGACCTTACTTACAAGGGAATCAAAATAGCTGTAAAGAGTTTCATTGGATGTTTTTGACCCATTATTAAAAGCAACCGAAGAAAACTGTAATTCAACCATATCTAAAGCCGTTTGATTGTCTCCATTGGCTGGAGATTTAAACCCTCGTATCTTACTCGCATCCTCTTGAATCTCACTATTAAGGGAAATTGTTTGAGCATCGTCATTATCAAAAAAACGGCTCAATCCTGTCACACCGGCAAAATTTGTTCCCTGATCTTCGATAGCAAAGGTATATCCTTGAGAATCAAATCCTGATTTAAGATCAATTTGAAAAACATTATTGCTATACGTTGCGTTAAGAATACTATTGATATCGTTCAAAGCATTATTATCCAAATTGTCATCTGCCGGTGTATTGATTTGCTGTAAAATACCCGTCGGTGAACCATTATCAAGGACTGTATTTTGATCGATGGAAATACTCCTGCTGGCGACCTTATTTCCGTCTATATCATACACAATCAGATTAAATGTTCCTTTATTGAAATTCTCCCCTGTATTCAAAAGAGCCTCATTATCTGAAAATCCCAAATCATTAGAATGCATCCTCGACGTAGCACTTTGGGCATAGAGGTTATTGGTTGATTCGATCAAGCCTTTGGCAAAAGCATCCATATTATTAATAGTTTCTTGTAAAAAACCGTCTTCAAATTCACCGTTTGTTCCTATTTTAGAGCCACGAAGTTCTAATAAAGCGCCAACTTTCCCACCTGAAATATTTTGGGCAAACGGAATTTTAACCCCATCTTGACGCTCATAATAAAGGTCATTATAGCCATTTTGATTACTCGTATCCTCAATACCAATCGGATGAAAATTACTGCCATCAACGATGTTAAATCCTCCAATTTGTATCGTGTAACTTCCGTCTGATTCTGCAATATTGCTGTCTACCGCCATATTACTTTGAATCTGACCGATTGTCACCTTAGAACCTACAAGCTTCGACATTGTCAACTCAAGTTGATTGCGTTGGTCGCGTAGATCATTGGCATTACTCAGTCCACCGCTTTCCGCAACATTAATCGATTTATTCAATCCTGCAATCTGTTCAGCAATACGGTTTACTTCATCGATATTCACTTTAAGTTGATCATTAAGAGAGCTTTGCAAGCCCGTAATTTGTGAGCGCGTTTGATTAATATGTTGGGTCAAATTTTGTGCCTGTTGCCCCAGATCTACTTTCAATGAATTGTTGCCGGGATTGTTTGCTAATGACTGCCAAGAGTTAAAATAGTTTTGCATATCATTTTTGATACCAACATTATCAATCTCAGGAAAATAGGTAGAAAGTTCTTGCAGATTTTTTTTCATTGTGTCAGAATATTCTTTTGATTGCGATGTCGTAGCATAACGGTCAAAGACGAATTGATCAAAGATACGGGCAATCTCCGTAATTTGTGTCCCATTTCCACGCTCTCCCGGATCGATGCTGATGGGTGTTGCTGCTGCTGTTACGACACGTTGGCGCGTATACCCTTCTGTCTCTGCATTAGCAATATTGTGTCCCGTTGTGTCAATACCGATTTGAGCCGCATTAAGCCCGCTGTATCCAATGTGTAAAGCGTTAAAAATTGATCCCATTTTATACTCTCAATTCCAAAAATGAAGCTTCTTTTGAAACAACAGCATGATACCCTTGCATCTGCGTCGGAACAACTTTTTCGAGCAATGAATTGTAAAATGCTCCCACGCTTAAAACCATTTTCGCGTATTGTTGATTGACGTCACGAAGACGTGAGAGATGCGATTTCAAACTTTCAAGCTGCTGATGCTCTTCATCATCCAATAAATCGGTCAGTGCTTTTGCAGGCTGCGCACTCATAAGCTTGGAAATTTCATGATCAATCATCGCTTTTTTCTGTTCAAAACTAGTAATTTTTTCTTGCTTGATCGAGAGACGATCAAACTGGGAATTGTGATTTGCCTTTTTAATATCATCAATATCTTCAAGTGAAAGAGAGATCAACTTGTCAAGATCTTTGATAGCGTTTTGCAACTGGTAGGACAACATCATAAACTCCTAAATGTGCACCATACAGTGCGTTACGTTAACTCTTGAGCAATACGCTCTGCCAACGCTTTAATATCGACACGATATTCGCCATTTTCGATAGAAGCTTTCAATTCCTCTACACGGCTTGTGTCACCTTGCTTTACAACCGTTTGAGTCGATTTCTCCTGCTCTTTAGGTTTTAGCGATGAATCTTGATATGCTCCTCTTATGAGTGAGCTGTTAAGTGTTGAAATCATAACGATTCCTTATTTTTTATTTATAATCTATATAACTTTAATATCGACCAAAAATAAAAAAAATGTAATCTTTTAATTACTTTTCACCCCTTTTTGACTCAAATGATCAAATAACATTTGTGAAAAACCAAATCCCCCCGCACTGGCATTGGAAAGCTCTTCTCGGTACATTGATTTGAAAATTTTATCCCCGGGATCCTTCGTGTTAAAAAGATTTTTCTCATCTTTCATGGCTTCATCCAACATCATTTTAACAATGATGGATTCAAACTGATCCGTTTTTTCCCGAAGAAGTTTATCGCTCTCTTTGGAGCCGATTTTAGGGAGCTCTTTGTGATTGTTTATTCCTGCTAGCTCCATTAGATGACCTCCAATTCACACGAGATGGCACCTGCACTTTTCATTGCTTGAAAAATCGAAATCATAGCTTTGGGAGATGCACCTAACTTTTGAAGTGAACGTGCAATATTGGCAACCGTTGTGGTTCCATTTTTGGTATATACTTCATTTTCATTCAAACCGATAGCCAAATTTTTATCCATAACAACGCTTCCGTTTGGCTTGCTGATTGTATCTTCTGCAAGAATTTTTACCGTAATATCACCTTGGGTAATCACAACTGGCTTGATTTCTATATCAACCCCTGCAATGATGGTACCGGTACGTTCATTAATAATAATTTTTTGTTCTTGAGCATAATCGATTGAAAGATTTTCTACTTCGGCAATAAATGCAACCATACTGGTATCTTTTGGCCGTTTGAGCATAATGGTGCGGGAATCAATTGCATTCGCAATATTATCTTTAAAACGGGAATTAATACTCTTTTGAATGGCGAGTGAATTTGCAAAATTAGAAGTTTTGAGGGATAGCGTAACGTTTTCTTGATGCGCTAAATCTTGTGCTATTTCACGCTCAACCAAACCGCCGGCATAAACCATACCTGCAGTTGGATGCGATTCTGCTCCAGCGCCTTTTTCATTTTTTCCGCCAATACTCACAGGTCCTTGTGCAAGAGCGTAAATTTTTCCATCTACCCCTTTAAGCGGGGTCATGAGAAGCGTCCCCCCTTCAAGCGATTTAGCATCACCGATAGAAGATACGGTTACATCGAAGGAGTCACCTTGTCGTGCAAAAGGGGCAAATTTAGCGGTTACCACAACGGCAGCAACGTTTTTGGATTTAATGTCGATGGGATTCATATCGATATTCATCGCTTTGAGCATATTGGCAATGGATTGGAGAGTAAATTTGGAGGTAGTACCGTCACCTGTTTTTTTCAAACCGACGACGAGCGAATATCCGATAATCTGATTGTCACGCACCCCTACGACATTGGCTACTTCACCAATACGTGTTGCGTGCAATGAGCTAAGCAATACTAAAAAAAGAGCTAATTTTTTCATCAAAATCCTTTGGAACTACCAAAGAATAAGCAAAAAATATTCCATTTTTTTAAGCGTAATAGCTCAGTGTCGTTTTCCCAAATTTTTTGGTTTTAATAACATTGAAATCACCGATTGTTTCAGGAAGTTCCAGACCACTCATGTGCTCTATAATGATCAAACGAACCGTATCAAGACTCAATGAAGCAATCAACGCAAGGGTTTTATCGTAGATGGCTTCCATCCCTTCACGGATAGAAAAAGGGGGGTCTACATAAATAAATGCAGCTTCACCAAGAGCTTCGAGTTTCTTTTTAACTCCTGAAATCGTCGCAAAACTGTTTCCTTCGACCACTTCGCATCCTTTCGGATCGGTTTGCGCTATGTTTTCTCGTAATGCACGGAGCGCATCGCTGTCTTTTTCCATAAAGATAACTTTTTTGGCCCCACGGCTCAGTGCTTCCAAACCAATAGAGCCACTTCCAGAAAATACTTCAACAACGATGGAATCAATCACATCAAACTGTATCGTATTAAAAAACGACTCCACCACAATCATCTTTGAACTGCGCGTGGTCTCTTTGGAGGGGAGTTTTAAGGTTTTGCCTTTGAATTTTCCGGCAACTATTTTTTTGGTTAATCCTGTATTATTTTTCATAAAATGCCCGTACTGCTTTCAGAATATTTGCTTGATATTCCCGCGTTAATTTTTCAATATGATGTTCGAGTATCTCAAATCCGACACGATCATCGATTGGTTCCTCAATCTCAGACAAAGAAGCCTGAAGAGCGTTGGGCGTTCTAAGTGTTTCGAGCTTCGTGTGCAATGAATCGAGTAATTGCGCTTTAGAAAAGGGTTTTACCAAATCCGTCTGTGCGTCGGATGAAATAATAAATGTTGGATATTCATCATCACGGATATGTTTATCCCGTATGAGAATATCACAGTGTCGTCGGGAGCTTAAATACCCTTCTAAAAAGAGTTCCAATGAGCGCTGCATTAATGGTGAGTCACACTGAACCGCTACTCTCATGTACAACCTCTTTCTAATAACTTCTACTATTCTTTATTTTTAGTATTTTAACATAGATTTGTTGTCAAAGAAGATAGGTCAAATTTTGCAAGAGACACATTAGACAGACAGCAATCGGTCATAAACAAAAATTTAAGGAGATCGTTTTTCGTGTGTGCTGCCTGTCTACTATGTCCCGAAGGACATATACGTTCATTATTTAGCGATATATGCTGCGATAGCAGAGATTTGAGCATCACTAAGCGCTGTTACTTGACCCTTCATGATTGCTTTTGAAGGACCGCCGTAACTACCGTCTTTGTATCCTTTAAGTGCAGTAATGACCCCAGCAACTCCCATGTCTTTGATGATTTTACTTTTGCCCAAGGCTACTTTTTCACCTTGTGCTCCATGACAAGCGGCACATTTTTTGTATAAATCTGCCCCCTCATTTGCCATTACACTAACAGAACCAAAGCCCAACAATGCTATCAAAACCATAATACTTTTTTTCATTGTACACCCCTCTAAAAAGATACCATTATTATAAAATATTATGAAATTAATTGCTTTGATGCAAGTCAAGAAATCTTAAGATCGTAAGGTTATATAGGGAGCTAATTTTTCGTAGTCAATACGACGATTTGATAGAGAAAGCTCTCCTATTGTTTTCATCCCCCCTTGAAAAATCTGTACGTAATAATCACGGTCATAACCCTTGCTCTTTAGAATCTCAGCCATAGCAATAATTTCATCTTCACTTAGCAACTCTGGATGAAATGTCGTTCGTACCTCAAAAGCTGCATTGCTTTGACGAAGTAGCTCAAAACTTTCCCAAAACCGTTTTTCACTTCCAGCCCCGCAAATTTCAGTCATTTTAGATTCGGGAGCTTTGTAATCCAAGGCAACATAATCAATAAGTTTATTGTCGATTAAAGCTTCAATCACATCGGGGCGCATTCCGTTGGTATCCAATTTGATTGCATACCCAAGTGCTTTTATGGATTGACAAAAAGAGAATAGATGGGGATAGGTCGTACATTCGCCTCCGCTGAGCACCACCCCCTCGAGTAATCCTTGCCGTTTGCGCAAGAAAGCGAGAGCTTCCTCCTCTTTTATACGCGCTTCACCAAAGACAATATCAGGATTGTAACAATAAACACAACGCAGATTGCACCCCGCGAACCAAAAAATAGCCGCAGGAGTGTCGGGGAAATCGAGAAGGGTAAAGGGAGTTATATCATACAACGCTTGCATTTAGCTAGCTTTTAAACACTCTTTAAAATACGTTCGATCTTTATGCTCTTGTTTTTTCCCGATATTAAAACTCTCAACGGGACGATGATACCCCATCACTCTCGTATACACCATACACCGTGTACGTTTATGTTCAAAGCTTTTCAGCACCATTTCGTCTTTCATGCAACCTCCTTGGATAAGATTAATTCGTCACATTTTGGGCAGAACTCATGTTCGCCCTGTAAATAGCCATGTATCGGGCACACCGAAAAAAGCGGGGTGATCGTGATATAAGGGAGACGGTGATGAGTTAAAACATTTTTGACCATCCGTCGGCACGCTTCTGCTGTACCGATGCGCTCACTCATATAGAGATGCAGCACCGTTCCCCCTGTGTATTTGCACTGAAGCTCATCTTGGAGTTCCAGCGCTTCAAAAGGGTCATCCGTACAGGCAACAGGTATTTGAGAGCTGTTGGTATAGTAAATATTATCACCCTCTCCTGCTTGCAATATTTTGGGATACCGTTTTTTATCCTCTTTGGCAAAACGGTAGGTCGTCCCCTCGGCAGGTGTTGCCTCAAGATTGTATAAATTACCGCTTCGCTCTTGGTATCCACGGATGGTAGTACGCATGCTCTCTAAAATAGTAAGCGAAAAATCTACCCCCCACTCAGTCGATAAATCCTCCGTATCACCGCTAAAATTACGAACCATCTCATTCATCCCGTTGACGCCGATGGTGGAAAAATGGTTATTGAACCCTTTTAGATAGCGTGCCGTATAGGGGTAAAGCCCCCGTTCGAACATCTCGTTTACAAAAACTCGTTTTTTCTCCAGCGTGGAATAGGCAATTTCCATTAACACATCCAGTGCTTCAAAAAACCCTTTCTTATCTCCGGGATACAAATACCCTAAGCGTGCCATATTGATCGTAACGACACCGATGCTTCCTGTCATCTCTGCACTTCCGAACAGTCCATTGCCCCGCTTTAGAAGTTCCCGTAAGTCGAGTTGTAATCGACAGCACATACTGCGTACCGCACCGGGTTTATAGGCATTAGGATTTTCTACTTTCACCCCATTTTCATCTTTGAGATACTGGCTGCCGATGAAGTTTTGAAAATAGCTCGAACCGATTTTGGCGGTGTTTTCGAACAAAATATCGGTATTTTCGCCGTACCAGTCGAAATCTTCGGTGATATTTACGGTAGGGATGGGAAATGTAAAAGGCTGACCCCCGTTGTCACCCTCGGTCATTATCTCATAGTAAGCACGGTTAATCATCCGCATTTCCGGTAAAAAGTGTTTGTAGGTCACATCCGTAAATTTTGTGATATTGCTGTCTCTGTTTTTCAATTCGCTCAGCAGCTCGCTTGATGTGACCGTTTCAAAGAGATGATGTTGATTTTTGGTAGGAATCTGATCTTTTAGATCTTCGGGGACCATCCAATCAATCGTAATATTGGTAAAAGGAGATTGACCCCAACGGGCAGGGACATTGAGATTGTACACAAACTGCCGTATCGCTTTTTTTACCTCGGTAAACGAGAGTTGATCTTTATACACGTAGGGTGCCAAATAAGTATCAAACGAGCTAAATGCTTGCGCTCCCGCCCATTCGCTTTGGAGAATCCCCAAGAAATTAGCCATTTGACCCAAAGCCTCTCTAAAGTGATTAGGAGCTTTACTGTCAACGCGCCCACGCACTCCATTAAACCCTTCATCCAGTAATGCACGCAAACTCCATCCGGCACAATACCCTGTAAGACAATCAAGATCATGGATATGGATATCCCCGTTACGGTGAGAGCTGCCCTCTTGGAGCGAGTAGATGGTGTCGAGCCAAAAATTGGCGATTACTTTGCCCGCAAGATTGTTGATAAGTCCGGCATTGGAATATCCCGTGTTCGCGTTCGCATTGATCCGCCAATCGGTTTTGTAGATATACTCTTGGACACTTTGAGTGGAGTTGACAAAGGTGGTATCGGGCAAAAGACCCGCGACGTGTTCACGCTGCATTTTATGCAAAAAACGATAGGTGATAAACGATTTCATCACCGCGAACTCACCGGAATTATGGAGTTCTTCTTCGATGATGTCTTGGATCTCTTCAACGCTCCAAAGAGTCTTGGCTTCGATCCTCTCTAATAAACATTTTAACGCAATTTGATTGTAGGGTCGAGAAACACTCTCAAACCCTTTTTTGATTGCATCCACAATCTTATAGAGATGAAAAAGTTCCGTTGATCCGTCACGTTTTAAAACTTGCATGCCCGTCTACCCTTGAAAAAGAATGGGTCATTGTAAGATAAATGGTTCTCTTTTGTCATTGACTTGAGTCAAGTGGACAGGGTGAATTTTACGGCTTCACTAAATGGGAGATTTGAGCGTAAATTTCTTGACTCACCCATTGGTTAATTTTGACCAGATTTTCCTCATTCTCTTTTAAACGGGCATAATTTTGTTCGAGTTCATGACGTTTAACCCGCTCAACAGGAGAACGAAGAGATTTGTAACCAATGAGTGTACCGTTTTTATCGAACAGCTGGGATACTTGTGCATAAACCCAATAAAAGCCTCCGTCTTGACGAAGGTTTTTGATGTATCCCGACCATATCTTCCCCTCATGAAGGGTTCTCCATAAATTATTAAAAAAAGAGGACGGCATATCAGGGTGACGAACGATATTGTGCGGTTTTCCGATCAACTCATCGGTTTCATAACCGCTAATATCGGCAAACGTATCGTTCACATACGTAATAATCCCTTGGAGATTTGTATGCGATACAATCAATTCATCATGAGGAACTTCACTCTCCATACATACAGGGATCGGTTTCATTATTTATCCTTCAGATGTCCACTATAAACGATATCTTTGGCATCCACATCGTCTGCATTCAATCGGTCAATAATGGAATCATCAACACGCTCAAATTTTCCCTCTTCCGAAGAAAACTCGCTTTCACTAAATGCCATCGCCATCTCTGCAGAGAGAATATGAGGGATTTCTTGGATGACACGAAGCTTTTCACTCTCTTCTTCGGTCGTCTCCCCCTCTAAAATAATAATAATACGCCCTAACTCATCGTGCATATAGACTTCACACTGACCGCTTGCGCGCAACTCTTCTAAAACCAATTCAACGTATTCTGGCGCACATTTAACGACAACACTGGATATATTCATGGTAACTCCCAAAAGTAAATTTTATTTTCATCAGCACACGACACAAACCGTTTTTCGTCCATAAAGACGATTCGATTCAATGTGGCATTGTGCCCTTTTGCCGTAGCAATTTTTTGACGCTTAAGTGTATCGAAAATTGTGATACTATTTTGTTCATCCAAAGCAGCCGCCGCACGTGATGCCGAGGGTGACAACGCTACCGTATAGATTAAAAACGTTCCGTCAAACCGTAGATAGCTTTTCCCGTCTAACGTATAAAGGATGGCACGGCGGTCTTGTCCTGCGGTAATAAGAGAGCCATTTTGAAGATCAATCTTGTAGATATTATCAACATTACCCCCCTTGAGCTGCTTGATGATTGTACCACGACTCGTATCGATCAAAGAGACAATCCCAGCTTCTCCTGCAATCGCAGCGATTTTATGATCACGAGATATCGCCATATCACTCAAAGGGGATGTCCCGCCGCTAATGGTTTTAAGAATTTTGTTGGTTTTAAGATCAAAAAAGACCACTTCATTGCTTAATAATGCCAATATTATACGACTATCAGAGATAAATGCGATTTTCTTAACAACGGTTTTGGTTGAGTATAATGTTTTAGTCACTTTACTCTCACGAGACGTGTATAAAAAACCATCTTCACCCGCCATAGCTACCGTTTTTCCATCAGGAGAGAGATCAATGCTCATCACTTTTTGCGCCGTTTTTTCATCCCACGCATTGATTATTTTTGGCAAAACAATTTTAGAGACTATTTTTCCTTTTGCATTTATTTGTAATGCTTCCCCTTCTGCCGTAGCTGCCCATACGGTATCCCCTCGAATGACAAAATCCAAAACAGGCGCCGATGTTTTCACCGATATTTTAGGAGTAATGACCCCTGCAAAACCGCTCAAGATGACCATTAAGATAGCAATTAAAAATTTCATACAACTGCCTTTCTAGGGTGAACTGTAATCGTGTAGGCAGGACACACACCGATGCAAAATCCGCACGCCGTACACGCATCATGATTAATTTCTGGATTCCAAAGCCCCGTGAATTGTATCGCTTTATCGTTACAGACATCGGCACAACTGCGACAAATTGTTTTATTCCACGCCAAACAGCTCAAAATACCGATACGAACCTCAGCATTGATGGCATTGATTGGCTCTGCAACAAAACAATCACTCTCGCAAGCGACACTGCACTCACCGCAAAACGTACACCCACGTTTAGAAAAATCAAGATAGGGAGAAGTAGTTCCTTCACGAACAACGATCCCCTCTTCACACACATTTTTACATGCAGACGTTGTACACTCTGTACACCCTTGCGCACTGTTGGGGATAAACCCCGGCAAAAGAGGAGAAAAAGGAACCTCTTTTTCTTTTACCTGTACCAAGGAAGCTAAAGAGGCAAAAAATCCGCGTCGGCTCTCCATCAGTCTGCTACAACATCTTTCGTTATATCAAATGACCCTGACGTATCTTCGATAACACCTTCACGAAGGGTTTTAATCAAGTTGCTTTTATACTCGCCACCAATTTTCTTATGATAAGCACCTTTGAACTTGTTCATAACCGCCGGATCGAGGACTGCTTGCGGTGCATGACATGCCGTACAGTTCCATCGCCCTTGATACATCGCACCTTTAAGATCCGTCATATTGCGTAAATTAGTAAGATGCGTTTTAGGAAGAGGAATTGCCCCTACACTTGCAGCAACATCCGGCATATGACACGATGTGCACACATTCTCTTCTTGGGTGATGGTCGGCAACTCACTGATATCATGCGGGATCATCGGAGGTGCATTATCAAACGATCTTGGAATTCGTTTATTCCCTGCACCTGGAGCTGTCCCTTTATAGGTAAAAGGCTTATCCACCAAACCCGTATCTGCATCTACACTGACTTTTGAAAGTCCAAGCGTCTCTTCGCTAATTTGAACATCTTGCCCTGCAAACACCACCAATGTTGTTCCTAAAACCAATGTGGCCATTACGCCAATTATATTACGTTTCATGTAGCTCTCCTACTTTGTTGTTTTAAAAAACCGAATATCGAAATTCAAAGCATCATCATCACACACTTCCACACAGCGAGCACAGTTGGTACACTCACCCATGGCAACAAACTCACTGCGTTTGCCGATCATATGCAAAACGGGCTTTTCAGGACAAATTTCCGTACATTTCATGCACAGGGTGCACTTCTCCTGATTATGCTTAACGCGAATAATACTAAAACGTCCAACGAGTGAATAAAATCCCCCCAATGGACACACATGACCGCAAAATCCGTTTTTTACTCCGAAAAGATCGAATAAAAAAACGCCTAATACCACAGTGGAACCAAAACCAAGACCAAAAATCAATCCACGGCTTAGTATCCCTATGGGGCTAATAAATTCAAATGCAGCTACACCAAAAATCGCTGAAAGGGTGAGGCTAAGTCCTAAAATCCAATAACGAAGATTTCGGCTTACAACCACACGGCGCTCTACCTCGTTGATCCGCAATATACGGCGAAGCCCACTGGCCGCATCCGTCACCATATTGATAGGACACACCCAGCTGCAAAAGGCACGTCCTCCGAGGGAAGCATAAAAAGTCACAACGATAGCTGCTCCAATCAAAACATCCAATCCCAATAGCGCACCCGCTGCAGACATTTGGAGTACCGCAAAAGGATCCGCCAACGGAATCATACTAAAGAGTAAAGAACTGCTCAAATTTCCTTCGAGCATTTTCCATCCCCAAGCATGTGCTCCAAAATAGAGAAAAATCATCAAAATCTGAGTCAAACGACGAAGAATCAAAAATCGGTGTTTAAAGGTCCACGTCATTAGAACTCCTCGCTATTGAGATAATCAACCGGTTTTTGTGAACTCACCGGGGTATGCGTAATCTCGCCTCCCCCTTTTTGATCCTTGAGACGACCTTCATCTTTTTCATCCCATCCCTTGATGTAATTGCTTCCGGCTTTCCCTTTGGCAATCTCTAATGGCAAGACAAAAATAGAGGCTTTTTCGGTCACACACGCTTTTTCACACAGTCCGCACCCGGTACAAACATCCCCGACTACACGCGGAACCATAAGGGCATGCTTTCCGGTTCGATCATTACGAGATTGATCGATAATAATCGCTTCATTGATCAACGGACACGCTCGATAACACGCATCACACTGAACGCCCCAAAAGGCAATACATTGATCGGAATCAATGACCGCTACACCCATTTTTGCCATACCGATGTTAAACTCAGGTTGCCCATTTTTAGCCATTTTAGAGACTAAAGAGGCATCCAAAGCTCCCGTCGGACATGGCGGAACACACGGAATATCCTTACACATATAGCACGGTATTTCACGCGCCGTAAAATACGGAGTCCCTACAGGGACATTATCCCCTGCGCGTGCCAGCTTAAGCGTATCATACGGACACGCGTTCACACATAATCCGCACCGAATACACATCGACAAAAAATCTTCTTCAACACGTGCCCCCGGAGGGCGTAAAACCAACGCTGAGGCACTTGCCTCGTCAATATACGCACTCCATGTCAACGCGCCCAGTGTTGCTAGCCCAATCCCCTGAAGGGTTTGGAGTAAAAAACGGCGACGTTCATTCAGTGGGGGCAATTTATCTTTTGCCATCGTTACGCCTTATACACCTTGACCGCACATTTTTTGTAGTCAGTTTGCTTGCTTATCGGACATGTGGCATCCAAACATACTTTGTTGATGTACACTTTTTCATCAAACCATGGAACAAATACGAGATTTTTAGGCGGTCGGTTACGTCCACGTGTCTCAACACGGGCTTTGACTTTACCGCGACGTGATTCGACCCATACAAGTTGACCATCTTTAGTCCCCATATCTTTGGCTGTTTGAGGATGCATATAACAAAGCGCCTCAGGAACCGCACGATAGAGTTCAGGGACACGCATTGTCATGGTACCAGAATGCCAATGCTCGAGAACACGCCCAGTACAGAGCCACAATGGATATTCTGTCGTTGGAACTTCCGGCGGATCCATGTAAGGGTGCATATAAATCTTCGCTTTATTATGCAAATCGACTTTTGGTTTCGACTCATCCGGTCCACTCAAATTACCTTGTGCGATCACTTTGCTGAATTCACCATAGAAGGCAAAATCACGCCCTGTTTTCTTCGCATACGGAT
>Ga0265297_10005140_pt1 | contig 20400 bp, 15 predicted proteins | sample Munlanlwell13791_FD_192502 | JGI IMG/M metagenome (GOLD analysis project Ga0265297, IMG submission 192502) | Leachate microbial communities from a municipal landfill in Southern Ontario, Canada - Leachate well 137-91 | ecosystem: Engineered > Solid waste > Landfill > Unclassified | place...
GGGAGGGACCCGGACGACAGGCCTGGCGATATGGAGCACGACTTGTCGCCAGGCCCCTGGGGTTCCGATGCGGCCTTAACCCCAGGGGACCCGCTGCGTTATCGGGACTTTGTCAGCACCCTGCTAGTCCTCTATCCAGAAATCCCTGGGATAGAGCCGCGTCAGGGTCTGGGTCTCGCCGGTCTCCTTCAGGAGCGTCTCGTAGGCGCCCAGCAGGGAGTCCGGCCCGGTCACGAAACCGCTCGCCCCGGGCACGGAGGACATCTTGCGGCCGTAGCCCACGAGCACGGAGCCCAGCGCGTCGGGCAGCCTCTTCTTGATCCTCTCCAAAGCGTCGGGCTTCTTCGCCGCCGCCAGCAGGCCGGTCTTGAAGCTCTTCACGATCTCGGGCCGTTTGCCGTCCACCAGGTCCGCGCGCGCGGCCAGGCCCCTGGAGGAGTAGCCCTCGGCCCCGCGGTAGTCCCCGAAGGTGTTGCCCAGGGCGAAGTCCACGAAGAACGGGCTGTCGAGCGGGGTCGACTCGGCCAGATGCGTCACGAAGCGCATGGTCGCGGTCAGGTCCGAGCAGCGCTCGGCGTAGTACGAGATCCGACCGCGCGAAGCCGACGGCCGCACCCCGTTGGAGTACGCAAGGCCGGCGGCCCAGGTCTGCAGGAAGAAGGTATGGGGGGCCGCGTTCGCGAAGACCTCGGACGCCAGGAAGTCCACGGCCGGGCCCTCGCCCGCGTCCGCGTAGGACGGGCCTGGAGCGGAGAGCACGAACACGCCGGACTTGGTGTTGTTGTTGACCAGGCCGACATGCACCGGGATGCTCTTCAGGGTCGGCGCGCGCTCCTGCAGCTTCGTCAACACGACCTGGAGCTTGGTCCCGGGTCGCGCTTCCTTTTCGCCTTCCGTCAGTTTCCCAGCCAAGGCGCGCAGCGCCGGAAGGATGTTCTCGGTGTTCGCCGGGGTGCCCGTGACCGCCGCCTGCAGGTTCGAGCGCGTGAACAGGGAGGATAGGAGCCGCTTCATGCGCCCCATCTCCTCCTCCGGCTTGCGGTCGAGGTCCGCGCGCACCTGCTCCAGGAGCCGCGCGAGGTCCTTGCGCCAGGAGGCATCCGGGAGCCCCGCCATCTCGGAGTCCAGGTACTCGCCCACCTCGGTCATGACCCGCCCGGCGGGCAGATCCGCCGGCATGCCGGAGCCGCTGGCCAGGCGCTTGAGCCTGGACGCCATCTTCTCGCGCGGACTTGCCTGGGCGCCCTTGACCAGATCGTCCAGGACCTCGATGACGAGGTTCCGGGTCGCGTCGTCCGGGTACCCGGTGACGCGGAAGTAGACGCGGTTGAGGTGGTGGAGCTCCGTCATCGGGCTCGCCACGCTCATCCAATAGGGATCGTCCTGATAGACGAGCGCGTCGGCGGCCTCGCGCACCCAGCTCTCCTCCGAGAGCTGGAAGATGCGGCGCAGCTCCTTGATCCTCTCGCGCAGCACCGTCCGCAGCCGGCCGGCGGTCGCGGCGGAGACCTCGGCCCGGAACATGCAGTCCTCGAGCCAGCCCGCGGCGAGGGGATTCTCCTCGGCGCTCGAGCCGGAGGCGAACAGGGACAGCTCCACGCGGCCCGTCCTCGCGTTGGTGGAGAAACCGGAGGCCAGCGCGAATATCTCGGAGCGCCAGCGCTCCTGCATGGCGACGTAGTCCAGGAGCTCACCCTGCCGGGTGCGGACCCCGAGCTCCAGGAGCAGACTCGGAAGCACCGGAAGATAGGGCAGGTCCTCGCCCTTGAGCCCGCGCACGTCGAAGAAAAGATGCAGGTCCGTGAACGGCGTGGACGGGAAACGGCTCGTGACGAGGCGGGACGCCCCGACGAGCGGCCCCTCTTCGACGTCCACCCCGTCGTCGAGCGTCAGGGGCGGGTCCTCCACGAAGCGCGGCCGCTCGATGCCGCGGTCGCGCTCGGCGAGCTCCGCGGTCCTGGCGTCCGTCTCGGCCTTGTACTTGGCCAAGGCTTCCTGGCCGTCCTTCGCCCCGTAGCGCGCGCGCAGCTCCTCCTCGGCGGCCTTCAGGCGCCGCGCCTTCTCGGCCTTCTCATCCTCGAGCAGGGACTTGTCCGGCCGGACCGCGCTCACCAGGGGCTCTCCGTCCATGCCGCTGCGCTCGATGACGGCCTTCCAGAAGTTCTTCCCGGACCGGATGCGGCGCTCCACCTCGTCGTACCAGGGGGAGAAGGCCACCGGCCTCTTGAACGACCCCGAACGGTTCAAGGTGTCGAGATGCCGATGCCAGGCGATGCCCGTGCCGCGGAAGCCGAACCGCGGCGGCGTGTCCATGAACTTGAGCGTGGACCTGCGGGAAGACTTCAGCAAAGCCAGGGCTTTCCGGTCGAACTCCGCCAGGAGCTCGGAGCCCTTCTTTGCCTCCCGCAGGGACCGGATGCGCCCCGTCGTGATGCGCCGGATCTCCTTCAAGGACTCGGGGGTCAGCCTCGACGAGGGCAGGCCGGAGACGAAGATCATGGGCACGTTCGCCGGGTCCTCGATCACCGTCGCTCCCACGTTCGTCGCCCCGCAGTCGCTCTTGCGGGCCTTCTCGTCCACCAGGTCGCGGTAGAGGAGCGAGGTCTCGCCCTCGGCCAAGGCCGCGAGCAGGAGCTGGAGCTCGAGCCCTTCGAGCGGGCCGGGGGCCTCGCGCATGGGTTTGAACGCCAGGATCGCGGTCTGCGGCAGCTCCTCCTCGTTGGGGAAGGAGCCGATGACCACGGGCGCCCCGGGCGCGGGCGAGAAAGGCGGCGGGGCCTCGGGCGCGCGGGCAGGGGCGGAAGCCGCCCCAGGCTCGACCGAATCCATGATCCTGTTCAGGCGCGACAGGAAATCCGCCAGCGAGTAACCCTCGGGCAGGGCCGCGATCATGCTGAGGTTGCCGCCGAAGTGGTAGTGCTCCCGGTGGAACTTGCGGATGTCCTCCGGGACCATGGCGCGGATGGCGGCGGGCCGCCCCCCCGAGTCGTAGGACATCGGGTTCCCCGCGCCGAACACCAAGGGAGTCATCTGGTACCAATTGACGTAATCCGCCTTCTCCGCGGCGGAGACCATCTCCAGGTAGATGCTGCCTTTCTCCTCGAGAGCGAGCGTCCCGCCCTTGGGGCCCGCCACCACCTCCAGGTTCGCCACCTCGCGCCGGATCTCCTCGTCCGTGTAGTCCGGCGCCATCAGCGCGCCGAAGAAATCACCCAGCAGGCGGTAGAAGACCTCCGGCCCGGCCGCCGTGTGGAACTGGTAGTTCGTCAGGTCCGTGTAGGTGGCCGCGGTGTGCTCGGCCAAGCTCATGGACATGAGGCTGTTGAGGAACTTCCCGACCTTGCCCTTGCCCAGGACCAGATGCTCCTGCGTGTGGGGTTCGCCCTTGTCCGACTTGGGCAGGGTCCCGAAGTTGACGGACACCTGCGGAACGGAGGCGCAGCGGAGCAGGTCCACGGTCATGCCGTTGGGGTGCCGCAGGCGCGCGCCCATGGCCTTCCCTTCTGTGTCGACGTAGACGGCGAGGACCCGGTAGCCCCCGACGACGCTCGACGGATCGAGCGACGCGAGCTCCTGCGACAGGATCGGGGCGGCGTGCGAAACGTTCACCATGGCGGAGAGGACCAGCGCTGCGGCCAGCATAGCCTTGCCTCCGAAAGACGATTATACTGTTTCACATCGATTCGTTCAGTATCCCGACCACGCGCACCCGGAACGCCAGGGCCGCGGCGGCCCGAAGCAGGCGCTCGAGCTCGCTCCTGGAGAAGACCCGGTCCGACACCACCTGCACCTTGGGCCCGCTCACCGTGAGATACACCTCCCGCGAGTCGTCGTGCAGGGCGATGACCTCCGCCACGGACGTCAAGGTGGGCAGGTCGAGCAGGTTGAAAGCGTAATCCGCGGGAACGGCCCGGACCACGAGGTCCGGGGTGAGCCCGGGGATATCCGATACGGGCTCCGACTCGGCCAGGATCCTGGCCGCACGGTGATGGGCCGCCGCGTGGTGGCAGACCATGACGCCGGGCACAAAGCGCGGGGTCTCGGACTCCAGCACGACCGAGTACGCGTCCTCCGTCTCCCCGCGGAAGGCGAGCCGCAGCACGAGCCCGGCCTCCGGAGCCTTGGGCACGGAGTCCGGCCTCATCACGGACTTATCCCGGCTGGGCACCCCGGCCCAAGCGGCGATGCACTCCTTCTCAGGCGCAGCCGCGCGCCGCAGGACCATCTCGATCCTCGGCACATCCACGCACGCGAGGCCTTTGGCCGCGCGCTCCTGCCGGCCGCGGGCGTTCCGGTGCAGCAGGGACAAAGCCAGCAGGAAGAGCCCGGCCGTGACCCAACCCGGCAGGTAGAGCGCGTACCCGATGCCTCCCGCCAGGACGGCGACCGCGGCCGGGAGCGCCCAGGACTTGGCCTCCCTGTTCCCGGAAACGTGGAACCCGACCCCGACCAGGACGGCGGCAAACGCCGCGACCGCGCTCAGGCCGACCTCCTCGTTCACGCGCCGAGCCCCCTGCGCACCGCCTCGGCCCGCTCTCGCAGGGCCTTGGCTCTGCCATCGTCCTTCATCAGCGAAAGGTTTATCCCCACGTTGGTCAGGGCGCAGCGCGCGGCGGCCTCGAGCAGGTGCGCGGCGCAGTCCATGTCCGAGGAGACGGAGCCGAGCGTCCTCGGCCGCATCTCCCTGGCCGAGAGCAGGGCCTGCACAGCCGCTTCAGCCGTCTGCAGAGGGACCGCGGCCGCCGAAAACAGGCGTTCTTGGATCTTCCCCCCCCGCGAGGGGTCTTCTTTCGGAAGCCTGTACGCCTCCATGACCGAATCGAAGGCTCGCGCGTCCTCCCGGGTCAACTGCAGGAAACGCTCCCCCATGCGTTGGAACGCGGCGTGCGCTTCGCCCAGGACGGCCTTGGCGGTCTCATCCGCCTTCTTGCTCCTCATGCTGATGCCCGAGGCCATCCTGCCCAAAGAGCAGCCGATGGCCGCCACCACCCCGGCGGCGGAGCCGCCTCCGGGCGTCGGCTCCGTGCTCGCGAAAGCCTCTACGAGGGCTTGCGCAGCTTGTTCCCAATCTTGAGCCATCTCAACCAAGCCTCCGTATCCTGAAAATCCCTCGCCAGATGATCGGGCTTCGAGGCCTTCAATGCCTCCCAAGTCGAGAACCCGGTCCCCACCGCGATGGTCTTGTAACCCGCCCGGCGCCCCGCGGCGACGTCTTTCGGCGTGTCCCCGATGACATAGACGTCGGTCTTGCGCACCGTCCGCCCCAGCAGCCCCTGGGCGCGCGCCACCGCCTTCTTGAGGATGGCGGAGCGCTCCGTCGCGTCGCATCCGTACCCGCCGAAGCGGAAGAAACGTCCCAATCCGGAGGGCTCGAGCTTGATGCGCGCTCCCTCGCGCAGGTTCCCGGTGCCCAGGCCGATGAGGAGCTCCTCTTCGCGCCCGAGCCGGGAGAGGAGCCTCCGGATGCCGGGCGTCAGCTCGTAGCTGCCGGAGCGCAGGGCCGCCCGCACGAGCCGGGGGAGCCTGCGCAGGTACTCCGACTTGAGCCGCTCCACCTCGCGTCGAGTCGCCTTGCGGCCGCTCGCCTGGGAGACGAGGTCCCGCAGGATGCCGAGGTCCGTGCTCCCGGCGAGGTCCATGCGCAGGCAGTCCACGGGAGCGCCGTAGAGGGCGCGCACCGCCCGGCTCAGAGCCTTGCGGCCGGCCCCGCCCGCGCGCAGGAGAGTCCCGTCGACGTCGAAGAGGAGGACCTTCAAGGCTTGAAGTTGCGGGTGGAGTGCACCAGCCGCCCGCCCTTGAACACGCCGCTCACCAGATTCGCCCCGAACCAGTAGGGGAGCTCCCGGTAGTCCTCGCAATCCACGATGATGAGGTCCGCGACCTTGCCGACCTCGAGCGTGCCGTGCGTCTTGCCCAGCCCCAGCGAGCACGCCGCGTTGACCGTGGCGGCCGTGATGGCCTCCTCGGGAGTCATGCGCATGCGCGTGACAGCGATGGACAGGATCATCTGCATGTTCCAGCAGGGGCAGGAGCCCGGGTTGAAGTCCGTGGCCAAGGCGACCGGCAGCCCGGCGTCCAGGAACCTGCGCGCCTCGGGATACGGCTTGCCCAGGAAATGATTCGAGCCGGGCAAGAGCACGGCCACGGTGCCGCTCTCCTTGAGCAGGGCAAGGTCCGACGCGTCGGCGCAGTCGAGGTGGTCAGCGGAAGCGGCCTTCAGTCTGGCCGCGACCGCAGCCCCCCCGCTGCGCGTGAGCTGCTCCGCGTGCAGGCGCACCCCGAGCCCGGCACGCGCCCCGGCGCTCAGGAACTCCTCGGCCTCCGATGCGCTGAAGTACCCCTTCTCGCAGAAAGCGTCCACGTAGCGCGCCAGGCCCTCCTGGACCACCACGGGGAGAACCTCGTTGACGAGCATGCGCACGTAGTCCGCGGGCCTGCCCGAGTATTCCGGCGGGACGGCGTGGGCGCCGAGGAAGGTGGGGACGATCTCCAAAGGCGAGCCGAGGCTCGCGTGCTTGATGGCGCGCAGGGCCTTGAGCTCAGAATCCTTATCCAAGCCGTACCCGCTCTTGGCCTCGAGGGTGGTGGTCCCGCACTCGAGGAAGCGGGAAGCCTGCTCGAGCAGGCGCATGGAGAGGTCGTTCTCCGTGGCCCCGCGCACGGCGTTGATGCTCGATAGGATCCCTCCCCCCGCCGCCGCGATCTCCTCATAGGCCTTGCCCCGCACGCGCATGTCGAAGTCCGTGAGCCTCGGGGCCGCGAACGCGGGATGGGCGTGACAGTCCACGAAGCCGGGCAGGACCACGCGCCCGCCCGCATCGTGGATGCGCCCCTTGAGCGCCTCGGGGTTTCGCAGCACGAGGTCGCGCACGCCCACGTCGATGATCCTGCCGTCCTCTACGAGCACCGCGCCGTCGCGCACCACGCCGAGATGCCCCATGGCGGCGCCGGAGCGCGGACCCTCGGGATGCCCCCCGAGGGTCAGCAGGCAGGCGTTGGTGATGAGCTGCTTCATGGAGGTGTGGACATTCTACAAAATAGGTACCATACCTCCGCTCCGGAGGTCTCTTATTATGAAAAAATATAAATGCGGGCCGTGCGGCTATATCTACGACCCCAAGGCGGGCGACGTGGCCAACGGCGTGAATCCCAACACCCCGTTCGAGAAGCTCCCGGAGGATTGGGTCTGCCCGGTCTGCGGAGCGACGAAGGACCAGTTCGAACCCGAGGACTGACCTATGGACGCCCGCAAGATGGCCGAGGGCCTCCACTGGGTGGGGGCCGTGGACTGGGACCGCAGGCTCTTCGACGCCCTCATCCCGCTCCCGGATGGGACGAGCTACAACGCCTACGTGGTGCAGGGGACGGAGAAGACCGCGCTCCTGGACACGGTGGACCCCGCCATGACCCAGGTCCTGCTCAAGCGGCTCGATAGCCTGGGCCTCAAGCGCATCGACCACATCGTGGCGCACCACGCGGAGCAGGACCACTCCGGCTCCATCCCGGCCGTGCTCGAACGCTATCCCATGGCCCAGGTGCTCTGCACCCCAAAGTGCAAGCCCATGCTGCTCGACCTCCTCGAGTTCCCAGAAGGCCGCGCCGAAGGCAGCATCCGCACCATGGAGGACGGCGAGTCCGTGGACCTGGGCGGCAGGACGCTCCGGTTCATACACTTCCCCTGGGTGCACTGGCCGGAGACCATGCTCACCTGGGTCCCGGAGCTCAAGACCCTGTTCCCCTGCGACCTCTTCGGCTCGCACTACGCCACGAACGCGCTCTTCTCGAGCGGCAGCGATTCGGTCCTGCTCGGGGCCAAACGCTACTACGCGGAGATCATGATGCCCTTCCGCGCCGCCATCGTCAAGAACCGGGGCAGGCTCGCGGAGCTCGACATCCGCGTCATCGCACCGAGCCACGGACCGGCCTACGACGATCCATCGCGCATCCTGGACGCCTACAAGGATTGGACGGCCGGACCTCCCAAGAACCTGGCCGTGGTGGCCTATATCTCCATGCACGACAGCACGCGGCTCATGGCGGACCATCTGGTCGAAGCCCTCACCGGCCGAGGCGTCGCGGTCGAGCGCTTCGACCTCGAGGACTCCGACATCGGCAAGCTGGCGATGTCCCTGGTGGACGCGCAGACCCTCATCCTCGGGACGCCCACGGTCATCGGCGGGCCGCACCCCGCGGTGGCGTACGCCGCGGTCCTGGCCAACCTGCTCAAGCCCAAGGCCCGCTTCGCCGCAGTATTCGGCTCCTACGGCTGGGGAGGCCAGGCCGTGGAGACACTGGCGAAGCTGCTCCCGGCCCTGAAGCTAGAGCTCCTGCCGCCGGTGCTGGCCAAAGGCCTTCCGCGCGGCCCCGAGTTCAAGGCCCTGGACAGGCTGGCCGAGGACATCGCGGCCAGACATTCCGCCCCTGTCCGCGCCTGAAAAGTCGTATAATATGCGTGAAGATGGCCGACGAGTTCCGTAAGGCCCGCATACTCGCGGTCGAGGATCGCCCGGAAGACGTCCTTCTCTACAGAGCCGTCCTCGGCGCAGCGGGTTACGAGGTGGATGAGGCCCGGACCCTGGCGGAGGCCCGCCGAAGCCTGCGCGAGAGGGAATACGGGGTCCTCCTCGTGGCCCTGCGCATGCCGGACGGGGACGGGCTAGGGATCGTCTCCGACGCCCATCGCCTCCACCCGCACAGCGAGACCATCGTTCTGACCGCCACGCGCCTCGTGGACGACGCCGTGGCCGCGATCCAAGCGCACGCGTACGATTTCATCTACAAGCCCTGCCCCCCGGATCGCCTGCTCGCCGCGGTGGACCGGGCCTCCGAGAAGGTCCATCTCAGCCGGACCCTGGCGCGCCGCACCGAGGAGCTCGAGACGGTCAACCGCGAGCTTGACGGACGGGTGCAGGACGCGACCCGGGAGATCTTCGGCCTCAACGAGAAGCTCAAGCGCACGGTGCGGGATCTGCAGGAGGCCAGCCGGACCCAGGCGCGCTTCCTGGAGGACATGGCCCATGAGGTCAAGAACCCGCTCGCCGTGGTCTGGGGCTACGCGAGCTACCTCCTCAAGCGCCCCATCGAAGAGTGGAAGCCGGCGGACCTCAAGCGCAGCCTCGAGAGCATCCAGCGCAACGCCCAGCACATCCAGGCCATGGTCGAGGAGCTCCTCGACTCCTCGCGCATCGACTCCCACAAAGTCACGCTCTCCCGCGCGCACCTCGCCGCGAACGGGCTCGTCCGCGAGCTGACGGAGGGCCTCAGGCCCCAGGCCGAGGACCGCGGCTTGACGCTCGAAGCGGACTGTCCCGCGGAGGACGTCCAGGCCTTCGCGGACGAGAACCGCCTGCGGCAGATCCTGCTCAACCTGGTCATCAACGCCATCAAGTTCACGCCCCGGGGCGGCAGGATCGTCATGCGTCTGGCCTCCGAGGACGGAGGCGCCCACTTCTGCGTGGAAGACACGGGCCGGGGCCTGACCCAGGAGCAGATCCAGAAGATCTTCGAGCGCTTCTACCAGGCCGACGTCCCGGAGACCCGCTCCGGCCTGGGCCTGGGCCTGCACATCGTGCACGGGCTCGTTTCCCTCCACGAGGGCCGCGTCTGGGTGGAGAGCGCGCCGGGGAAGGGCTCGAAGTTCCACTTCATCCTTCCCGCCCAGCCGACATCCCAGGCCCTGCGCACCCTGCGCAACTAGGACCGTCCCCGCTCCGAGGGTAGGCCGTTTTTCGACGGCTCCCTTCCCCCTAGGACCCATCGAAAATCAGCGGGACGGCGTTATCATAGCCCCATGGACAAAGCCCCTCTTCTCAGCCTCGCGATCCTCCTCCTCCAAGTCCCTTGCCGAGCCGGAGATTGGTCCGTCCTCTCGGGCAGCGTGAGCGGAGTCAAACAGGCGCGCGCGATCGTAGTCCGGACTCCGACGGAATGGAAAAGGCTGTGGACCGAGCACGCGGCGGGAAAGACGGCGCCCCTCCCGGAGGTGGACTTCAGCAAGGAGTCCGTGGTCGCCGTGTTCGCCGGCGAGCGGCGCTCCGGCGGCTATCGGATCGCGGTCGAGGTCCTGGAGGACCCCAGGACCGACGCGGTCACCGTGCTCTACGACGTGCGCGATCCCGCCCCGGGCGGCATGACCATCTCCATGATGACGCAGCCCTTCCTGTTCCGCAAGATCGCCAAGCCCGCGGGGCCGGTCCTGGTCAAGAAGGCCGAGGACGCGGCCGGGAAGTTGGTCAAGCCCGAACGCAGAGCCGCGTTCGAGGGATTCAGGGCCGGCGTGGCGGGGATGCAGGAACTCGGGTCAGGGGTCTTCGCAGGGCTCTAGCCCGGCGCGACTGTGGTCGCTCACCCACAGTCGCGCTATCTATTCCCACAGCCGCTCCAGCAGTCCGCAGGGAAGTTCAGGTCTATCGCGTCCCATTGCAGTCGTCTGCAAAACGCTTCAGATTGGGGATGCGCTTTCAGAAAAATCCGGAGCCGCGGAAGCGAAAATCCTTTTTCCATATGCATTTTTTTATTTTCAATGATGGCGCCATCATAAAAAATCGAGAAATGACGATATCTAAATGATATTTCTTCTCTGAAGTCCGGATTTTACGGGAGCCACGGACTTTAAATGTCCTCGAAGAGCAGGACCCGCCGGCAAATCCGAAATCGTGGGGAGATGTCGGGCACGTTTACCGCGCCCTAGCCCAACAGCCACCGCAGCGCGGGCTCCAGGTCCGGGCAATAGAACTCGAACCCTGCTTCCAGCAGCTTCGACGGTCTCGCCATCGGCCGCCCCAGGAACAGCTCCTCTCCCATCTCGCCGAACAAGAGCTTGATCATCGGGACCGGGATGCTGAAGAGCGCCGGCCTATGCAGCACGCGCCCAAGCGTCCGGCTGAACTCCAGGTTCGTGACCGGCTTAGGAGAGGTCGCGTTCACAGGGCCCGCGACAGACTCCGTCTCAAGACAGAAGAGCGCGGCTCGGATCAGGTCGTCCATGCAGACCCAGTTCATGGCTCCGCTGCCGTCGCCCATGCACGCGCCCAAGCCCAGCCTGAACGGCGGGAGCATCTTCCTCAAGGCGCCGCCCGCAGGGCTCAGGACCATGCCGATGCGCAGGTTCACGACCCGGATCCCGGCCTCCGATGCAGGGACGGAGGCGGCCTCCCACTTCCGGCACACCTCGGCCAGGAAGCCCTCTCCCTGGGACGAGCCCTCGTCCACAGCGCCGGGACGCTCGCCGTAGTAGCCCAACGCCGAGGCGCTCACGAGCACGCGGGGCTTGCGCGTCAGCTTCGCGAGTGTCTCTGAGAGCAGCGTCGTGGAAGCGGTGCGACTCACCAGGATGGCGGCCTTGCGCCTCGCGTCCCATCTGCCGGCCGCGACATTCTCCCCGGCGAGATGCACCACCGCGTCCAGGCCTTCGAGCTTCTCAGCCTCGATGCGTCCCGCTTCCGGCTTCCAGGATATGTCCGCGGGACCCGGGCTCTTCCGGACGATGCGGGCCACGGAGTGCCCCTCGTCTTCGAGGAAGCGGCACAGAGCGGAGCCGATGAAGCCGGAGGCGCCGGTGACCGCGACGCGCATCGTCTTGCTCAGTCCGCCGGGACGGCCCGGCCCTTGGCCCACTCGCGCAGGCCGTTCACCTTCTCGGCCATGGTCGCGGACAGGGGGCGGGTCTGCCTCAGCTCCGAGAGCAGCGTGGCGTTCGAGAGCGGCCCGCCCTCGCTGAACGCGGTGTAGAGGGCCGAGACCACGGCCTGCTCGATCTCGGCTCCGCTGAAGCCTTCGCAAGCCGCGGCCAGAGCCTTCAGGTCGAACTTGGAGGCGTCCTGTCTCCTGCGCGCGAGATGCAGGCGGAAGATCTCGGAGCGCACCTCGGGCCCGGGGAGGTCCACGAAGAATATCTCGTCGAAGCGTCCCTTGCGCAGGAGCTCCGGAGGCAGGCGCGAGACGTCGTTGGCGGTGGCGACGGCGAAGATGGCGCCCTTGCGGTCCTGAAGCCAGGATAAAAGCATGCCCACGATGCGCTGCGAGACCCCGCCGTCCACGTCCGCGCCCCCGGCCGAGGAGAGCGTCTTCTCGATCTCGTCGATCCAGAGCACGAGGGGAGCCATGGCCTCCGCGGTCTGGAGCGCCTGCTTGAGGTTCTGCTCGCTCTCGCCGATGAACTTGCGGTAGAGCCCCGAGGGGTCGAGTTTGAGCAGCGGCAGGCCCCACTCCGCGGCCACGGCCCTGGCGCAGAGGCTCTTGCCGCAGCCCTGGACGCCCAGCAGGAGCACTCCCTTGGGGAACTCCAATCCGCTCGCCTTGGCGCGCTCCGGGTCCCGTACGCAGGCCGTGCGCTTGCGCAGCCATTCGCGCAGGGTGCGCAGCCCGGCCACCTCGGCGCCGGAGTCCTCCATCGGGTAGTATTCCAGGGTCCCCTGCCGTTCGACGATCTCGCGCTTGGCCCGCAGCGCCTCGCCGATGTCCTCGGCCGACAACCGCCCGTCCGACACGATGGCCTTGGTCAGGGCCTTCTCCGCCTCCATGAGCGTCAGCCCGCTCAGGTTCGATAGCAGGGATTGGAGTTCCCGCTCGGAAAGCTCCTGCCTGAGAGGCATCCTCCCCCCGATGTCCCGGAACAGGCGGCTGAGCAGCACGCGGTACTCCGCCTGCGCCGGGGCGCCGAGCCGGACCAGGGTCCCGAGCCGCGCCACAGGCTCGGGGAGCTCGGACGCCGAGCCGGAGAGCACCACGGCGCCCTTGCGGTCCCTGAACAGGGCCGATACGCTTTCCAGGGACTCGATCATGGCGGGCTTCCTGAGGCTCTCCGGAAGACGACGGAAATGGTAGACCGCCTCCAACGCGGACACGCCGATGTGCTCCAAAGCCTTGACCGGGTCCGTCGTGCCGTAGACCTCCTTCTCCTCGCCGAAACGGCGGAGCCCCTTGGCGGGAGCCCAAAGGAAGTACGGCAGCCCCATGCGGTCCGCGAGGTAACGCAGCAGCACCTCGGCGCGATCCTCTTCCACCGTGTCCAGCAGGATGACGGAGAAGTGCGAGCGCATGAGGAGCTCGATGTCCCTCAGCGCGTCAAACGAGGCCGCGCGTTCCATTGGTAAAGTTCAGACGCCGGTAGCCGTTAGGCCCCGGTTTTCTGCTCCTCCCTTTCAAACCGTACGTGAGCTATTCGACTCATACGGCTTACCGAGAATCCTTCATCTCAGGCATGCGCAGGCGCAAGACCAGGATAGCGTATAAGACCCGTCAGCGGATAGATGCCCAGGCCCCGGTACCACTCCCAGTCATGTCTTGCCCCGAGGGAATGGGGCCGCTTGCGGCCTCTCCTCCGGTTCTCGAACACGGCCAGGCGTTGACGCAGGTGATATTCCACCTGGAGGAATTTTCGGCTGGCATTTCCGCTCCGGAAGTAATTCGACCACCCTCGAAGCACTCGATTCAGCCCAGGCACCAGCTCACGCGCGTTCCGGGCTCCCCGGCTGTAGTGCGTCAGCTCATGCAGCTTGGTGTAGAGCCTCCTCATGCTCTTCGGCGACGGCCACCGGTTCAGGTAGAACTTCCCCTTGAAACGGCCCGAATACACCTTCCTCAGCGTATGCCCAAGGAAGCAGAAGCTTCCATATCCCCAGGCGATATTCACCACCTTCGTCTTTTCCGGATGAAGCTCCAGGGACAGGCTCCGCAGGATGCGCTGTATCCGCACCTTCGCTTCCTGGATGGCCGGCTTCGTCTTCGCCATCACGACGAAGTCATCGCAATAGCGTATCAGGACGCCGAGGGCTGAATGCTCCCGGCTCCACCGCTCATCCATCTGATGGAGGAAGATGTTGGCCAGCAGAGGACTGATGACCCCGCCTTGCGGCGTACCCACCAGACTCTCCTGCAAGCCCGCTCCAGTCATCACTCCCGCTTTCAGCCATTTCCTCAGCAGCTTCAACACCTTCCGGTCCGAGACCCGCCGCTCGACAGCCGCCATCAGCTTGCCATGCTCGATGCTGTCAAAGTACCGCCGTATGTCGGCGTCCAGCACCCAGTTATGGTCCTTCGCCAGTTCCCGTATCCTCTCCAGGGCGTCTATCGGGCCTCGCTTGGGTCTGAACCCGTACGAGCATCCCTCGAAGTCCGCCTCGAAGATGGGCTCCAGCACGATCTTGGCCGCCGTCTGCACGACACGGTCCCTTACCGTCGGTATCCCTAGAGGCCGTTTCGCCCCGCTCCCGTCCCGCTTCTCTATCTCCACTCGACGCACAGGCATGGGATGGTAGCGCCCTTCCTTCAGGTACGTTTGTATCCCTCTCAGGAAGGCTTCGACCCCTCCGGCTTCTACCGCCTCTATCGTCTCTCCGTCCACCCCTCCGGCCCCATGCTTCGCACGGACACGCTTCCAGGATTCCCGCAGGACTTCCCAGTCATGTATCCGCTCGTACAGCGCATGGAACCTTCTCGTCTTGCTCTTCTTGGCTCCGAGATATAGCTTCCATTGGAGTCGTCGCACTTTATCGTCAGGGTATTTATCCCTCACGGGCATTCCCTCGCGCTTACCTCCTGAATGGAAGCCCGATTCAAGCAGGGGCCCTTCCCTTGCCCTTCCGGGCTCGCCAAGGTTTTGCTGTCCTTGGCCTCCGGTACTATGACCCCCTCGGACTCCCTCCCGACTCCCCGCCCTTTCACGCGAACGCTTATGGACGGAGCCTTCTCCCAGCCTCGCGGCTTCGGTCGGGTAGGGCCTCTCCTGTTCCTCGTCATGCTCTGGTTGCGTTCCATCTCCCGTACGCCGGGGAAGTCCAGCGCGCCTTCTCCAAGCTTCCGTTCGCGCTGTCTGTTGCCTTCGCTCGCCATGACCTGCTCGGCCTTCCCACCTTTCGGGCTTTAATCTATCGACGCTGCAGAGTTCACTTTATGTTACGGACCGCAACCTCGCGCCTCTCCAGGTGCCCAGCATCCGCCGGACCTCTGAGGGCTTGTCGCCGCGCTCTGACCCCGGGGATTACTCCCCGAAGCTGCGGCCAGCTACCGGGTGCCTTGGCGCTTGCCCGGACAGGACTCTCACCTGCAAGCTTGACGAAACTTTCAGGACGCGACATGGAACGATATTATAAAATCCAGGCATGACAGACCTCCTCAAGCTCGGTCTCCCGCTGTTCCTCATCGCGGCCGGCCCTATCGGATGCCGCAAGGAGGAGCCCCAGGCGTTCGGCGAGGCGCGCGATCCGGCGGCCATCGCAGCCCTTCCGGCGGATGAACGGAAGTGGACTTCCTACGAGGACGATGTCTTTCGCGTCGAGCTCCCGGAGGGCTGGAAGATCCGCCACATGCCTCCCGCCGCCGGCGCTTCGCGGAACTGGCAGGCGGGCCTCCCCGACACCCTCAAGTCCCTGAAGTCCATCTGGTGGAACAGCATCCTCGTCACCGAGTACCCGGCGGGGAAAGAGACCCGGCCCCTGGAACGCATCTACTCCGAGTACCTATGGGCCCCGACCACGGTCGTGGACAAACCCAAGAGCGTCCGCCTCGGCTCGGCGGACTGCCTCTCCTACAGGACCGAGAGCACGACCTCGGGCCAGTGCGCCCCGGCCGAAGAGGACGGACTCGGCCTCCCTCCCGCCGCCGCCCCGGACAAGGTCTCGCCCGCGATGGAGTGCATCGACGTGTACTACCGCACGGACTGCTACGCGCCTTCGAAGAAGTACTATACGGTGGAGAGCCTGATCATGCCCTATCCCAAGGGGAAGCCCGCGAAGGGCACCTTCGCCGCGACGCGGACGGTGGAGCGGATGCTGGGAAGCCTGCAGTTCAAATAAGCGTTCTACCCCCCACCCACGAGGATGGAGAGCTTCACGTCGTCGCCGTCTTTCAGGGAGTAGTCCGGCCTGCGGATCGTCCCGTTGACGGATGCCATGATGCGGGGGACATGCGCATCCTCGTACCCGAGCGCCAAGAGCATGTCCTTGACCGTGGCGTTGTCGGCCAAGTCGAGTTCCGCCTCGCTCTTTCCCCGAGGTTTGACCAGCAAGCCGCCGATGGAGACCTTCACCTTCATGCACATGGCTTTCCTCAATAATACTTAATTTGCGCCGAAAACCTCTCCAGACCGGAGAGGGCGTATTCAAAAACCAATCGACCCAGGTCCTTCTGGGCCGTATTACTCGGGACGTTTGGGTCCATGGATTCATGTGTACTCCTCCTCTATGTCCTACATTCTTTCCCATGAAGACCTTGATCCGATCCTCGCTCGCCATCTCCGTCGCGCTCGCATCGGCTTTCTGCCCGGGGGCTTCCTTCGCGAACACCATCGCGGCCGGAGTCCAATCCGGAGGGACCGGAGTCACAGCGACCCCCATCGCCCCCATGGGGCCGACGCTTCAAACGAGCGGCCCTGGAGCCGCGGCCCTTTCGCTAACCCCCTCTCTCGGGGACTCCCTGCCGGGGCTGTCTCCCACGGGTGTCAAGGTCGAGGCGGTGAGCCCCGCCGCATTGCCGTCTCCAGCCGTACCAGCCAAGACGCGGATGAACGCCGTGTCTCCTCTCCCTCGGAGAGCCATCGCTCCGACGACGATCAAGGCCGCGGAGACGCAAGGCCGCGCCCCTGCAGCCGCCCCTATGGCGACGCTCGAGACGCTCTCCAAGGAACTCCAGCCCAAGGAGGAGGCCGCGCCCTCCGACAAGGCCGCGGACGTCTCCCGCAAGGCTTTCGACGGCACGAAATCCCTCGAGGCCCCGGATCTCGGCATCCCGGCCGTGGAGCCCCTGTGGGAGCGCTCGGCCAAGCCCGGCGCTTCCGGCCTGAAGGTGCGCGGCGAGGCGCAGGTCGGGGAGCCTGAAGTCAATCTCAAGGAGTGGGACGCGACCAAGAGCGAGGACCTCGTAGTCGAGGAGGTGAGCGAAAGCCCGTTCGTGCGGCTGCGCGAGGATTCCAAGAACATGGTGGAGACCTCGCGCTGGGTCTACAGCGGGGAACTCCGCCAGGTCGTGCTCAGCAAGTCCGGCTCCTTGTGGCTGGACTCGGAAGGCGTGGTCTACTTCCAGGATTCCAAGGCGGGCAAGACCGTTTCCATCAAGTCCTCCCGCGGCCCGGTGGGCGCCATCACGGCGGACGGGAACCATGAGGACGTCTATGTCGTGGCCGGCGGCATGCTGCAGCGCTGGACCCTGTCCTCCAAGCAGGCCAAGGTCGTGCAGGACGAGAAAGCCCAGATCACCGGCCCGGTCAGCCTGGAGCCTGCCCGCGGTACGGACGGGAAGGTCTCAGGCATGCTGGCCCGCATCGCGAACGGGACCCTGTTCTGGGCCAGCAGCAAGATCTGGTCGAGCAAGGAGACTCCCGGCGAGGTGGTTTCGGACCAGGGCCCTGCCCAGGACGTCCGATTCGCGGGCCAGTCCTTCTATCTCAAGAAGGCCGGCTCCGGCACGCGCATCCTCATGAAGGGCCAGGACTCGTCCCTGCGGGACCTCGGCGCCCTCCCTTATGACGTGAAGGCCGTGGCATTGAATTCCAGCGAAGACATCGTCTTCGCCGCAGTCCCCGAAGGCCTGGTGGAATGGGACGTGTCCCAGAGCCAGTTCCGCCTCTTCCGAGTGAACGGCCTGGCCGACGCCGTGGAGGCCGCCGGCGGCAGGCTCGCCATCGACATGATCGACGACCGCGCGCTCCTGAGCGCGGGCTCCAACGCGTTCGAACTCGACGTCTCCGAGGCCCGCCGCTTCCTGGAGTCCGAGGCCGCCCGCATCCAGACGTGGTCCACCCAGAACCCCATGTCCGTCAAGGACGGGGTGCTGCACATAGGGGGATTCACGTTCCCCGTGTCCTGGAAGCCGCAGGTGGAACTCCCCTGGTATACACGGCTACTGCACTACTTTTTCAAGGAAAAGGCTTCCTCATCCCCTTCGGGGCTGACGGATACTGAGTGGAAGGTCTTGAACCTCCCCTCCAACAAGTGGGTCATCTACAACACCCTCAAGGCCTTCACCCTCAACCAGCACGTGCTCTACATCGGCGAGACCGGCGGCGGCAAGACCTACATCGCCCAGATGATCGCCAAGCTCACGGGCAACGAGCTCTGGATGGCCTCGCTCAACGAGTACACCAAGAACCAGGACCTCATCGCGCGCGAGACCTTCGGCGAGGAAGGCAGCAACAAGACCGGCCTGACGCCCTCCACCATCCTGCAGTGGATGACCCACGGCGGCATCCTGCTCCTCGATGAGATGCACAAGCCCCTGGAGGGCATCTCGATCATCAACAACATCCTGCAGAACGGCGAGTACCGCATGGCGGACGGCCGGGTGATCAAGTACGACAAGAAGAAGTCCTGGGTCATCGGCACCATGAACCCGGTCAAGCCGCCCTACCGCGGCGAGCCTCCCTCGGGCGAGCTCTCCAGCCGCTTCGGCATGACCCTGCAGGTGAACTACCTGCCTCCCATGGAGGAGAAGGCCCTGTTGTCCATCCTGTTCCCCGGGGTGGACAAGGACACGGTGCGAAAGCTCGTGGCCATCGCGCATGACCTCAGGAAGATCTACCCCGAGGTGCTGCCGCTCCCCATCGCGCCCAGGACGCTGCTGCACATCGCGGAGCATATCGCGCGCTTCCCGTGGGACGACCCGGCCGACATCTTCATGAACACCTACAACCCGTCCTCCATCGTGGAGGACCCGGCCACCCGCCCCGCCATCCAGAGGGCGCTCGAGGCGCACGAGCTCGGGCGCATGTCAGCGGGCAAATGACCCGGTCCCCGGTCCGCCGGACCCTCGCGCTCGTCATCGCCTTGGACCTCTCGGTCCTGGCGCCGGCGAGGGTCTTGGCGAACTCGGTGGCTGCCGGCACCGCCAACGCGGGGGCCGGCACGGTCGTCCCGGCCGTTGTCGCGCCCATCGGAGCGTCCCTACAGAACAACGGGGGGACGCTGGGGGATGCTTCCATACTCCCTTCCTTAGGGAATACCCTGCCAAGCGCGATCCGGGTCTCGGCCGTGAGTCCGAGGGCTCTGCCGTCCGCCGTCATCCGTCAAGTATCCATGAAGGCAGTCGTTGCAACTCCTGCGGCGCAGGAGAAGGCCACTCCTGTCTCAACCGGAGAGGTCCTGAAGAAGCTCTCCAGCGACTTGAAGCCCCAGGAGGAACAGTCTAAGCCCTCGGACAAGGCAGCGGAAGTCTCCCGCAAGGCTTTCGACGGCGGGGACATGGGGCCGCCGGCCTTGGACCTGCCGGAGCTGAGCCTGCCTTGGCTGCCGTCCGGCAGCGCCGGCAGCGCGCAGGCAGGATCCAAGCTCCGGCGCGGAGAAGCCGCGCTCAAGGGCCCGGACTCGACCCAGTCCCACGCAGGCCAGCTCACCCGGGAGTCGGTGGACTCCCCCCGGATCCGGAAGTCCGAAGGCAGCGCCGGAGCCGAGGCCCTCTCCCTGGAGACCGGCTCCCCCATCCAGCAGGCCTTCCTCGTGCCCAACGGCATCCTCTGGCTGGACTCCGAGGGCCGCGTGTTCCGCTTCGACCCTGAGACCGGGAAGACGGAGGCCCTGAGCCGCGACGGGGAAAAGGTGTCCCTGCTGACGCAGGGCGCGGACCCCAACGATGTCTACGCGATCTCCGGAGGCGCGTTCCAGCACTGGGAGATGCTCAAGACCTACGCCTGGACCCCGTACGACACCGACTTAGGCAAACAGGACTACCGGAGCCTGGAGCTGGTCCTGCGCGACAGGCCCATGCACGCGATCCGGGCCCGTTTGGCCGACGGCCGCTCCGTGTATCTGGAGAATCACCAGATCTCGGTCTTGCCTGAGACCGAGCCCGCGGTCCCCGAGGGGTTCCAGCGCTCAGGCGACAACCTTTACCAGGTCCAGACTCTTGAAGGCACGCGGGTCTATCTGAGGATCGTGGACAACGAGGACGTCTCGTTCAAGGACCTCGGCGTGCTGCCGTTCCAGGTACGGGCCATGGCGCTCACCGCGCGCCGGCAGCGCCTGCTGGCCGTCACGGACCGGGGTTTGGTGGAATGGGACCTGTCCAAGAACCTCTACCGGGTCTTCAGGGTCGAAGGCCTCGGCTCGGGTCCTATCAGCCTGACCGCTCAGGGCGACGCCGCCCTCATCAGCTCAGGCCAGCGCCTCATCCGCGTGGACCTGGGAGCGTCCAGCCGCTTCCTGAAGTCCGAGGCGGCGCGCGTCCAGCTGTGGTCCGAGCAGAACCCCATGTCCGTGAAGGACGGGGTCCTGCGCATCGGCGAGTTCACGTTCCCCGTGTCCTGGAAGCCGCAGGTGGAACTCCCCTGGTATACACGGCTACTGCACTACTTTTTCAAGGGAAAGGCTTCCTCATCCCCTTCGGGGCTGACGGATACTGAGTGGAAGGTCTTGAACCTCCCCTCCAACAAGTGGGTCATCTACAACACCCTCAAGGCCTTCACCCTCAACC
>Ga0265297_10005141_pt1 | contig 20398 bp, 16 predicted proteins | sample Munlanlwell13791_FD_192502 | JGI IMG/M metagenome (GOLD analysis project Ga0265297, IMG submission 192502) | Leachate microbial communities from a municipal landfill in Southern Ontario, Canada - Leachate well 137-91 | ecosystem: Engineered > Solid waste > Landfill > Unclassified | place...
GCCGCATCCGGCGTCATGCCCAGGTTCAGGGGCCCGAACATGACATCGTCGAGCACGGTCGGGGCAAAGAGCTGGTCCTCGGAGCGCTGGAATACGACCCCCACCTCTTTCCAGAGGTCAGCCCGGTCTCCCCGGGCAACCGACCGGCCGTTGATCAGGATATCGCCGTCGGAGGGGAGGAGGAGGCCGTTCAGGTGCTCGATCAGGGTCGATTTCCCGGACCCGTTGGGCCCGCATAATGCAACGATCTCGTCCTTCAAGACGTGGAAGCACATCTCGTGGATCCCGACGCTCCCGTCCGGGTAGGTATGGCTTGCGCAGTCGACATGGATCAGTTCCCGTTCGGGATCCCCGTGTTCACAGTGGCGGTGGTCCGGGTCATGGCGTGTGATGGTCATTGTGTTATCCTCCTCCCGTTATCAGTCCCGGCCAGGCTGCAAAGAGAACGGCAATCCCTGCTGCACAGAGGACTGCGCATTCGCCGGTGCCGGGTCGTACAATAACGGTGTGGGCAGCATAAGTCCCGTTATATCCCCTCGCTGTCATGGCTTTCTCGACCCGCTCCGCCTGTTCGAAGGAGCGGACGAAGACCAGGCCGAAGACGCCGGCAAACAGGCGCCCCTGGACGCGGATGGACCGGATAATACCCCCGCCCCGGGAACGGATCGCCTTGAGCATTGACGCCGCCATGGCAAGCGTCAGGAAGAGGAACCGGTACGCGAGGAGGAAGATCTGGTCGAGGGGGGACGGGAAGATCCGGGAGACCATAGCGGAGAAATGGGCGTACTTCGTGGTCATCAGGAAGAAGAGCGAGTAGGTGACCGAGATCAGGGCCTTAAGAAGGAGCGTGACCACGAGGATCACTCCCTGGTCGGTGAGCGTCAGGACGAACCCCCCGAGGGTTACGGAAAAGATCGGGGTACCACTTTGCGTCCATGCCAGGATCCCGACCAGCGAGAGCACAAAGATTACCGGCAGGGCATACCAGGCAATGATCTTCCTCATCGGGAGGCCGGCGGCGATGCAGGCGAGGAGGATGGCAGCGTACAGTGCGGTGAGGACAAGGAGGTTTTTGCTAACGGTGATCATCAGGACGATGAGGATGAGCAGGATGAACTTTGTCCAGGGGCTTACCCGGGAGAAGAACGAGGCCTGCCGTTCCGCGCAGCTGGTGATGAGGTCAAGGTCCGGGATATGCTCCGTTATCATGGAAGGACTCATGGATTCGTTCTCCGTTTTCCCGCCCTGACGATCACGGTTTTTTCAGCCATGCACCCGTCGTCATGGGTGATCTCCCCGCAGACGCCCATCTGGGGGTGGCCCATGGCCCGGCACATGGTGTCGATCGCCTTCCTTGAGATGAAACTCTCGCACCGGGAGACCTCCCGGCAGGCCTCTTCATCGGAAAGGCCGTTCCGGACAAGGATGAGGCTTAAGATCCGGTGGCGCTTGACCAGGAACCCTGCATACCGCTTCCCTTCATCGGTCAGGCAGACGCCCCGGTAGGGCGTGTGCTGCAGGTAACCCGTCTCCGCCAGTTCGGCGATGGTCTTTGTTATCGTCGAGGGATCGACCCCGAAGTGGAGCGCGATCTCCGTTGTCCGTGCACCCCCGCCCCGCTCGGAGAGGTAACGGAGATATCCTACCTTCCGCGGTGTCAGTTCGAGCCCCTCAACCGTCTCCATAGATCCATGTTTAACGGTGATGGCGGATAAAGTTTGGGCTCGCCCCAAATATCTCCCGGCTTCCCGGTATCCCAAAGGGACGAACAGGAATCAAGGAAAGGAGTGGTTTTATAGCTCGGGCATGAACATTTCCTATCGTTGATTCCAGGTACAGGAAAGGCAGGAGTGTTGAGAATGGACGCTATCGAGAAAGGGTTTGACGCCCTTATGCAGAAGATCGACAAGATGCAAAAGGACGAGAAGGCACTGACGGGAAAGGTGAAGGAGAACGAAGCCCGGCTCTTAAAAAAGATGGGTGCGTCGGCGGTCCCGGTGGTAAACCAGGTCGGCCTCAATATGCTGAAGAAGGGCAAGCAGGACACCAAAGGTGAGATGTACGATCCCCAGTACTATCCCCAGAAGATGATCATCCTCGGGAAAGCCGAGCCCGCTGCAGGCCGTCCCGACAATCCCTCGATACCGGTTGTCGACCAGTTCTGTGTCCTCTCAGAGGACGGCGATTTCTTCGAGTTGATGTACAGCTTCGACGGGTTCCTTACCGATTCCTACCTCAACCCGATCGATGCGAAGCGGGCACTGGACCTCTATGGCTATGAAGTCATGTTCATGCTCTACAAAGCGATGCATGACTATCTCAAGAACGAAGAAGCGCTGGTGGGTTCTCTCGAGACCGTCATCGGGTACGTGTTTGGTAAAAAGCAGTAAGGCCGTACCGCCGAAATTTCTTTTTTCTGATCTCGCGTTCGGGAACTTCAGTCCGGACGTTTCCGCATTCGCTCTTCAGGGACATTGTTACAGAAACACAGAAAACGAAAAACGAAGATGGGCCCGATGTGATTCGAACACATGACCTCCCGGTTATCAGCCGGGCGCACCACCTGGCTATGCTACGGGCCCGATAGTTGGCTGGATTTTACCCTAATTACTACTCCATCAGAGTTTTTATAGGTTGTGAATCCCCAAGCGGAAGTAAGAGATCTTTAGATAGGGATATGTGTAAAAAGACCACGGTAATTATACGGAACTGGGATCATGGAACGGAAGTATCTCCTCGGGAATGAAGCAATAGCGCATGCCTGTCTCGAAGCGGGCGTGGACTTTGTCTGCGGCTATCCCGGCACGCCGTCGTCCGAAGTGATCGATACGCTGCGGGCACAGCCGGAACGGCCGTATTACCTCGAATGGTCGGTGAACGAGAAGGTGGCGCTGGAGAACGCGCTCGCCGCGGCCTGGTGCGGGGTCCGCGCCATCTGTACCATGAAGCACGTGGGGCTGAACGTTGCAGCTGACCCCCTCATGACGAGCGCCTATACCGGCGTGACCGGTGGCCTTGTCATCCTGAGCGCGGACGACCCGTTCGCCCACTCATCCCAGAACGAGCAGGACACCCGGTGCTATGCGCACTTCGCGCGGGTGCCCTGTCTCGACCCGGCAAGTGTCCAGGAGGCGCACGACATGATACCGGAGGCGTTCGCGCTGTCCGAGGAGTTCGGCCTTCCGGTCATCTTCCGCCCCACGACCCGCATCTGCCATTCGAAAGGCGATGTCGGGCTGGGATCGGTAACAAAAAGCACCCGGAAGGGCGAGTTCAAAAAGGACCCCCGCCAGTATGTCGTGATCCCTGCCCATACCCGCGTCCTCCACAAGAAACTCAACGAGAAGCAGCCTGCAATCCGGAAGCGGCTCGTGGAGATAGGATTCAACCGGTGCGAGGTGAAGGGGAAGACCGCGATCATCGCGAGCGGTATCGGTGCTACGTACGTACAGGAACTCCTGCCCGAAGGCGTATCCTTCATGAAGATCGGGGCATACCCGATTGACGAGGAATGGCTCGGCGGTTTTGTCAGGAAGCATGAAAAAGTCCTGGTCATCGAAGAGCTTGCACCGGAAGTCGAGGAGACGGTCCGGCAGGTTGCCGGGACGGTCTCGGTCTTTGGCAAGAAGAACGGGTATGCCCCGTGGGAGGGAGAGTTATCACCGCAAACCGTCGCGGCCATCATGGAGAAAGCGGGGTTCCTGAACAAGAGCCCGTTCGTCCCGCAGGAACCGGTCCCGAACCTGCCGGTGCGCCCCCCGATCCTCTGTGCCGGCTGCCTGCACCGCGGGGCATTTTTCGCGATCAAGAAGGTGTTCCGTGATGCGATCTATCCCAGCGACATCGGGTGCTACACGCTCGGCCTCCAGCTTGGCGCCGTTGACACGACCATCTGTATGGGAGCTTCGATAACCGTTGGCAGCGGGATTGCCCACTCCGGTGAGGCACATGACGTTGTCTGCACGATCGGGGACTCCACGTTCCTGCACACCGGTGTCCAGGGGCTGATGAACGCGGTGTACAATGGCGCGAACATGACGGTTGTCATTCTCGACAACCGTATCACGGCCATGACCGGCCACCAGCCCAACCCGAATACCGGCCTGACCGCGTGTGGCGTGGAAACCCCGACCATCTCGCTCGATGCGGTCTGCCGGGCCTGCGGGGCAACGTTTGTCGAGACCGTTGACCCCTACGATGTCACCGGTATGGTGAACGTCCTCCAGGAAGCAAAGAAGAAGAAGGGCGTCAAGGTCATAATCGCTAAGCAGATGTGCGTCATCACCGCCCGCCGTATGGGCGTGAAACGCGGGCGTTACGAGGTCAATACCGAAGCCTGCACCGGGTGCGGGACCTGTGTCCGGTTCGGGTGCCCGGCAATCGAATTTGCCGATGAGAAAGCGCGGATCAATGATCTCTGCAGCGGCTGTGCGGTCTGTGCCCGGCTCTGTCCTGTGGGTGCCATCGTGCGGGAGGGAAAGAAATGACCGGGAGCTATGACATCCTGATCGTCGGCATCGGCGGGCAGGGTACGATCCTTGCATCCAATATCCTCGGAGAAGCCTGCCTGATCGAAGGGAGGCACATCAAGGGTGCGGAGACGCACGGCATGGCCCAGCGGGGCGGTTCGGTTGAGAGCCACATCCGGATCGACGGCCTGTACGGTCCCCTCATCCCCCCCGGCCAGGCCGACCTCCTCATCTCGTTTGATCTCCTGGAGGCGCTCCGGTACTCGCATTACCTGAAGAGCGGAGGAACCGCGGTCGTCAGCAAAAACCTCGTTCTCCCGACATCGGTCTATACCCAGAAGCTCACGCCCCCGACCGAAGACGATCTCGTTGCCGCACTGAAGAAGCACGGGCTCTGTCTCATCAACGCAGACCAGATTGCCACCGAAGCGGGGAGCCCCCTCTCCCTGAATGTCGTGATGCTGGGGGCAGCCTCCCGGTGGATACCCTTAAAACCGGAGAGCCTGCTCGAAGCAGTGAAGCGGCTGGTCCCGAAAAAGACGATCGAGATCAATGCAAAGGCCTTCCAGATGGGGCGGGATGCCGGCGGGAAGAGCTGAATGAAGAAGAAGCTCGGCGCGTTCCGGCCGGATACCCTGTACCAGGGCGACGCGCTCGAACTTCTCCCCCGCCTTACGGATGGAACCATTGATCTTATCGTCACCGATCCCCCGTTTGCGATCGACTTCCGGGCCCACCGGCTCAACTACAACCGGAAGAGGGCCAATGTTCTTGAAGGATACCGCGAGGTGCCGGAAGCAGAGTACGGGGCGTTCACGCGCCAGTGGATTACCGAAGCGGCCCGCGTCCTTTCCCCGACCGGTAGCATGTACATCTTTTCCGGGTGGAACCGGCTCCGGGACATCCTCGAAGGGATCGATGAAGCGGGCCTCACGACCGTCAACCACCTCATCTGGAAGTACCAGTTCGGGGTCTTCACGAAGAAGAAATACGTGACCAGCCATTACCATATCCTGTTCGTGGCAAAGGATCCAAAGCAGTACACGTTCAACAAGATCGACCATTACCCCGAGGATGTCTGGGTGATCAACCGCGAGTACTGGAAGGGGAAGAAGAAGACCCCGACCAAGCTCCCCCGTGAACTGGTACGCAAAATCCTGCAGTACTCAAGTAACCCCGGCGATCTGGTCCTCGACCCGTTCCTTGGCTCCGGGACGGTAGCCGTAATGGCGAAACAGGAAGGCCGTCACTTCCTCGGGTTCGAGATCGTGCCGGAGTATTTTGCTTTTGCCAATACCTGCCTGGAAGAGCGATAAACCGCTGGCGGGTTTATTGACGGGTTCCGGTCCGGGAAACATACAGGTGGGTACCCACTCCTCCTATTGTCCCGGACCGGATCCGGCAGCAGGGACCCCCCTCTTACTCAGGGACCCCAACCCACCCCCCACCACATGGGAGGGGTAGCTACCCCCCTAAAAAATTTTCATGGTGGGGGGGTCTCCCGCATACCCCCCACCCCCACATGATGCGGCCCAACCAGCTTGTTTGCCCGCATTTCCCGACGTAAATCAGTGTCACGCCCTCCATCCTGGTAGTCCCCTCTCACGGTTTTTCCTGCCACGTTGAGGGGGGGGGATCCGGTATACCCCCCGCCAGGCAGGGTGGGGGGTCTGATCGTTTTGAAAACCGAAGGGGAGGGGGGTATGCCCGACACCCCCCCACTCAAAACTGGGATGTACGCAATAATGCACGAGTCTTTCCGGAGATGGCACCGGGAGAGGGCTGCCCGGACGGCCCTACTCAAATCTGGTAACAGGGGTCTGATCTGACCAAAGAGGGGGAGGGGTCTCCCGGAGACCCCCCCACCCCCATGCAGGGGGGTCTGCACGAATTTTTTCCGGAACGAAGGGGGGGTGTCCGGGATACCCCCCTTTCGGGAACCAGAAAAACAACGAACGCTGAGGGGGGGAATTGAACCCCCGAGGCACTTTCGCACCACAGGCTTTCCAGGCCTGCGCCCTACCGCTAGACTACCTCAGCAAAAAGTGTATCCTATTTGTATGCCGGGGCTTTTTTTAATGGTATCTCTTCTTCCTGCCCCGGTCATCCGGTCTCCGGGCGGGTTTTCCGAATGACTTCTTCCCGGCTGGCCGCTCCGTTCTTCCCTGAGAACGCGGGGACTTCGGCTTTGCCGCTTTCCGTTTTGCCTTCTTCTCTTCCTTCGAGGGGTATACCTTGTCAGATTTCTTCCAGTTACGGGGATAGATCCCCGGCTGCATAAAGACGGCTGTCGGCGCGATGACGAGGCCCGTGTCACCGGGCTTGAACGAACCTGACGGGACGAGTGCCTTCCCGAGACAGACGAACTCCTTCCTCTCTGAGAGCACGGCAACGGTCTGGTCCTTTGCAAACTCCATGGTGCTGATCACACCTACGCCGGCAAGTGTTGCGCCATGGCAGAGCGCATCGATTGCCGCATCGCGGATCACGACAATCGGCAGTTCCGGGACGGCACCATCGACGGAAACCACCATGTTCTCAAGCGCCGTGCGATCCCCGTCCTTTGCCGCAACGGCAGCATCCTGCACGTCAAACAGGGTGTGCATCGAATCCTCGCCAAACGTTCCCGAGCGCGTGCGGCGCAGTTCCGCCATGTGTGCCCCGACACCCAGCGCAAACCCCATGTGGTGGCAGAGCGAGCGGATGTAGGTGCCGGCATCGCAGTGCACCCGGAAGAGGACAAGCCGGCCGTCCACGTCGAGGATCTCGAGTTTGTGGACCTCGCGGATACGGAGATTCCGCTTCACGGCGCTCTTTCGGGGCGGGCGCTGGTACAGCCGGCCGGTGAACTCCTCTGCGAGTTTGTCGATCCGTTCCCGGTCAACATCGCCGTGCAACCGCATCAGGCAGACATACTCCTTGTCATGCTGGAGGAGGAGCGGGGCGAGGCGGACGGCGTTGCCGAGCATGATGAGCAGCACGCCGGATACCTGCGGGTCGAGCGTGCCGGAATGGCCCACCTGGCATCCCAGCATCTTTCCCACCCATGCGGCGACTTCGTGGCTCGAAGGTCCGCGGGGCTTGTCGACAACGATGATCCCCGCCTTGTTCCAGAGATGGACTGCCTCCTGGCTCTCCGTAACGTGGTGGACGTCCATATCAGGCCCCTCCTTTCGTTCCCAGATACGCGTTCAGTGCATTCAGGGAACCCTCGAGCGATCCGTCACCGACAACGGCCGGCGTCATTCCCCCGGCTTTCAGGGCAGCCGCTGTGATATCCCCGATTGCCATCACCAGCAGGCCGTCCCGGGGGGTCCAGCGGGCTTTGGCATAGGACATGGCACTCGTAAAGAGGATTGCATCCGCCTCGTCAAGAGGAAGGTCTTCCCCCGTGGGTTCGAGGCCATAGCACCGGAATTCGTGGACGACCCCTCCTGCCGTGGTGATGGCATCGAGGAGTTTCTGGTTCGGGACATCGGCCCGGGGGATTCCGATATGCTTCCCCCTGATCCAGTCACCCAGATAGGGCACGAAATCGCGTGAATAGAAACTTGGCAGGGTTTCGCACCCGATATGGTATTCCTGGAGTTCCTTTGCCGTCTGCGGACCGATGGCGATCACTCTCGGCGGGTTGGTGAGCCGGGGGGCGATGATCTTCGCCGGGAGGGCGCTCGTGAAGAAGATGCAGTCGCACTTCCCGGCATTGACGGCATTGAGAAATGCCTCGACTTCCGCTGCCCGGATCTCTGACCGGAGCGGGTGGACGCTGTAACATTCGTGGCCGTGATTCCGGCAGCGGGAGGCATCGGTCTTCTCCTTTCCTTTGAGGCGGGTGACGGCGATCTTCATGGCGGATTGCTTTGTTTTAGTATTCGCGGGGTGAAGATGGTATGCATTTCGGTTATTTTTTATTCATAATATCATATATTTTATTGATGATTGAGATCCTGCTGGGTGCAGCTATCGGCGTCGTTCTCGGGAGTATCAGCGGGATCATCCCCGGCGTCCATGCCAATACCCTGGCCGGCGTCCTGATCAGCCTCCAGGCAGCACTCCTCTCCGTCCTCGGCCCGGTTGCCCTTGCCTGTACGCTCTTTTCTGCCCTCATTACCCACACCTTTGTCGATGCTATCCCGTCGACATTTCTTGGTGTCCCGGATGCCGACACCTCTCTTGCGGTGCTGCCGGCCCATGCCCTATGTCTCGAAGGCAATGGGGAAGAAGCGGTCCGGATCGCGGCACTGGGGAGTGCCTGTGCAATGGTCATTGCGGTGCCCCTCTCCCTCCTCTGTTTCCTCCTCCTCCCGGCACTCCAGCCGTATTTTGACTGGTGGATCGGGATCCTGCTGGTGGGAACGGTAGGCTGGATGCTGGTGAGGAGCGACGCACCCGGCTGGGGGCTTGCAGTCTTTGTCGTGTCCGGGATTCTCGGGCTGTTTGCTCTCCGGTACGCGTTCCTGGGCTGGCACACGCTTGCCGGGGGAAGCGCGATCCTGATGCCCCTCCTCACCGGCCTGTTCGGGGTCTCGGTAATCCTGACTGCTTCGCAGGGAAAAGTCCCGGTCCAGCAGTTCAGGGGCATCCGGATCGATGACAGGGTGGTGATAAAATCGTCAGTCCTGGGGACTGGAGCGGGCGTTGCCGTGGGGTGGCTGCCGGGACTTTCCACGGCCTCTGCCAATGGCGTGCTTGCGTCGGTCATCGGTTATGACCGGGACCGGAGGGCGTATATTCTCGCTACCAATGCCGCGAATACCGCGAATGCCTTCATCGGGCTTGCGGCGTTCTTTGCCCTGGAACGGATGAGAAACGGCGTGATAGCAGCAATTGCGGGGTTGCCGGTCCCCTCGATGGGTGACCTGATGGTGGCCGGAGTCGTTGCGGCGCTTGCCGGATATGCGATTACCGTTTGGTTATCGCGCTCGGCTTACCGGATCGGGGAGGTTGACAACAAGGTGCTGAACCGCGGTGTGATCCTGTTCGTGGTGGCTCTCACGGCGCTCCTCACCGGCCCCTTCGGTCTCGCCATCCTTGTCCTTGCCACTGCGGTCGGGCTCGTGCCCCATTTCATAAACCTGCCGAGGGTTTATTGCATGGGTTCGATCATGGTTCCGGTCATTCTCTGGTCCTTTGGGATCGCCTGGGCCTGACCGTCGGTAACGGGACGGGAATATGCGATCTTTATTGCCGCCGGCATCCTTACTTCCCGGTATGCAGTCCTACTGGTTCGGAGACGTTGGTGAAGGAGGGTGCCGGGAATGCAGTGGCGACACGGCAGCCCGGGCAGAACGCCACACCAGTCTCCGGATCACAATGGACGGATTTGTTCCTCTCCGCTGGGAAGACGCGGTGGCCGCTGGCGTATGCAGCGACCGTGCCGGTTATCTCTCGGCGCTCCGCGAGCTCTGTTTTACCCTGGCAGAGCAGAAGGTCCGCGAGGCGTATGCCGGGCGGGATACCGAACTGCTCCAGATGGTGCGGGCGCTCGACGAGATGGACGAGGTAATAAACCTGCTCTCCGGTCGGGTAACGGAGTGGCACCAGGTCCGGCACCCGAACTTTTCCCGCAAATATCACCGCACACCTGCGCATATTCAGGTAAAACGTATTGCCGAGAAGGGAAGGGGAGCGCTCGGGAAAGTTGCCCGGCAGGTAGAGGAGCTGTCTGCGGCGAGGACCGAACTGGCAAAGGAGGTCTCGGTACGGGCGAGCCACGTGCTGCCTAACACCAGTGCGCTGATCGGGGGGCTGGTCGCCGCCCGGCTGATGTCCCATGCAGGGGGGCTTCTCCCGCTCTCAAGACTCCCGGCGAGCGCAATCCAGGTGCTGGGGGCACGCACGGCACTTTTCGCCCACCTGAGGACAAAGTCCCCATCCCCCAAGCACGGGATCATCTTCCAGCACCGACGGGTGCACAATGCCCCCCGCGACCGGCGGGGAAAAGTGGCCCGGGCGCTTGCCGGCAAGCTGGCGATAACGGCCCGCCTCGATTATTTCCGGGGTGTAGCGGTGCCGGAATTCCTCGACCGTGCCCAGGAACGGATCGACCGGCTGGGTGCAGGAGGAGAAAAACCATGATCCGGATCGGCGAGGTGCTGGTATCGCAGGGCGAAGGGGGAGTCTATGGCGAGCGGATGCTTGCCGGCGCCCGGGTCTGGGACCCGTTCCGGAGCAAGCTTGCAGCGCTCTACTATGCCGGGACCGGCATTGAACTGACTCCGGAGATGAAAGTACTGTATCTCGGCGCCGCGAACGGTACCACCGTATCGCATGTTGCGGATTACGTTGAGGTGGTGTACGCAATCGAGTTCGCTCCCTGTCCTATGCAGGACTTGCTTGAGGTGGCCCGGCGGCGGGAGAACATCGTCCCGATTATGGCGGATGCCTCACGACCTGAACAATATGCTCCGCTTGTAGAAGCAGTCGACCTGCTTTACCAGGATGTGGCGCAGCCGGACCAGACTGGCATTCTCCTGCGGAACTGTGCCTACTTACGAAAGAGAGGGAAGGCAATCCTCATGCTCAAAACACGGAGCGTTGACATCCGGAAGACGCCGGAAGAAGTGTTCCACGATACGCTCGCCGAACTGGCGGGTGCAGGGCTTGAAGTGACGGAAAGCGTCTGGCTCTCGCCTTACCATAAGGATCATGCCGCCATTGTCTGCACCCGGGGCGGTGCAGGAGGCAAACATGAATGAAGGGATTCGCGTGTATTCGGGAGGGGCGCTACCTGTAGTCGCCATCCTCCTGCTTATCGCCCTGATCATCCTGGTCATCCCCCTGCTCTTCCTCGGGCTGGTGGGTGCAGCGTTCACCCGGCTGGGTTTCTCGTGGATCGCAGCGCTTGCGGTTGTGCTGCTGATGCTTCTCGGGAGTTTCGTCAACATTCCCCTGTACAGGATAAAACGCGACATGGTCCGTGTCGATAATGCCGAGCTGCCCTTTGGCGGGGCCGTAAACCCGTTCGCCTCCCAACCGGTCTGGGAGACCGTCGTATCCCTGAACCTGGGCGGGGCGGTGATACCGGTCGCAGTCTCGCTGTACCTGCTCTACCGCGCCGTTACCCTTGAAGGGACAACGCTCCTCCAGCCGGTTGCTGCCGGTATTGTCATCGTCGCCCTCCTTGCGTGGGTGGCAACACGTTCAGTACCAGGCTATGGCATCCGTGCCCCCCTGTTTATGCCGGGACTTGCTGCCATTCTCTGCGGCCTCCTGTTTGCCGGGGGCACCGGGCTATCCGCCGGGGTCACCGCATTCGTGGCCGGTACCGCGGGAACACTTCTTGGCGCCGGCATTGCCCGGCTCCCGGCCCTGCGCGATATCGAGATTCCGGCGTTCAGTATCGGCGGCAGCGGGATGTTTGGCGCGATATTTGTCGCCTGCATCCTTTCTGCGATCATGGCATGAAAACGACCCGGTCGGGCCGGCGACGATAAAACGTTCCTGAATGATTGCAGATTAGCTGCGAAAAGAAAATAGCCCGGAGCAGATTCGAACTGCTGTCAGAGGATCCAGAGTCCCCTATGATTGACCGCTACACTACCGGGCTGCTTGACCCATACTTTTTGCAACTGTTGCCTAATTAAGGTGACGGACGGTGAGCCTGATTACACCGTCTTTGCCCGGTCGCAGCGCTGGCATGCCCGGCAGACCTCTTTTACCGGCTGGATGAGTTTCCCTCTCCCGCAGAACGGTTCGATATCGTGCATGTCGCGGATGAAGTAGATGTGAGGGACAAGGGAGATGTGAGTGTATATCCCGCATGGTACGCCGAGCTGGTCAGCGATGGACTTCTGGAGCTGGACAAGGGCATACATATTAGCGCCGGCGGCCGTGAGCATGTCGTTGGAACGGAAGATCACACGCATGTTGAGTTTTCCGTCACGGAGCACGCACTGGATGAGCTGGAGACAGGGGCAGTCATCGAGTTTCTCATCGATAACCGGGTTCCAGGTAATGGCGATCGCACGCCGTGATACCGGAGATGAACGGAGTTTCTCTACAATATAGGTAATCTGATCGACATGCACCGGCTGGCCTTCGGCAGTCAGCCGCTCACCCCAGTCGAAGAGCCGGCCGTGGTAGTCATATTCGAACGAGGCCTTTGATCCGTTCAGCAGGTCCTTTGCATACTGTTCCACGAACTTCTGCTGGAACCGAGAGTGCGGGCTCACCATCGGTTCCGCAAGGGGTGTGTCGACCTGCATGGCAATCTCTTCGAATTCGACCGTTGCCTCTTCATCTTCGGTCTGGAGCACCCATCCTTTTTCCAGGATCATCTGGATGACCTGCTCGTGTGCCTTTCCAATGCTCGGCGCCCGGATCACTCTCATAGGATTATCTTTGCACTGGCAGGTTGTAAACATGTTGAGTTGTGGTTCCCAGTCTGGCAAAGGATTCTCAAATCTGTTATACTTAGAATGAACACATATGATGGATGAAGCCGGATTACCTTGATGGATTTCCCATTTCCAATACAATTATCATTTTACTTTCATGCAACCCGAAAAACCGATGAACGAATTTGTACCATGATGTATGTAACTATGGTATAGGATACTATACACTGATGCGCGTGATATATACGAAATGTTGATCAGGGGAGATACCCGCCCCCCAGCGAAATGTGATCAAATGTACATTAAAAATGCCTCAAATAACGCCTAGAATAAAAAACCAATGGCTTATTGAACCCGGATCATAGGGTAAAAACAACCACAAAGGATATATTGGCACTTTTACAAATACTGTTTCATATTCCGTCTAAACGGAGTATGGGGCTCGCAGAATCGTTATTCGGCATTTGTCGAATGCGGTTCGCGGCTTGCAATGTATGATGTAAACTTTGGAGGAATTGAACAAATGACTAAGCGATTAACTATTGCACTCGTTGCAGTCGCTCTGTTCGTTCTGCTTGCAGTTATGCCGGTATCGGCAGTAACTACAACCAACTCGAACGGCACAGTGATTGAAACCGGCGCAACTGTCTTTATTGGTGAGGAACACCTTAACCTCACGCACGCAATTAACAAGGCGACTAACGGTTATGATGCATCCCAGCTCGATCAGCAGCCTGGAAACCTGACTCTCGGCTGGTGGGCATCGGCAGCTCAGATTACAACATCTGCCCCGACAAAATCCATCAGCCTTGCAGGAACCCGGTACCGCGACTTCACGGTATCTCAGGCAGACTTCGTTGGCTACACCGGCAACTGGTACCTGCTCAAGTCTGACGGCCAGACCGTACAGACCGGCACTGGCACCACCCCGGTTGCCGTGATCAACGTTCAGGACCCGACCCTCTCCGTTGCTGTCTGGGACTTCCAGCAGTCAAAGGATATCACCGGCATGTCCATCACCCAGGGTGAGCACCTTGGTGTTCAGGTCAACACCAACATGTACACTGCATCACAGACCACCCTGCGTAACAACACGATCTGGTCGATAACACCTGCCGCACCGGGACTGATTCCCATCAACGGAACTAATGTAAATAACGGGACTTTCCAATATACCACTGCAAGCTCGTTATACTCCGAGTCTTCGGGTATGGCATCTAATGTCTTCTTTGTCGTTCAGTACAGTGGTACTTTCATAAAGTCAACCTATGACAGCAACTACTACCTTGGAACGTGGTATTATGCATACTGGAACTCGACGAATACAACTACTGGGACCGGTAACTACTCGTTATCCAAGGATGGCACTGGACCTATCGTGCAGTATCCCGCTGGCTGGGCAACAGGATCTGGTCATGCAATCAGCACTGCCAATTTCGTCCCCAACTCAGCAACTGACGGGTTCATCAATGTCTTCGTGAAGGACGAGTCAGGCGCGAAGTACACCAGTCTGTATGTGAATGGCTATGGCTCTACAGCACAGTCCACTCAGAGACTCTTCCCGACCGGCTCACCGTTCTACTTCGGTACCTCTGACAACTACTGGGTTACCGACTACGTTGACTCCACCGGCCAGTACGCATACCCGGTAGGGACCTACAGCGTCTGGGCAGAGTCCGCCCTCAACAACATGAAGGACAACTACAAGAACAACGGCGCTGACTACACCGGTAAGACGGTTTCCGCTGTCGGCACGGTCACCCTCATCTCTGACACGGTCAAGATCGAGGCCAACAAGGACTCCGTTGTCCGTTCCAAGTCATTCTCGGTAACTGTCACTGGCAAGCCTGCAACCAACTACACCATCTGGGTAAAGGACACCAACTCCATGGACAGCAGCTATGACGAACAGCCGCCCATGGTCCAGTTCAACCAGGAAAAGGTGTACATGGATACCAGCTCCAATGCATACAACGGCATCCACCCGATCGGCAACTACGCCTACGAAAATGGTGCTGGAGCTACCGTCTGGGACAATGTTGCATCTGGTGGCGCATGGAACCGGACCAGGTACTATGCAAACATCACGACCTCCTCATCCGGTACCCGGACTGTTGAGTTCGTTACCACCAACTGGACCAAGGCTCAGAAGTACACGATCCATGTAGAGGCATACATCGGTGGCGATTACAAGAGCGACGAAGTTGACATCAACGTCGAGAAGGGCGCAGTCACCATCGTAGCAGCCGGCGACCAGTCCTACTATCTCGGCGAAGAGATCAAGCTCTCCGGTACCAACACCGAGACCTACAAGACCTACCTGTTCCTTGTCGGACCCAACCTCCCGAGCAAGGGTGCAGTCATCTTCAACGCGGACCCGCGCAATGCATTATACGGATCCACGTTCAGCCCGTCCAAGTCCAGCAAGGGTGTCATCAACAACGATGCCGACACCTTCAAGGCAGTTGACGTCAACGGCGACAACACCTGGTCCTGGAAGTGGGGAACCGCCAACTACGCACTTGATGCAGGTACCTACACCATCTACGCAGTGAGCCAGCCCTACGACAAGGAGAACCTTGAGAACGCAGCATACGGCACGGTCTCGATCATCATCAAGAAGCCGTTCGTTTCTGCAACAGCATCCCAGTCAACCGTTGCAAAGGGTGACTCGATCTTCATCACCGGTACCGCCGAAGGCGACCCGGGCACGGTCCAGATCTGGATCCTCGGCAAGAACTTTGCCAACAAGTACAGCACGTCTGTGAACTCCGACTCCTCGTTCAAGTACGAGGTCAAGCAGGAGACCACCAAGACCATGTCCAGCGGCCAGTACTTCGTCGTTGTCCAGCACCCGATGCAGAACAAGGTGTTCGATGTCGACCTTTCTGGCAACTATGTGGTTAACAAGCAGCTGCTTGCATACGGTTCAACTGCAACCGCAGCCAACTACACGAGAATCTTCACGCTCCTCGGATCCGGCAGCCTGCAGGGCTCCGATGCAGCTGAAGCACTCGCAGAGGGCATCAACGACGCAAACGTCGACGATACCTACACCAAGCTCCAGTTCCTGATTGAGGAACCCACCATCACCATCGACACGATTGGCGACAAGCACGTCGGTGACAAGTTCACCATCACGGCTAAGACCAACCTTGCCGTTGACGATGAAGTCCTCGTTCAGGTCTACTCATCATCATTCAAGCCGACCATGAAGAGCCAGAGCGGCGAGTTCAGTGGCGCAACTGGTACCATCAAGGTTACCAAGGGCGACAGCGGCTACAACAAACTCTCGTTCGATGTTGACTCCTCAACATTCAAGCCGGACGAGTACATCGTGACCGAGGACGCAGTCCTCCAGTCCGCAACCGGCACTGCACTGTTCAACGTGCTCGAGACCTCTGTTAAGACAGTGGTTCCGACCACCGCTGGAACCGCAGTCCAGACACCTGTCCAGTCTGCAGTTCCGACCACCGTCGCAACCGCAGTCGCGACCACAACCGCGCCCAAGTCACCCGGCTTCGGTGCACTCGTTGCACTCATCGGCCTCGGTGCTGTTGCGTTCGTTGTTGTCCGCAGGCACTGAACTAATTTCTAAACTCTCTTTTTTTTTCAAGCATCGTTACAAGAATCGATCCGGTGCCCTGTCCCGTTCACGTGCCGGGTCCGGTGATGACACCTCACTCTGATTTCCGGTACTTCCGCTCCTGTTGAGCGGTATGAAGGGGCATGATCCTGCCCTTTTGCCGACAACCGGCTCGTTCACAGCACCGGTTGAAAGCAGAAAAGAGTAACGGGGAGTTCAGCGGGTAATGATGAAAAATCTCCTGCAATATCCTGTTCCCTGCGCCATGCTGCCCGTGGGGACAGGTGCGGAGAGCTGCGGGGGATTATCGTCCCGGCTTTGCTATATGCAGCATCCTGTAATACATAATATATTATTAGTATGATTTTTTCTGAAAACAACTGGCCCTATGTATGCAGGTACCGTAGTGATCTGCGAGCCTGCTGATATATACTTATGGCCGGTTGTACATGAAGAGAAACCAGAAGAATTCGCGATCCCGAGCTTGGTAAACGGGGAATCAGAGTAACAATATATTTTATTTATGTAATACTTAATAAAACACAATACGGGTTCCTCATATCATGGATCTGCCGGCATTACAACAGGGAGAACAATGGCGGGTGAAATCACCGGGTGTTTATGTCAAATCCGTATCCTACAATGCGTTCCTGACAGACCGTCGGCTGATCCTGAAGAGCCCCAATGACCCCCTCATGCCTGACCGGGACCTTGCTCTCGACCGGATAGAAGGAATCGAGCCATTCCTGAACGGGGCCGGAGAACCCGTGCTGGCAATCTTGGCCAGGGCGGGCCGGGGCGAGAGCCGGAGGCTCGTCCTGACCTTTGCCGGGAGGCCCGGCAACCGGTCCCGGGTGGGCGAGCTGGAGGAGTGGGTCCGGAATATCCCTGTGGCTCATGTCCCATGGGATGCAGGATCGACCCTTTCCCAGCCACGGGCCCGTCAGCGGACTGCTCCCGATCCGGGAAAGCTGATGTTCAGTTCCGGTATCCATGACTCCGGGAGCAGCGGCACCGCACCCCAAAAGGGCAGGGCGGACCCTGGTGCACGGGAGGGTTACCGGCGGGATCACGCCCCCCGGTTCCCAATTCGTGACCGTGAGGTACCAGGGGATGCCGCAGGTGCCCGGTATCCCCAAGGCCCATTGCCGGAAGACCCTTCGTTCTTCTGCACAAAGTGCGGGAACAGCGTCCGTCACGGTTCGCGTTATTGCGACTGGTGCGGGGCCGTCGCCATCTCCCCCGATCCGACAGCAATCCCGGCCCGCCCTGTCCGCGAGGAGCCGGTCTATCCCCTGCCGGCGGCAAGACAATACCGGCCATCTCCGCAGCCCCTCTCCTACCATGAGGAGTCTGGCTCCCTGCGGGATCCGGGACCTGCTGCCGGCTATGCCCGGGGGCGAAAAAAGGCTGTACGTTATCCACGGTCCCGGCGTACCATTGCCATTTCCTTCTGCCTTGCGCTTGTCGTCATTGCAGGATTAGCGTTCCTTCTCCTGCCGGCGGAATCCACCGCCTTTCTCTCCGGCGCGGCGTCGCTTGCCGGGGGAAATTTCTCCCTAAGTCCAGAAGCCGGGAACGATTCCGTTGCCCATACAACGAATAGTACCGGAATAACCAGCATCGTGAATGCAGTCTCATCGCTTCCTGCAACGGGCGTGTACCTGAAAGTCATCTATACCGGGTCCTGGTCCGGATCCTACGGGACGGAGGATGCCATGCAGGCGGTCAGCGACAAGGGCGAGAAGATCTTCCCGGTCGAGGACGCCACGGACTCGGTGACAGCGATCATCCGGAAAGGGGACAGTACCAAGGGGAAGCTGACTGTAGAGCTGTACCGGGACGGGAAACTGATCGCGACCGGCCATACCACGGAGCCCGGGGGCGAAGTGGTGGTCAGCGGATCGGTCTGATACCCCGGGGGTATCCTGCCCGGTGCCTGAAGGCGGTGGAGAGGAGTCCAGCGGTATCGTCATTGCCGATGCGGAAGATATTCGCCTGGTTTTCCCACCGCTGCCGGAGACCCACTCCCGGGGATCGGACGATTATGCATGCAGGACCGAAAACAGGCACGCGAATCCGGGCAAAGGAGCGGCATCGTATTGACCCGGGGATAGTTACGGGAAAAAGACGGGCATCTGGTGCGGGAGGGCGTGGGAGTGGGGGGTGGCGCGCACTAACCGCCGGTCCGAGCCGGGAAAATTCCGAATGGGCGAGGTTCCAGTGTTATTTTCGTGAGCGGTCTATAGGGGCGGTACATGGGAGAGAACCGGATCGTATCAAAATCCTGCCAAAAAATATTCATCTCCCTGCCGGGACCCGGATAAGTATATAATTTCCCGACCACCATCTTTCCTCATGGAAACTGCATCCCGGATAATCCTTGACCCCGCCATACTGGCCGGGAAACCGGTGATTCAGGGTACACGGATATCGGTGGATCTTGTTCTGGACCTTCTTGCCTCCGGATGGAGCGAAGCTGAAATCCTCCGGGAATATCCGGATCTGTCGCGGGAAGATATCCTTGCATGCATCAGGTATGCACAGGAGATCGTCCATTCGGAACGGGTTTACTCGCCGATTCCCCGAAGCCGGAGTACCGGATGAAATTTCTCGCCGATGAAAATATACCGGCATCAGTCGTCCGGATGCTGGAAAATTCCGGTTTTTCAATCTGTTCTGTCAGAGCGGTTTCTGCAGGTATTCCGGACCGGGAAGTCATGCACATTGCTTCCCGGGAAATGCGGATCATTCTTACCTTTGACAAGGACTTTGGCGAACTTGCGGTGAAAGATGCAATGATTCCGGTTCCCGGTGTGATTTTGTTCCGCCTTCCGGGAATGAAACCGGATCAGCTGGCATCATTCATCACCGGGGTACTCACCTCGCGGGAAGACTGGGGCGGACATTTTTCCGTTGTCGAAAAGGAGAGAATACGAATGAGACAACTTTCCTTCAGGAAATAAAATCCGCCGGAATGGATCGTCCCGGACGGAAACCGGACAGCACGAAGGGGAAGCTGACCGTTGATCTGTACAGGAGCGATACGATGATTGCGACCGGCCATACTTCAGATGCCAATGGCGAGGCGGTGGTCAGCGGTTCGGTCTGATAGCCGGAATCGTAAGTGTTTTTCCGTTGTTCCTCAAGGTAATTGTCTTTCCCGTTTGGCCTGTAACCGGGCCTCCCGTTCTTTCCTGAAAAAGGATGAGTGGTAATAATATTATGGCCTGTACTGTCTTCGTGCCCGGTAGATGTGGGCCAGCCCGGCGCACCCTGTAATGACAAGGACGCCTGCAACGATGGTTACGGTGCCCGGGCCCGACGCGGGCAGGGAGGCCGGGTCCTGTGAATCTTCCCCGGGAGTTGCCTGCGTAAGGGCACCCTGTCCGGTACCCGAGGGTGATGCGGTTGCGGTACCTGAGGTGGGTTTGACCGCAAGGAGGATGAACGTGCAGAGGCCGTCCGGGGATTCGGCCCGGAAGGTCAGGTACCCGGTCGCGTGGTCGTACCCGCTGAAGGCGGTGGAGAGGAGTCCGGCGGAACCGTCGTCGCCGATGCGGAAGATCTTCACCTGGTTTACCCCGCCGTTCTCGGAGACCCACTCCTGCGGAGCGGTCATCTCGATGACGCCGGCCTTCGTGGCGCCGATACGGTCGTCTTTCTCTACGTTCATGGCATAGGCAACGGATGCGATCCCGAGCGAGTCCTGGGATAAGACCGTGTTGTAGGATGTTATCGCGGACGAGGGGATTGTGGTGACGAGACTTGTCGAGATCCTGCCGCCGCCATCCGGATCTCCGACAATCTCGGCGCTCCACTTCGCCTTCGCTTCCGGCATGGATGCGGACCGGTCTGCCGTCATGGGCGTGATGGAGATCCGGCCTTTCTTCGAGACCACAGTTGTCTGGTACGAACCGGTGGACTGGAGCGGTGCCATCAGGGAGTAATCGTAGACCTTTCCTTTCTGCACCTCGCCTTTTGAACCGGTACCTCCCGACGAG
>Ga0265297_10005142_pt1 | contig 20392 bp, 17 predicted proteins | sample Munlanlwell13791_FD_192502 | JGI IMG/M metagenome (GOLD analysis project Ga0265297, IMG submission 192502) | Leachate microbial communities from a municipal landfill in Southern Ontario, Canada - Leachate well 137-91 | ecosystem: Engineered > Solid waste > Landfill > Unclassified | place...
TAATTTTGTAGTAGACTATATAATCAATAATCAAATAATTGATGAATTTTTTGCTAGAGCATTTGAAGAATATATTTTAGATCCAGAAAAATTAAAGAATAAAGAAAATGTTACTTACGTGATGTTTAAACAACTTCAAATATTTATCAATAAAAGATTAAAAGAAGATAAGAAAATTAAAAGAGGTAAGAAATAATGGGTCAAATATTATTTGAAAATAATAAAATAGTAATTAGTAAAGGTGAAGAATATAAAATTATAGATATGTATTTTGATGAAAATTTTAAAAACATATCTATAGGAACTGATAAAAATATTCCTAAATTTATCGTAAGAGATATTTATAATAAAGATGGAAAATTAATAGAACATAAAGTTTTAGAATTAATTGAAGACATTAAAAAAGGCGGAGAAGGTAGTGGTAATTTTAATCATAGTGGCAGACCTGGTGAAGTCGGCGGTAGTTCAACAGAGACTGTATACCACGGAACTATATTAGACAGAGCCGATAAAATAGTTGTAGAAGGATTAATTAGTGGTAAATATCAAAATTTCGAAAATAGAGATTACGGTGATAGTTGGGGTCTAGATAAAGTTTTTGTGACAAAAAGTAGAGATCATGCGATAAGAATGGCCAGTCTTATTGAAGCAAGACTTACTAATGATAAAAGAACAATGATTCCTGTTGTAATAAAAATAGAAATACCAGAAGAAGAATTTAAAGCACAAGCAATAGAAGATACAAATGATAATCGGCATTTCGGCAATAGAGATAATTTTATGTTAGATAGAGTAGATCCAAAATATATTAAAGAAGTAAGTTCAATTAATGATAGAACAAAATTATTTTATAAAAAGAATGTATCAGAAAACAATATAATATTATATATACCTTCAAGCTTAGATGTAGTTAAAGAATTTATAGAGGCGAATAAATAATGCCATATCTTAATGAACATGCAGCAAGAATAAAAGATCCTAAAATATTTGATAAAATAAAACGTCAAAATAATAAATTTGGCGAAGATATTGACGTTCTTTGGGGTATTAAAGATAGTAAAATAACTTTACAAGCAATAAGATTTAATTCAAATAAATATAGCGTAGATGAAGCAAAGAAATGGTTAAAAGAACATGATTATAAATATGTTAGTTTTGAAGAAGCAATTAAAAAAGTTTGTGATTTATTAAAAGAATTAAAACAAAATAATATAATGAGTTTATTTAAAGGCGGACCAGGATCCGGACCCAGAGAAGGTCAAAAGAATAGATTAGGTACCGGTAATAAAAATAATGAAATTAAAGATTCAGATAATTATAGAACAACTCCAAAAGGAAAATTTGGAGAAGGTTATTGGATAACTGATAGTAATGATTATATAGATATAACAGATGATTTTGGAAGCGCATCAAATGATCATGTTGGTGTAATATCAGCAGGAGATAATAAAGATAAATTAGGTTTAAATGAAAATGATGTAAAAGCAATAAATGATTCTTATGATAGTGCAGATGTTACTGATGAATCTATAGAAGCAACTAATAAAATATTTAATAATGGAAATATTAGAGCAAGATTTTTTAATGATGGAACTTTAGCAATAACTGCAAGAGAATTAAATGATAATACTAAAAGTAAAATAATTAGATTAATAGAAGATAAAAAAATAAAACCAAAAGAAATATTGTATGAATCAAATAATCAAATTGATTATAAAATATTAACACTAGAAGAGCTATTTAAATTTCAAAAAGGTGGCTCCGGTTCTGGCAATTTTGGTCATTCAGGTCGTCCAGGCGAAGTTGGAGGATCTTCAGTAGATAATTTAAGTTCATATCAAGACAAAAATCCTAAAGGAGAATTTGACGAAAAATCAATAGATCAATTAAGAGAAACTCCAAAAGATTTTTCAGGTAAATTTGTTAGTGTAAGTAATGCTTCACAAGAATATACTGCAAAACTAATAGATGAATATAACAGAGTTCCAGATATAGTTAAAAATGCAACAGATGAAATAATATATAATAATCAAGTAAATATTATTGATGATACAAACGGCGTAAAATATAAAGTTCAAGCAGAAGCAAAAAGAGATTCAACGACAGGAAAAAGGAATGTTACGATATACGGAAAAGAAAATGAATATAGAAGCGGATCATTAGTCCATGAATTAGGACATAATTTTATAGAATCTTCTAACGCTGCAAGGAATGCATTTATATTTAATTTAGATAAATATAAATTAAGTGGATTAATTGAAAATGAAAAAACTAAATTTGGTCATCCTGATCCGGTAAGTGGAGTATTTGCTAGATTCTTTAATACGGCAATGATTCATCCTCACTTATTGGAAGCAAATTATCAACATTTAGTTAAAGTATACAAAAATACATTAAACACTGTTGCAGGAAAAGAATTATATAAGAATGAAAAAGATGTAATGGATTTATTTAAAGGTGGACCAGGATCAGGACCAAATCCAGGTCAAAAAAATAGATTAGGTACAGGAGATAATAAAGATAATTATAATAATATAAAAAATAAAAGACCAAAGAATGTTAAGCAAGTTAACAAATACCTTCCAAGAAATTATGAATTAATTCAATATGACGGCTATTTATCATTTAAAGGACCTGATACAGAAGAATGGTATAGCTCTAGCGTTCCGGTTAATAGAGTTTCCGATATGACGTTCGAAAAATGGATTAATGAATTTAATTATATGAAAAATAAATATGAAAATGAAAAGGTGAAATAACATGAAACTAAATAAAATGAAAAAACAAGATTTAGTAGATATTAAAAAACGTATTGATGATAAACTTACTCATGAAGAATTATCTGTATCTAAGTTTATTAGGTTAAATAGGATATTGGAAAAAATAGATGTTGCGATAGAAAATAAAGAAGAAGAAATTGATGATATTATTTTTAATACAAAATCTAAAATAATTATAGATAAGAATGAAGAAAGACATTTAGTATATGGAATAGTTTATGTACCTAATGAACCGGATACGGATAATGATTATTCAACTCCTGAAGAAATAGAAAAAGCATGTCATGATTTTATGATCAATTTTAAAAAGTTCAATTTACAACATAAAGGAAATACAGAATTAAGTGATAATGATGTATCGATAGTTGAAAATTATATAGCTCCATGTGATTTTTTAATGGGAAATCAATTAGTAAAGAAAGGAAGTTGGGTTACGGCACTTAAAGTTTTTAATGATGTAATATGGAATGATATTAAAACTGGGAAATACTCAGGTTTTTCGATGGAGGGGTCGGCGATAGGAGAATAAATGAAAAATTTAAAATTAAGTAAATCAATAAAGAAATTATGGAAAAATAAAAAATATAGAGAAAAACAAGAAAATAGAAAATTGAGTAAAGAAACAAAAGAAAAGATAGGAAATAGTTTAAATGATAAAAAGTTTAATAATAAACATAAACAGAATATGAGTAAATCATTATATAAAAGATGGAAGAATAAAGAATTTAAACAAAAAATGAAAACACTACGCAGACAACAATCATATAAAGAAATGATGAGTAAAAAATTTAGCGGTACAAATAATCCAAATTACGGAACACATTGGACAAAAGAAAGAAGAGAGAAAACTATGAAATCACAAACCGGAGATAGTATAATTAAACATCATATTTATTTAAGAGCGAATGATATAGATTCAACAATTGATATTACATTTTCAAAACATAAACAAATACATCTTAGAGCTTATGAATTTCTTTATTATAAATTAGGTAAAAAAGGAGTAGATGAATATATTAAATGGTTTAAAAAAGAGTATGGATTAAAATAATATTAATATACTTTAAGAGGTGAAAGATAATGAAAAAAGTTAGAAAATTAAAAGATATGACTATTAATGCTATTGCATTAGTAGATAAAGCGGCTAATAGACGAAAGTTTTTGTTATTTAAAAGAGATAATGAAATAAAAAAAGATGGTGGAGGTGAATCACAAATGACAGTGGAAGAATTGAAGCAAATATTAGATACTATTATGGCAGAAATTAAAAATCTAAATGTTAAAATCGATGAAATATTAGGTGAAGAACCTGATCCGGAGGAAGAAGAAGTAGTTGAAGAAGAAGTTGTAAATGAAGATGTTATGAAATCAGTTAAAGAAATTTTTTCTTCAGAAAATGTTGAAGCGATTAAATCTGTTATATCAATTTTAGAAAAAGCTGAAAATCAAATAAAAATAGATTTAGACAAAAAAGCACAAGATGAAAGATCTAAAAAATATGGCATTTCAATTAAGGAAAAAAGTAATTTAATTAAATCAACAGAATTAGAGAAACTATCAGATGAACAATTTGCTGATCCAGTAAATTATAATTATCCTATTGATGCTGATCATATTGAAGATACAATTAAATGTTTTGCTAAATCAGAAGATCAAGCGTTATATACGGCAGAAGAACAAAAAATTATATGGAATAAAATAATTGATTCTTTGCCAGAGGAAAAGAAAGATGAAGCAAAAAAGCTAGCAGGAATCATTAAAGAAAATAAGGAGGTCGTTGAAGTTGATGATGAAACTAAAAATATGCTTAAAGAAATTAATGGTATGTTAAATTAAATAAATGGAGGTGAAACAAAATGGATGAATTAAAACAATTGGTGAAAGACATTAAGGCTCAGGTAGAAAAATCAGCTAGTGTTGATGTAGTGAAACAGATGATTGCGGATGCTATTGCTGCTTCTGTTGCTACTGCTAAAGAAACTGTTAAGAAAACTGAAGGTAATCTTCCTATAGCTAAAGGAGCAAGTGTAGTTGCTATTCATAAGACGTCTTCAAAGAAAGCTGAAATCGTGACTTTCCAAAAGATGGCTGATGATGTATACATTACTTCTCAGTTATTGAAGTCAGATCCTCGTTCTCTTAAGAGTTATAAAGACATGGTTGATTTTGGTAGAGAAGTAGGAATTTTGAAAGCTAACATGGATCCAGGTCAGACAGGTTACGGTGAGGAATGGGTGCCGACTGCTTTTTCAGCTGAAATGATTGATATGATTAAGTTGGAATTGAAAGTTGCTGCTTTGCATCCTCGCATTAATATGCCGACTGATCCTTATAAGATTCCTGGTAAAAAGAGTTCTTCTAGCGCAAAATTAGTTGCTAATGGTAATACTCCGACCAGTTCAAGAGTAGGTACTCGTCAAATCGTATTGGATGCTGTTAAACTCATGGATTACGTACCAGTGACGTATGAAATGGAAGAAGATAGCATTATTCCGATACTTCCTATGGTAAAGGCTGATTTGGCTATTGCTCTTGCTGAAGCTAATGAAGATGCTACTATTAATGGAGATACTACTGCTACTCATCAAGATTCAGATGTTACTGATGCTGAAGATCCTAGAAAATCTTGGAAAGGATATAGAAAATTAGTATTGTCAGCTGCTAAGGTTGATTTAGGTACATTCAATATTGCAAATATTCGTAGCATTCGTAAGAAAATGGGTAAATACGGTATTGATGTTAGTAAATTAGCTTGGGTAACTGGTATTTCTGGTTATAATCAACTTATGAGTTTGACTGAAGTTACGACTGTTGATAAATATGGTCCTAATGCCACCATTCTTTCAGGTGAATTAGCTAAATTAGATGGTATCCCTATCATAGTGTCAGAAAAGATTCGTGAAAATTTAAATGCTTCTGGCGTTTATGACGGAACTACTACTACTAAAACAGTTCTTTTGCTAGTTAGACGTGATGGTTTTATTTACGGCGATCGTAGAGAAATAATGATTGAAACTGATAGAGTTGTTAAATCTCAGACTACTGATTTAGTTGCTTCTCAGAGAGTTGCTTTTGAACCTCGCTTTGATGCGACTACTGAAACTATTGTAGGATTAGGTTATAATATAACAGCTTAAAAGTATATTTTTATTGATATATACTCTACGGTTAATACTGGACTTAAGGCAGAGTCTTAACCGTAGCAATATATTAATAACAAAAAGGACTAAATCATGAATTATTTCGATAAACCAAAAGTATCATTAATAATATTAACAAAAGAAAATTTTAATTATACTAAATTATGTTTAGAATCAATTAAACAATGGACTAACATAAACAGTATTCCTTTTGAATTAATATTAATAGATAACGGATCATATTGCCAAGAAGAATATATGCAATGGTATAAAAACAATGATCATATTTCTTTAAAAGATACTTATATTGCATTAGAAGAAAATTGTGGCTTTTCAAGAGGAATGAATGTCGGAATTAGTAAAGCAAAAGGTGATTATGTTTTATTAATGAATAACGATATAATTGTAACTCATAATTGGTTAGAAAAGATGGTAAAAGTTGCAGATGAGAATAAAAATGTAATGATAGTATCTCCATTAAGAATAGGAAAACAAAATAACAAATTATGGATATTGGAAAATCAGTTAGAAGGAATTAGTAATTTTCCAGAATACGATTTTGAAATAGATGATGTTAATAAATTACGAGATTATTGTAATAATTTTGTATCTGATATTGAAAGAAAATATTCAGGACAATTTTATTCAGAGCATCAAATGGTACCATTTTTCTGTGTATTAATAAAGAGAGAATTAATTGAGAAGATAGGAAAATTAGACGAAGATTTTAAATATGGATTATATGAAGACGTTTATTATTGTTATTTAACAAAAGAATTAGGGTATAAAATGTCTTCATGTTTAGATAGTTTTGTTTATCATTTTATGTCAAAGACATTAATTAATTTATATGGCACTAATGAAGAGATAGAAAAACAAACGCAATTGAATTATGAAATAATGCAAAGGAAATTAATTAAAAAAAAATCTAGAATATTAATTATAAGACTAATTTCTCGCGGTGATGTTTTAATGGCTACGAGATTTATTAGAGCAGTAAGAAAAAAATATCAAGATTCATCAATAACTTTTTGTGTTCATGAAGGTTGTAAGGAAATGATAGAAAATAATCCTTATATAGATAATGTTATATATGGATATAATGAAGAAACAAAAAGTAAATATGATATCATATACGATCTTTCTCCAAATTTAATTGAATATACTAGTGATTGGAATAAAATGAGTCAAGATGACTTATATTTAAAAAGGTATGAATTAGAAGAAGAAGATGCATCATTAGATTGGTTTATTAGCGAATCAGAAGAAAAATATTCAAATGATTTTGTTAAAAATAATAACATTAATGGCAAATTAATAGGAATACAATTACACGCAGCTAATGCTCCTGAGAGATGTTGGAATGATAATAAATGGAAAGAATTAATAGATAAATTAACTGAAGAAGGTAATACAATAGTAATATTAGGTCATAAAACTGAGAAAGGTTTTAACGGAAATAATATTATCAATATGTTAGGAAAAACGACATTTAGAGAAGCAGGAGCGATAATTAGTAAATGCGACTTATTTATGTGTATTGATAGTGGATTATTACATGTAGCTCAAGCATTAAAAAAACCGACAATAGCAATATTTACATTAGTTCATCCATTACATAGGTTAAGACCTCAACAGGATTGGTTATATATTTATAAGAATTTAGAGTGTCAACCGTGTTATAATGGAAACCCAAAAACTAGAAAATGCGGTAATGAATTAACATGCTCCAATAGTATAAACGTAGATGAAGTATATAATGCTGCAAAGTTAAAAATAGATATAAATAAAAAAGATGTTAGTATAATAATTCCGTTTTATGAAAACGTTACAAGATTAAAAGAGTTATTAAAAAGCATTAAAGAGACGGTAATAGATAATATTAAATATGAAGTGATTGTCGTAAATGACAATCCAAATATTAGAATAAATATCGAATTAAACAATAACGTAAAATTAATTCATAATAATAAAAATTTAGGCTTTGCAGGTGCATGTAATATAGGATCTAGAAATGCGATAGGAAAATACTTATTATTTTTAAATGACGATACGACTCCGTTAAAAAATTGGATAAGTAGTTCTATGAAATTATTTAATGTAGATAATAATATAGGAATCATAGGAAGTAAATTATTATATAAAAATAATACTATTCAACATGCAGGAATGGTATATGATAATAATAAAAAAGGATTTGATCATATTTATAGATATGAAAAATCAAATGATCAAAGAACGAATATGTTTATGGAATATCCATGTGTTACAGGAGCATGTTTATTAATTAAAAGAAATTTGTTTTTTGAAGCAGGAATGTTTAATGAGATATATAAAAAAGGTTATTTTGAAGATACTGAATTAAATTTAAAAGTTAGAGAATTAGGATATAAAGTTATATATAATCCAAATTCTGTTTTATATCATGATGAGCGTGGCACTCCTGAAATAGCAAAAGCATTTTTTGTAAATAAGAGAATATTTGACGATAAATGGAAAAATAAAGTATCTAGCTTAACATTCGGAAAAGAATATAAAATAGTTTATTTATGCGGAATGTATGGAGTAGGAAATTTAGGTGATAATGCAATATTACAAGGAATGTTAACCGTATTTCCTAATGCAATTCCATTATGTCATCATAGAAAAATAACAAAAAATTCGTTATTGATTAGAGATGTAATTTCAAATCCAGATAATTACTTTAATGAAGCTTCTTTATTTATTATTGGCGGCGGTATATTTTTTGACAAAGGAAGTATAGATTTTTATTATAAATTAGCAAAAATTGCAAAACTTCGCGGATCAAAAGTAGAAATAAGAGGTATAGGATGTGAGCAATTAAATAGTGAAGATGAAAATATTAAAGAAACGTTAAAAAAATTAATTAGTTTATCTGATTTAACTGAAGTTAGATCTAAGCAATCTAAAAAAACAATCGAAGAAATGACAGGAATTAAAGATATAATTTGTTCTCCTGATTATGCGACATTAATAAATCATCATGATTATGATAATTATAATGTTAAAATAGAAAAAGATAAAAAATATATAGGAATGGCATTATCAATAAGAAACATAAAAGAGAACGATTATATAAATAAAATTGTAGATATATGTAAATATATAATATTGAATACTACATATAATATAGTTTTGATACCTCATTCAAGACACCAAGTATCTGAAGAAGAAAATGATATTATTACGAATGAAATAATATATAATAGAATGGGAGATAATAAATTTTATCAAGATGAACAAAGACTATTCTTACTAGATTTTCAAAATAGTCCAGAATTATTGTACGGATTTTATAATAAAATTGATATAACGATAAGCATGAGATATCATTCAATGATTTTTTCAAAACAACTTAGAAAAAAGATATTTTGCATATCAAGAGATTTAAAATTTAAATCATTTTGTAAAGAAAATAATATTGATAATTCTTCAATTAAAGATTCAACCGAAGAAATAATTAATAAGATTAAAAAGATAATAGAGGTATAATATGAGTGAACGTATGATCGATATGACTAAAGATGAGATATCATGTCCAATTTGTCATAATAATATTTTTATTGAAGAAATATATAATAAGAGATATGATGCTTATTTTAGAAAATGTACATGTGGAATTTGTTATAGAATAAAGTATGATTTAAATAAAATATATACTCAATATGATTTTGATAGTGTTACTAGAATAGAACATTGGCATGATGTTTCAATAAAATCAGCATTAAGATATTATAATAAATTAATATCAATCGTTCCGTACTTTAATGATTTAGGTTATTCAGTTTTTGAATTCGGTACAAGTTTAGGTTATTTTTTAAATTTAATGAAAGAAAAAGGATGGAAGGTTGGCGGAATAGAAATTTCGAAAAGAGCAGTAGATTATGCAAAAGAAAAATTCGGAATAAATATTTATAATGAAGATATAGAAAATTTTAAAATCGATAATACGTATGATCTTGTTGCAACTTTTGAAGTGATAGAACATTTAGTTGATGTTGATAAATTTATAAAAAAAGTATATAATATGCTAAATGAAAATGGCATATTTGTATTTTGTACTCCAAATTTAAATGCTCCGTCAACGTTATTTAATAATGAATCAGAAGCATATCATTGCGGACACATGATATTATTTAATTATAATACAATAAAAAAACTATTAAATGATAATAATTTAAACGTTATAGGTGTTAGTCAAGAATCAAATCATTTTGAAAGTTGGGAAAGTATGATGATAATTTGTAGTAAGAGGAAAATATGAAACTACAATTTAAAGCAAAAACAATAAGTATTTATTCAACAACATTATCTAATAATATTGTAGTTAATTTAAAATTAAATGATATACACGATTTTCCAACAAATGATGCTAAAAGATTGCTTCAAGATTTTCCAGATGATTTTATAATATATAATGATAATAATATTATAAATAATAAATCATTAGATAATATTCCTAAAGCAAAGATTAAATATATGATCGTAAATAAAAGAAATAACGCATTATTTTAAAGAGGTGAATTAAAATGGCTGATCCGATTCCTACATTAACGACTTTAGCAAATGTAAAAAAATATTTAAAATTAAGTGCAGTGAATGCTGATAGAGATACACTACTATCAACAATTATATGCGCTATAGAACAAAACATAAAGGATTTTTGTAATACAGATTTTTTAGCGGATGCGACTGATAGAACTGAATATTATGATGGCAATGGCGGAGACGTCTTGTTAGTAAATCATTATCCGATAATTTCTATTACTTCTTTACATGATGATCCTTATAGAGCGTTTGAATCAAATTCAGAAATTAGATCAACTGATTATGTTATATATGCAAAGCAAGGAAAAATAGTATTAACAGCAGATCCGAGGTTAGCATTGACAGGTAGTAATTTTTCAGTAGGAAAACAAAATATAAGAATAGTATATAAAACAGGATATTTAACTGTTCCTTATAATGTCATATTAGCAGTGTGGTTATGGTGCGGAATAGAATTTGATAAATACAAAGATGAAATGCAAGGTGTTGTTTCAAGAACTGTCGGAGAAAAAACAACGAGATTAGAAATAACTGATATTCCAAAAGACATTTATGGATTAATAATAAAATATAGAGTTCCTTTAGTTAAATAGGTGATATTATGTCATTAATGAATATAGAAATAATAGGTTTAAAAAATTTAATAACGAAGTTAGATTCAATAAATGTTAATTTTAATGATGCAATATCGAGCTCATTTAATCTATGGTTAAAAACTGTTGAAAGGATAATTAAAAGAGAAAAATTATCAGGACAAGTTTTACATAGAAGAACATCGATGTTAGTTAATTCAATTAGAACAGGAGTATTAAAAGGACAAGACACTGTTATGGGTTTTATTACAGCAGGAACTCCTTATGCAGCAATTCATGAATTTGGTGGAGAAATTAAATTTAAGAAAAGAAATTTAACGATAACAATGCCAGAAAGAAGTTATATAAGATCAACAATAAATGAAGAAAAACAAGGTTTATTCGAGACAGTGCTTTATGAATCATTTACAAAGTATTTTAAAGGAGAAAGATAATGTCAAGTAAAAGAGAAACAATATTAGAATATATTAAAACATATCTAAAAACTGAAATTACAACTGTTAATGGTTATAATTTTACATTACATGACGTGTATAGAACATTTAAACATTGGGATCAACAAAGAGAATTTCCGATATTGTGTGTTCTAGACGGAGATGAAGATATAAAACATGATGCTAATGAACAATTAGAAAGAACAATGTATGTAGAAATTATAGGATATGTTATTATAGATGATAGAGAAGAGGATAATTTATCTGCAGGAACAGAAGTAAATAAATTATTAGAAGATACGATGAACGCTTTATATAAAAACTGGGAATCAGTAATGGTAAATTCAAATTGTAGATATATTAAATTTGTTAGAGTGAATACAGATTTAGGAATGATTCATCCTAAAGGAGCATTTGCTTTAACTTGTGAAATAAAATATATTCACGAATTAGGTCATGCATAAAATAATACAAATTTTGGAGGTGAAACAATATGACAAATGAAGCTTTATTAGTTTACAAAAAATTAACTCTTGCAGAAGGTAATGATTTTGGTGAAGATACAGTAACAGATGGAACAAAATTGCTAGAGTTAGCGAGTGATGGCGTAATATTAGGTCAAAATCCAGGGATAATTAATCCTGTTACAATAAATGGTACTGCAGCTTTGCAAAGACATTTTACAGGTACATATTCTCCAGGATTTGATATTAATTGTTTATTGAGATCTAAAGATGTTGCTTTGTTAATATTAAAAGCTGCAATGGGTACTTTAGTTACGACTCAACCTGATGTTACGAATCATCCTACTGTATATCAACATAAACTAACAATAGATGAAGAAATAGTTTATGGATTATCTAAAGGATTATGTTTTCAAGCTAAAATAGCAAGTGGTAAAGTATATGATATTTTAGATTGTATTATTAATTCATTTAGTATAGAACACACAGTTAATGCAGAAATAGGAGTTAAAGCTAGAGTTGAAGGAAGAAAAATAGCAACATCAGTTGCTACATTAGCCTCAATAACTAGACCTACACAAAATCCTTTTATATTTCATCAAGCAACATTTAAAATTGACACTGTTGCTAAAAAATTATCTCAATGTGTAGTTAATTTTAATAATAACTACAAATTAGATTTATTTGCTAATGAACAATATAGAAGCAGATTTGTAAGAAATGGAGTTAGAAATGTAGGTGGCACATTAACGTTTCCTATGGTTGATTCAGATACATTTGCATTATATACTGCGTGGTTAGCTGGAAGTTCAGCAGTATTGCAAATGTATTGGGAAGGAGCAGCAATTAGTGGAACATATAAATATAAAGTTCAAATAGATATTCCTAATGCCGTTTATGCGTTTACAGATATTCCAGGTGGCGGTGGTGCTGAAGTTCCACAAGGCGCAGTACCGTTTATAGCATTAGAAGATCCAACTAATGGTAAGAAAGAAATTGAAATAACAATAGTAAATAACAGTGCAAATTTTTATTATTAATTAATAACAAAAGGAAAATTATGGGAGCTATTAGAGAATTTATATCTTTATAAGATTTATAACTAATAGTTCCCATAATAAAAATAATTATGAAAAAACAAATAGATTATAAAAAAATAATAAATGACATAAAAAATAATAAATTATTAAATTATTATAATAATTATTTAAAATATAAAAATGAAAAACACACTAAATTATACGTACTATCATTATTGTGTAAAAATTCAATAAACAAAGATATGATTTATGATGATAAAATTTTAATTAAAATATTAAAATCTTTTGATACAATAATTAAAGTAAAAGTGAGTGATTAATTATGGCAAATGAATATTTAAACATATTAGTAAAAGTTAATAAAGATACAGGAGAATTAGAAGTTGTTAAACAACAATTAACTAATTTAGATGGTGCAACTAAAGAAGCGTCAAAAAGTACTAATGAATTAGGATCCGCATTTTCGATATTAAAGAATTTATTACCGATATTATCTATAGGAGCATTAGTACAACAAATAAAATCATCAATAACTGAAGGAGAAAAAGAGTTAGAAGTATTAAGAAAATTAGAATTTGCATTAAAAACAAATAATATTTATACTAAAGATAATATAAATAATTTAATTCAACAATCTAAATATATTCAAGACGTATCGAGAATAAGTGATGATCAATATTTATCATCAATAACTAGAGCAGTTAATATGACAGGAGATTTAAATACTGCAATTAGGCTTACAAATGCTTCAATGGGTGTTGCTCAAAAAACAGATATAGATATGGGTCAAGCATTATTATATTTAACATGGGCCGCTAACGGAAATGAAAGAGGTCTTAGTATGTTAGCGAGAAGTGGTTTATCATCATATATAGATAAAACAAAATCAGCAAAAGAAAATGCAGAAAAATTAACATCAATTTTTGAAACATTATACAAAGATACAAATACGATGACAGGAAACGCAACGCAATTAAAGAATTATTTTAATGATGTGAAAGAAGCTATAGGACAATTGCTTATTCCTAGAATCACCGAAGGACTTAAAAATATTAAATCAGACTTACATGATTTAGGAAAAATTCCAATAATGGAAAATATTAATGAAGCTTCTCAAAGAGTATTAGTTATTCAACAAAATAAAGCTAAAGCTCAAGATTTATTAACAAAAAAAGAACAATACTATAATGAAAATAAGCAATATTGGGATGCAAAGACATTAAAAACTGAAACAGATAATTTAATAATATTAAAAGCAAGAATTAAAGAAATGAATTTTGAAGAAAAAGCAGCTCAAGATGAAAGAAAAACTCAAAGAGAAATATTACAATTATATGATGAAAAATATATTAAACAAGAATTAGGATTAAATCAATCAATAAATAATGCTCCTTTAAAAACTAAAGCTGAAATTGATGCAGAAACACAGAAACAAAAAGCATTAGAAGATTTAGCCATTAATTATAATATTAAAATTGCCCAATTAGATAATGATAAGATATTAGTAAAACAATTATCTGATAGACAAGAAATAGATTCTGAAAGAACAAAATTATACGAGTTAGTTACTGGAAATAAAACTGCATCAAAACAAATAGTTGATAATTGGATAAAAGAGAACAGAAGACAATTAAAAGAAATAACATTAATAGATAAACAAGAAGAAAAACAAAGACAATTAATAAATAGACAAGTAGTTTCAGATAAATTAGAATCAGCTCAACAAATGTTTTCAATAACAAAAGACTTTATAGACGCAGGTTTAACATTAGCAGGAGAAGAATTTAAGAAAAGAAAAGACTGGGCAATTGCAATGATAGTTTTAGAAAAGTCAATAGCGATTATGGCTGCGATAAGAAGTGCAATTGAATATTCAGGAGCTCATCCGGCATTAGCAATTGCATCTGCGGCAGGATCAATAGCATTAATTACAGCGCAGGCTGTTCAACAAATAAATGCTATTAGTAAAGCTTCATCAAATTCTAGTAGCACATCAGGAATTTCATCAGCAGGAGAATCTCAAAATAGTTTATCAAATGAAATGTCAGGATCAAAAATTTCTGGTCAATCTTTTTCAACAAAAAATATCGGATCAGGTTCAGAATCAGGATCAAAAAATATACATATACATTTTGATACAATAGACCCAACTAATTTAACTACTGATGCACAAGAAAAAATAGCAAGATGGTTAAAAAATGTATTAGCAGATGAAAATAATAGATAAAAGAATAGGTGAATAATTATGGCATGGATAAAAACAACTATAGGTTTATATGCGGATCAAAAGACATTATTATATAATCCTGGCAATTTTACGTTTCAAGAACCTGATTTAGTTTCTGATTTAAGAAATACTTTAGGCGATTTGATAAGAAACGGAAATAATAAAAAGTCAGTTGTAATTCAAGTTAAATATGATGCGATAAATTTTACTGAATTAAATAAGATATTATCAATTGACAATATTAACTATAATTATATTTATATAAAATGTTTTGATACGTCATCTCCTTATTTACAAATTATTGATGAAAAAAGGATATCAATAACATCAGGATCAATTAAGTTAAGACGTTCTTCGAGAAGATGGGTAACGATAGACGGAGTTTGGTTAGCTAGTGACACAACTCATGTAGGTACAAATTATTATACTGGTGGAAGTTATAATGATGAAACACAAACAATAACATTAGGATCTGTGTTACCATCAGCGAATGAACAAGTTATTATTAATTATACATACTGTGGATGGAGAGTTATGTTTAATGGTAGTCCTCAATGGCAAGCAAGCGTTGCGAATCTTTTTAATGTTTCGATGAATTTTATAGGAGTATAGAATGTCATATACGATAAGCGGTTACATAAAAGATGATATTAATAATGTCTTATCAGGAATAACTATAACGCTATCAGGTGATGCGTCTTCATCTACCACTTCAAATTCTTTAGGATATTATGAATTTACAAGTTTAAATTCAGGAAATTATATAATTACTCCATCATCAGCGACATTGTTTTTTATTTCAATAAATAAATCAATAACGCTGAATTCAAACAATACTAATGTTAATTTTATTGGAACAAGTTATACAATATTATCAAAAAGAAATAGACAAAATAAGTTAGTGAAAGCAGAATTGTTATTAGGTAATTATGCAGATGCTAATATTTATGGATCAACAATTACTACTAATAGTGATTCGTCAGGATATTACGGATATGGATCAAGAATAATAGACGGTTATAGAACACAATTAGATAATTTTTGGCAAGGTGATATTTATTTAGAAACATGCTGGAATAAAATAGATTTAACATCAATAAAAAAATTAAATAGAATAGAAATATATTTTGATCCAAAAAGTTCATTTTATAGTGGAGTAAATACAAGAGTCGCATCAGCATTTAAAATACAATACTCGATTGATGATGCTAATTGGACTGTATGGTCAGATTTAGTAAATTTATCTGATGTAGATGGTTTAGGAACATTAACAATAACAAATGGAATAGTTTCAAGCAATACTAAATCTTATTGTGTTTTTCAAGGAAGTTCAGAAATATCAGCGAGATATATTAGAATTATTTATACAGGCGCAGTCGCTTTAGGAGCAGTTAGGGTATGCGAAATAGAATTATACAGATCAATTATTTTATCAGAAGATAGTGATTATGAAATAACAGATTTAAATAGTGGAAATATTTTTAGAAGTAATCAAAATAGATTAATTGGTATTAGTTTAGATAGAAAGAAAAATGATCTTTTTAATAGTTATGAAACTGGAGCGTTAACAATAACTCTTCATAATATAGATAAAAAGTTAACTCCGAAATATTCACCATCTGCAACAGAAATATCAAGTAAAGGATTTTTTAATTCAGATTTAAGAAATGAATTGAGAATCATTTTATCATTTGGTGAAGATATAATGGGTTATGAAAAATGGAAACAAGTTGGAGAATTTTATATATATAATATAAAAAATACCACATCTAATAAAGTATGTGTATTACAATGTTATGATATATTAAAAAAATTGCAAGAAGATAATATACCGATAGATTTACCAAATTTAAATAATGAATATATGCAATCAATATTAGAATATTTATGTATGTCTTCTAATATTAGTGCTGATAAAATGAGGTTCGATTTAGGTGAAAATCATGTAAAATATTATCAACCTACTGAAGGAAAAATATGGACTGAAATAACAGAATTGATACGCAGTATTCCTGATAATGAATTTTTTGTAAATGAATATGGTCAATTAATACATAAAATATATTATACTCCTTTACCTCATATTCAATCTCATGATGCACAAACTGATTTTATGGCAGGAACAGGAAAAACAAATATTGATTTAATGACTACGCCAGGAGCAATAAGACTAAAACCTACTCATTGTACAGGAGGTTTATTAACAAATGAAGTATGGAGTAGTGCAAATGATTTATCATTATGGCAAAATAAATTTTCATGGTTTACTAATGAAATAGATAGTATAAAACCGACGTTAAGATATGGCGCAATGATGGCATTTGATTCAAACGCTAATAAAATAGTTATGTTTGGTGGATATAACGGGACTGATTATTTATGGGATTTATGGGTATTTGATTGCACATCTAATACGTGGGAATTAAAATCAGTCGATCCTTATAACAAACCTGATATAAGAGCGTTCGGTGCTTTTGTATTTAGCACAAGTGATAATAAATTTTATTTATATGGCGGAGTTAATGCAACAGGCAATTTAGATGATACTTGGTCTTATGATTTATCAACTAATTTATTTGAAAGTTTATCTCCTGCAAGTCCTCCATCTGCTAGAAAACAAATGGCTTGTGCTTATGATGCAAGTGTAAATAAAATGATAATATTTGGTGGTTATATAGCTGCTGCAACTGATGAAACTTGGGCTTATGATATTACTGGAAATACATGGACTAATAAAGCTCCAGTAACAAAACCAGAAGTTAGATATTTAACAGCTTGTTGTTATGTACCGACGATAGGCATTACACATAATGCATGTATATATGTTCATGGTGGATATGATGGAACAACAAGATATAGAGATTTTTGGAGATATAAAGAAGCAACAAATACATGGACACAAATGTCAGTTACAAATGAAGATTTAAGATTAGCAAGATATGGTATGCAAATGATTTATAATAGTACTAATGGGTATATTTATTGCTGGAGTGGTCGTACAACTTTACCTAGAGATAGCGCTTCTTTAGAAGAACAAGAACAAGATATGTGGATTATATCTCCAGTTGATTTATCATGGGGTACAATTACACCAGAATATAATGATAAACCAACTCCAAGAAATTATTATGCAATGAGTTATGATTCTAATTCTAAAAAAATCATAATTTTTGGCGGTCAACTTTCTTCAGATGATACAATAACTAATGATATGATTATGATAGAACCATTTAGTTCAAAACAAATGATAAGTCATAGATTTGAAGTTTCGACAGAAGATTTTTATAGTCAATATTTATATTTAAGAATGTTTAAAAATTCCATTGATGCAATTCAAGATACTTATATGACATTATCTAGTTATAATACAGGAGATACATACGCAAATAGAGATGAAATTATAACAGTAAAAATAAATCCAGACATATTAAATTTATCATCAGATTGGATAATATTAGATTTTGGAAGAGAAATAAAATTTAAAAAAGATTGTACGTATTCAATAGATATATGGACTGACAACAATTATTATTATAATGATATTATAAAAATCAATTCAAAAGCAACATCGACTAACAATACAATAGGAAGAACATATTTAATAACCACTGATATTGACGGAGATGATACTGAAGCATTACAAACTTTAGATATAGCTTATAAATTATTAGGAAAATATGAAGCTACAGGTAGTATGGATGGATTAGAAATAAATTGTGGAACAACATTATCTGCATGGAGTAAATTTGAGTCAATAATTGATAATCCTGATATCGCCGCAATTACAATTGCATATACAACTAAAGTTGCAACAATTGCTGGTGGAGGATATGATGCACCAGTTTCAGTAAATAATAATGAAAATATTGCTAGCGCGTTAAAACGTTATTTAGTTTATAGTATTGCAATATCTTCTACTGATAAAACACAAACTCCAATAATTTATGCAATAAATATAAATTATCAGTCTACGACAGGATCAGTTCATGGTTATTTATTAACTGAATATGAAGTAAAAGAAGATGAAATAGAATTATCATTAGAAACTGAAATGAGAACGATAGTAAGAGGAGAAAGTGATATATTTTCTAGGGCAACAGTAAAATCAACTCCGTTATTTAAACAAAATGGATCAAAGACTGTGTGGCAATATGGTAATAAATTTATAGTATTTCCAGGAACAACAAATGATATAACTTTACAAGCCACATTTGAAGATAGATGTGATACGTCAACAATGTATTTATATGTAAATGGAATATTAAGTACTTTATTAACTGGAATTACTGTAACATTTACAAAATATGCGACAAAAGCAGAAATAATTTTACATGTAGATGATTTAGACGGTGCTTATCCTATATATGAAATATATATATCTTCAGAATATTATGATACTATAGGCACAATTCAAAGTATATCATTAGCCAGTTTATCAAATATATTTAAATATAAAGCAGGAAGTTATGAATTTACTAATGATTATATTTATTCATCATTAATTGCAGAAGCTATTTCGTCTAACATTATCACAAAATATTCTGTGCCAAAATTACAAATAATAAGTGGATTAGAAATACCAATAAATTTAGCAATGAGAATAGGAGAAAAGATATTATTGACTGATAATTGGCAAGCATTAAGTGCAGCGAGTTATGAAATATTAGGGATAAATTATGTTGTTAATTCAACATTAAATGGATTTGAAATTAAAGCTAAATTATCAATAGTCGAGTTATAGGAGTAATTTTATGTTTAATAAAAATAGATTAATTGAAGACATTGATTTTTTAAAAGTGCAAACAAAAAATCAAATAATTTATACATTAATGAAATATAACTCGTGTTTATTAAAATATAAAGAAAACGGAAAAGATGCTACTGATATTATATATGATAACACGAAAAGGTTTAATTCATTAGTGATATTAACGTTACTTGAAAAAGAACAAGGTTTAGTACGTATGAAAGAAATGCAGAATCAAAAAGTATTTAATCGTTGTTTAGGTTTCGGTATGGATGACGGCGGAGACAATAAAGAATATTACGGATTTGAAGTACAAATAAGAAAAGCGTCAGAATGGTTATTAAATAATTATAATAGTTCAAGTAAATATGTTAATAAAGAATTTAAATGTGGAGACG
>Ga0265297_10005143_pt1 | contig 20392 bp, 29 predicted proteins | sample Munlanlwell13791_FD_192502 | JGI IMG/M metagenome (GOLD analysis project Ga0265297, IMG submission 192502) | Leachate microbial communities from a municipal landfill in Southern Ontario, Canada - Leachate well 137-91 | ecosystem: Engineered > Solid waste > Landfill > Unclassified | place...
CGACGACCGTATCGGGGAGTTGTGGAACTGGGGCTGCGGATCAACTTACATAGTGTAGTTCACACGTACCAAATTGAGCACTTTCATAGGCATTCTCCTCATAAATATTGAACAATTGACTGATCACATAATACAACTTGTCATTGAGACATCTTGTTTTAGACTGTCACAAGTATCAAGGTGCGTAGTCATCAGCAAGATCGTTCGCATCTTCCACCTCACGCTGTCTAGCAGCTTCATCAGCAGTAAAATTATCGACTTCTTCACCAAAGGGATTTGTCTCAGCATTGTCAGGATCAGAAGCCGGTAACGATTGTGGAACTTCATCAAGTTCTGATACATCCATACCAATGCCACACACATCATTGATAGCAGTATTGAGATCAGTGTAGCTAATGCTAACACGACCGTCAGCACCTCGTTCTGGTAACTTTCTCCAGATTTCGTTCACAGCAGATTGCATAACAACAGTCATAATTCACACTCCTTTCGTACATAATACAACTTGTAAAAGAGAAGTCCCCGAGCAGCTGACTCGAGGACTCTTATTACATTTGAGTGGAGAGCGGTGGATGGCAGACCTTACGGATTAGTTGCGTTCCACTGACGTATACTCCGATATATGAACAGCCTATAACTTTCTCTCATACACTCAACTAATACAACTTGTAATCATAATATTGTGTTACACAAGTTGTATTGAATGGAGAAAATAAAATGCTCATAGATAAATTGAAAGTTCTCATCAATAGTACAGACATCGAAATTGTTGACGTAACTGGTTATAAGGTAACATACCATGTTCCTTACGACAATGTTGGTAGAGTAATGATACTTGAAGGCAGTACTGAAGATGAGATAATTACCAGTTTTGTCGAGCAAATCAATTCTGAATTGAATGCAATGATCTCTCACCTAAATGATTGTAAATTGCATAATGATCAAACAGGTAAATGTACCACTTATCAAGTTTTCTGTGGCTAGAACATATGAAATTATCTATATTCTTCTTTCTAATTTCTAATTTCTAACACTGAAAAATTAGAACACAACTCCTCCACCACCTGACTGCTTCCAGAATGCCAGTACACAGGCATCACCATAGTCAGTTGACCGACCTAATCGTTTCTTCAATGAATCTTTGCTCTCAACTAAAATTACAGCATCCTTCGTTATTGTCCACTTAGGTGTAATCAAATCACCTATGAGCATAGGCTTATTCGGTAGCATCAGCTCTTGGTCGGAATTGGGATCTAAGCGTTCTCGCATCTTCCACCACATAGCAGCACGCACATTCGCAAACTTCATCTCTCCTGTCTTGTCACGCATTGTAGTATGTGCTCCCACAATTATGGGACGTAATCCTGGCACGTGCTCCTCTTTCAATATGTCATATACACTTGCCCCAAGTCCTCCATCCATCTCGATATTCAGCTCATACGGTCCTTGTGCTCTCGACTTCGCATAGGACATGCCAACCGTCCCTCCGGACGATAATAGCTTGACCTTTCGTGCCGTTTCGGTAGTCGGAAGTTTTGTGAAACTGTGGATGTCCACAAGCCCCGAGGCATTACGCACAGCGATGACCGTTGAGTCTTCCCCCGACCGCGCTGTGTCCACACCCAGCACACGCACACCCAATTGCTCTGGTCTTCCTTTCTTGTCCCACTCTAAGTACCGATTGACAGCCAGCATAACCCATGACCGTGGGATAATGCCCTCTTCTGTGTCGTCAGCGAATTCTCCGAGCACACGATTCTGATACATAGCACTGTTCTCTCCCCACTGCAAAGCACGTTGTCGTGCCCACTCACGTGACACACGTCCTGCATTGATAGAATCCTCGAGTGTCACGTGCTTAGTCCACCAGTCCTCGTATCCTGGTCTGTGCATGTGTATATCGTAGAATCGCCCTGATGGATCACCTGGTGTAGAGATAGCAAAGGCACGACACTCTTCTCCTTGTGCTAGTCCCTCAGTAGAGAATGCTCCCTCAGCTGCATCCCACATCGGCACAGGAATAGCCTTAGCTTCATCGAATATGTACATTAATTTCTTAGCATGTGCTCCCTCAATACTTGTGTGATTGTCTGCTGCCACGGCAAATGCCTCAACTGTTCCACCATTCAGACGGATTGACTGTGCTAAAAGCTCGGCATTGGCAGTGCGTTGACTGTATGGTGGTCTGCCAACCATTGACCACGCTACCTCCATTGCAACTTTATGTATCTCTGGAAACAAATACTTCTCTAATTGCCTCCAAGCACTCGCTGTACACGGTATCTTGCAATCCTCTTCTGCTGTGAGCACACCATGATGTACGAGTATAGCAGCTAACCACGTCTTACCTAGCCCATGCGGACCTCTAACTGCAACCCTTCTCTTACCACTATCGAATGCACCCAATATCTCTTCCTGGTAGAATGTTATCGTGCTATTGTATTTCGGGAATATGTCATGAGCGAACGCTATCCTGTCATTAGCATACATTCGCTTGAATCTAAGGAATTCATTGGAACTTCCTACCTGAAAATTAATCCCTTGTAGAATGCTTTCCATTGTGACAGCATTATTGTCCAACCTAGACGGCATTATCCTACTCCTTTAGAAGCTACAAATTCCTCTTAGACGGTAACACGGTTTTAACCGTGCCAATTGACGATAACTTGTATATCTTTTGATAATGATGCCATTGCTTTGTTTTGATAATCTTCCTCTTACAACTTCCTAAATAACCTAACGGTTTGCCACACCTTGTGCAATGCATTTCACCATTTTCAATATACACCCAATTGCTGTGCTTGAATATTTTACACAACAGTTTGATAATCATTTCTTTTGAATCTGCCTTTCTCGTCCCTGAGAGCACCGCTGGCATTTGCTGTACCACCATTATGACCGTAATTTCCGTGCATTCTGCCTATCTCGGAGAATATCCTACGATCCTCTTCTGATAGATTCTTTACCTAATCCTTTCCTTTTAACTCTAGGTACTTATTCTTGAATAAGTTAGGGTACATATTAATCCTCTTCGGATTTTGCCGTTCTTGATAATGTTACGCTACTTCTTATGTTCGTTGGTACATTGGAAATAGGAATTCCTGTGTTTGGTACTACCTGGACACACCTGTCGTCCCATAATTCTATCATTTTGAGGTCTTTGACGTTGGTGATTTCCAATTCTGGTAAATTGTTGTCTAATAGCCACTTCTTGATAATCACTATCTGTTCTGGTCTATTAGCTCGTGCTGTGAATATCTTAATGGTCTTACCTTCCAATAACCACGTCTTTACCCTCTCGACCATAAGAGGGATTGCTTTGCCTATACCACCTGTATAATCCCAACCATGGTATTCAGCTAATGTACCATCAAGGTCTACACCTATCCAACCTTTATCGTTCATCTGAATCTACCTCTCAATTTTCTGTTATTGATAATAATGGCTTCGGAAATTTTGTCAGCTAAATAAACGATTGATTTGATAAAAGCAAATGCTAAATGAATATACACCCACCTCTCACCAGACATATAACCCTTGTTAGTGACATAATCCAACTCTGCTTTGACATGCTCGTCTGTTACCTCACTCATTCCTAATTTCCTTTCTAGGGTTGAGAATAGCATTATCAATATCCCTTGACACCTTGTACATTAAGACTCTTATAATATCATCGTCAAATACTCTTACTAATCTTCCACACCGACTGCAGTGCATTCCATTACCTTGAAAATAGTTCATCTTACTGTGCCCCAAGATTCGACACAGAATACTTCCAAAGAATTTCTTGATAATAGTTAATATGGTAACAACTATTATCCTATCGTCTCTTGAAGCCTTAGTAAGTGGTATTGATAATATTATTGGGCACATAGGAATGATACATATAAATAATTCCAACATCAAGAAAGTATATTCGTTGTAATCTTGATAATCACGTTTTATCGATTTCTTCCAATAACAACCCACCCAAATATCTCTAGGCTCGAACTTTATTGATAATGATGGTTTCATATCTTATTCCTTTGTTTTGTGTACACAAACCGTTATGATAAGGTATATGATAAAACCAATTAACATACCTATACCATAAAACATCAAATCACTCAAGGTTTTGATATGCATTCTGCCCTTGTTATTTCTTGATAATCTGGATCTCAGGACGATCCCTTCCATCCTTATCTACAAAGATAAAGTAATCCCCTACTGTTGCTGCTAATGTCAGATTTTCTGTTTTGAGAATGCCATCTAGCCAATTCTGTAATTCCAAAGGATCACCGTACTTTTTGTAATACATTACCTTGTAATGATAATGTACTAAATCACTTAATTTCTTCTCTTCTACTGCATTATTTGTAATAATTACTCTCAGATAATTTTTGAAGGCTTTGATATCATCCACTTCTATAGGATGAAGATTACCAATATCTATTGTATTCAATTCATCCAAAGCTTGTTCTATTGAAGTAGCATGTGAATGAATATTATTGATTATGTTACTCAACCATTGTATAGACATAATTCTACTCCAATGTCATGTTATAGAATAAACTACCTGGTACTTCAACAGGTACATAATTTTCAAGTTTTAAAGTAACTACTTCCATATTTTGTACCCTCGCTCCATATTTCTCTGCTATTAGTTTCATAGCAGTATTTCTTCTGATCGTGTCACTGTGATTCTTTACTCTTGGTAATCTGATCAGCCAAGTCTTGTTATGTGTACGAAAATCTTTGTCTCTATGTACTACACCAAGCATAGTAGCTTTATCTGGTGTAATAAGTCCTATCACATTAGCATTCACAAGATAATAATCAACAAGTATAACATCTTCTGGATGCTGTGGTTTTTCAAATTCTTCTTCTATTGATAATTTCTCTAACACCTTACTGAGAGCTTCATTGATAATTTTTACTACAGTTTCTTTATTAAATTCGGTAACACCAGTTACTTCAACTTTTATGTCCATTATGTTCTCCTAATCAATATAACTTATCAGCTGTTTTTATTCCTAATTCCAAGTTCAGCAATCTGTTTACGATTCACTTCTATCTGTTGTAAAAAACATAATGCTAAATAATTTGTCATTCCTATTGTGTACCACCTTTTATCCATAGGATTCTGATACCACCACATACCTTGTGGACTGTACATAAATTCATGATCTATTCTACTAAAATCACCTAGTTGTATTGTTAAATTCAACTCTTTAGCTTTAGCTTCAACCTCTTTGTTTGTTACTTTTGGACAATTTTCAGGATTTACCTTACGTCTACCACCCCAATCCTGTCCCATTGTATGTCTGTGTGACATAATCACCTCAATATCTGTAATTCTTGCTACGTCTCTCAATGGTAGTATAAAGAATTGATGAAGTTGATAACATGTAAATACGCACTCTGTTCACTCCAAGTGCCTTGACACCATTTAGTTTGGTACCAGACCAATATGCCTTGACTAGTTTCAATTTGACTAAACCGTTCAAAACACGTAATCGCTTATCTGTTATTCTTGTTGCAAGTACTATACAATCTTTTGGGAGACCTGTCTGACCTTGTTCTATTGCTTCTAAAATAATTTTCTCTGATGTGACATCCCCAATTATGTGAGCAAATCTAGCATCAGCTTCTAAATCAATTGATGCCTGACTTCCATTATTTTCAAGATCCTTGAGTAATAATTTCTTTACTCTGTACATCATAGGTAATCCCAGTATGTACCTTTCTCGAATATTTCCTCACTAGTATTTGGTGTGAGGTTGATAATCCTACGACCATTATCTTCGAATATTTTTCTTGCTTCAGCATATGAAATTTCAGATTGTACTAAGTCGGGGTTATTCCATTTAGTACCTGCTGGAAAGTAATTTTTATCAAAATGATTAACGTCAATATCTTCAGCAATTACTTCCTCGTTAGGTTGTCCCTTATATATGTATCTGTGGTCTAATCCCACCATAAGCACAGTTTGAAAACCTAAGAAGAAAGCAATCTGCAATGCGACATGAGTCACGGTACCACCTTCGTAAATCCATGTGTAAGGTGTCTTACTAAATAAACTGTCTTGATAATCTGAATGTAATGCAAAGGCATCAAATTCTTCTGCAAATTTATCTTTGATAAACTTAATAGAAGAAAGTGATTTTATGCCCTCACGAAATTCTTGAATAACCAACTCATTTATTGCTACGTAATATGTAGGCTGAAATGGTAGTTTGAATATACCATTCGTCCCTATTGTAAGAAACTTTGATAAAAATTGCCTTGGTACTGCACCTAAGGTACTACCATTACAGATTACAACACCTGTAAGTCCTGTATGTTTATGAACTAAATCAAGCCAAGAGTACATTATCAATATCCCATCCAAGCTAAATTGTGATCAAGGGTTGGAAATAATGCAGCAGCAATTTTATGAGAGATAGCATCTCCATTTCTTGCTACTTCATCATCTGTCCAATCCGTTAGACCTCGATATGCATTCCAAGTTTTGTTACTTCTAACTACTACTATTATCTTGTAACCATATCTGTCTGAATTGATAATCTCATCCCCACAAATTACATAAGGATTGAGTGTACCTTGAGAATTTAATACTTTAGTCATTATTAAATTCTCCATTGATAAAAGCTGTTACGACATCAACAGCAGTGGGAGGAGATTTTTCAATAAAAGGCACCCAGTATCCTCTCAAAAGGAAAGCTATTTTGTGCTCGGTAAATGTGTCAGACACTGTACCATTGAGGTAATTTATCAAATCCTCTACACTACAATCTCTAGGTATGTGTGCCTCATAAACTAAGCCATGAGCTGATTTTGGAAATCCTACTTCAGTTCTATAGTTTATAGGCTCATTCCCATACCAAATCATGGATTGTCCTAGTATAGTAACGATAAATTTGTAGATTACCAACTCATCTGTCATTTGATCTCCTCTACACATTTATCACATGGAAATCTACCAAATTCTTCTAATATGACTGAATGTTGTGTTACAATACCTGCTTCAACTAATTCGTTGTAATGATAATCACATAATCGCTGTACATTGTGTATGTCGTTATTGATAATAACTGTGTGAGTCGCTGTTGCGACCACTGCACCGTTTATATCTTCCGAAGAGTAAGTTAGGTCTTTATCTTCCATAAACACTCCACAGAGGTGCATAGAGCCTTATCTAATGACCTTGAAGTAACCTATTAGCTCTACTAATCTCTAATTGCTCCAAACTACTCGGGACATACCAGGAAACCAGAATATCGTTTACACCAGCATTACTGTCTTCTGTCATAATTTGATTATCAGGATAGGCTTCTTGTAATAATTGAATAATGTCCTGTTCTCTGATGTTATTCCAATAATTACCACTACCAAACAATCTACGATCATCAATCATAACCGTATCATGACTTCCTCGTCTCATCTGACCTATTATATTCAATTCTTGAATAAGTGGTACAGGATAAGCACCTATTACAGTACTTTCTTGAATATGAGCGTCTAACCAGAATGTTATAGGTGTATTAATATAAGACAAAACTGATAACATAACCTGTGTTGAATCTCCGTGATGAATGGTTACTTTATCATTCAATTCATATTCTCGTGCTACTTCAGCATAGAGTAAAGGATCAATTTCGATGCTGATAATTCTTGAAAATCCACAATCAAGTGCCAGTTTTACACCACCACCCTTGAAAGTACCTGTTTCAAGAAAGCAAGGATTCATATATTTCTGTAAAGTTTCTTTACGTAGTGTAATTGAAGAATCCATCAACATAATCATCTCCTAATATGGAAAGGCTCGTAACTTTATTCCCATACGTGTACTATCATCTTCTGGTTCTTCACATATAAAGAAATCAGAGGTGATAGTAGTATCTTGTAGGGCTACATTATTTGGTAATCCTTGTTGTATTGAGACAGGCATATCCGGACCATAAATATCCTGCATTCTAGATAAATCTTTTATCAAATTTTGAATTTCCATGATATTATTCCTTAAAGTGGTTTGGATATCCGTTTGTCCTAAAATGGACTAATTTTCTTGTGATCGTGTGGTATTTGTATAACCTATATTATAAGATAACCAAACCACTTACATAATACAACTTGCTTACTGGTTATCTTCCACCTCATCCCATTTATTCTTTTGAATAATACCAACTCTATCCCCGATAGCAACACCTGACATACGAGTAGTTAACTCTTTTACTGCTCTGTCACGTGTAGCAGGATCAGAAATATTTTTCAATAAAATATCAGCAACTGTTGCCTGTAAATACATAGCCTGTGCTGCTGTAAGTGTATTGCGATTTTCAATCTTGGAAATCTTCTCAAGTAGTGTACCGATAGCAGCAACCAACCTAGTTGCTCTTGCTATTGATATACCATAATTCTGGTCAGTAACTGTTGGAAATTCTTGCAGAAATTCATGAAATATTGCTCTCATACTAGCCAATTCAAGAGATAAATCTGACAAGTCTGAGGAATCCCCTGTAAGAAATTCTTCAATCTTATCCTGAAGCATTGTTCTGGTCAAAATGGCATTCTTACCACTTCTTATAGTAGCTGCTATATTAGTATTACCACCATGTAATCTACAAGCTCCTGTACCATAATGATCTGTTCCCATACCAGCATAACGGTTACAGCGTAATCCCTTACCTCTATTATCAACACCATTTAGAATCCTAAAACATACAGGGATTTCCAATTTCTCAGGATCATCATTACGGTATATCCAATAAGTTACACCACCAGGTGTGCCTTGTTCTTCTCGTACTATAGTAACATCTGCTTTATTGACTGGCATGTTGTAATTCCTTACTAAGCACAACCCTAGCTGGGACAGGCTTACTGTCTTCGCTCACTATACCAGTTAGAGAACGACCACTCTTCAGTCGTATGCGAACAAACACTGCTTCAGATTCTGGTACGATTTGATAATGTAAATCTAGGAATACCTTCTCTACGATGTCATTTTGGTTGATTATCTCGCTAGCCATTATCACTCCTAACAAGTGGTACATATTTTGGAATTAATTTATGTGTGTACAAACTTTGATTAATTTCGTTATACAATTTGCTCCATCTGGTTGAGACAAACACATTAGGACTATCAGAATAAGCTGCCACCTCAGCAAGATTCTCACTAAGAGCATTACTAATAGCAAGACCATAAGTTGCTGTCCTTGCTACTTCTACGTAAGATTTACCATAATTTGTGACAGGTATTTGATAAAGTAATTCCCTTTGATCAACATATTGATAATATCTCTGCTTTATGTCTACTGCCCAATACTGCTCTCTGAATTCTGGTTTCAGATCATAATGATCATCCAGCACAGGATTATCTTCCAAACCAGTTGCTAATTTGTTGATTAAGGCTTCTTGCCTGTGCAACTGCTGTTCAAATTTACGAAATCTGTCATGCATAACCTCATGAGCAACAAGTTTCTTATCAAAATTAGTTACAATACCATTAGCATCTGTGAGCTCAGCAAGTGTCATTGAACCTGTGTTAAGTCTTATTTCACCAGTCTTTGGATTATAACTTGCTGCCTGTTCATATGATTCATCACCAACTGTAAATTTAGAACCTCCAGAATTATCAAATATGATCTTATCTGGTGGAAATCCTAATTCGTCAGCATATCTTATTAGCTCTTCCTTGTAATTCTTTACGTCATTCTCATCGGTAACGTTCGCAATTTTAGGCTCTTTTATCTTCTTAGCAGCAACTGCACCTTCTGGTAATGAACCACCCACCTCACCAGGACGACCTTTGTGTCCGTGAAATCCTGAACCAGCACCACCCTTTAGGATAACATTGATGGACTCTTTGTTGACTCCCTCGTCAATCTTAACTTTCCTTATAAGTTCAGAAATTTTCACAGTAAATTTAGTATTGTTATTTGATAATAGTGTAATCTTCCCAGGATTTATGTTAGGAATAGCTGTGAAATAGTAATCTCTTCCATGAGGAGTCTCTCTATATAAGCCTCCACCATTGTCATCAAGATTCTTAATCAAATCATTTACTTCTGTAATGTTGTTAACAACAGATTGTGATGACATAATAACACGTGCTGCTGAACCACCCTCTTCTCCTGGTCTACCTTGGTGACCAAAGAATCCGCTTCCTGCTCCACCTTTGAGAACGACATTTACAACCAAGTCTTGCTCCATAATAAATAATTTTGATAATAGCTGTTAGGGAGGTCAGCGTTTGTACTGACCTCCCTATTATTACGATGCAGCGAGCTTTGCCTGAAGTGAATATGATTTACCGATCACAGGTAATCCCTTTACGGCAACATGCGTAAGTTTGGAAATGCCGAGTGACATTACGTAACTAAGAATATATGAACCAACCGTGGCGATAGTCAGTAAGGTCTGATCTATACCACTCACATCAAAGGTAGGCAAGAACAGACGTGTGACAAATAGAGCAAGGATCCCAAGCAAGTTGAGACCACCACTCCACTTCACAGCGTCGCCATCCTTGATAAAACCGATCAACTTCCCTACATTAACCAACAAGGCGATCAGCGCAGCAAAGCCAGCTAATGCTAGGACTTCAACAACAACATTTTCAAACATAATCTATCCTCCTTTCAAAGGACTTACACAACTAATGCAACTTGTCGTAATATTATGTTTCTACTAATTCTTCACAATCAGCTACTTTGACATCTTCCATTCTAGCAGGTACTATATTAGCTGCCTGAAGTTGTCCAGTCATAGCACTTATCAAGGCTTGATAATTTCTTATTTGACATTTAAGTACAACAATATTGTGATCTGTCTTCACCTGTTTATCCTGTACTTTAGTGATATCCTCTCTTAATTCTGTCAGAGTATTTTCAAGTCTCTCTGTATAAGAAAGTTCCTCACCCTTTGCAACAAATTTCTCTTTATTGATACTGTACTTATCCATTTTCCTGGACTTCAACCAAGTGCCACCTGATACCAAGATTGATATTATCAGGAGAACAACTCCTATCCATTCTTTTACGATTCCCACTATCGGTGTAGATTCCATGTTTATCTCCTGTGTTGTATATTTCTGACATTAGCTCCAGTCGCTAGAATAACTGTATATAATGTCACAAGTATTCTGATTGGCACTGCACCGAACCAATAAAGTTCTTCCATATCCATAGGGATAAAAGTTCTTACCGATAAATATACATACATTATGACTGTCATACCTAATATAAAAGCCGAAGCAATCTTTACCCAGGCATAGGAATAATCCTTATTATGTCTCAACCATATAATTGTGTCCTTTACTCCTCTTATTCCAAACACAATTATTATCAACTTCAAAGGTATTCCCAATATCTCGATAATATTCATAATATCTCTACTGTTTTATCAACCCAGACATAAACATCCAATGAGTTGTACCTGTCAAGCGTCCCCAAGTATTAGTATCGTCAAATTCCTCAATTGACACAATGTCACCAAAATGTTTGGACATAACCCAGATACCAGTGACTGTTGAAGGCTCAGTTCTTACATAACGAGTTTCTACAGTAACTAAATAATTTATTGAATCTGTAGATTGTGACATACCTAATGGTATAGTAGGGACTAATAGGACACCAGCTCCATCACTTCTAACAGCAGCATCATAAATATTGAATGGAATATGTCTAAAACCACCTTTATCATTATGAACAAGAGGATCATGAATAAGCACACCATTAGTGTCTAAACCAACTATTACGACAAAGTGCATACCAGTAAACGCAGTATTATCATCCAAATCGGCATCATGTATTAGCTTATAGTTTATCAAAGCAATAAATGGCTTCTTCTCGATCATCTTAGACCATAAGAATTCCTTTGATAAATCATAACTAGCACTCGCATTGATACCATACCAAGCTAAAGCATTCTTCAATTGTGTTACTGATAAGTATGTGTCTGCATTCGGTTGAATTCTTGAATATATCTCATCAACAGATACGTTCTGTTGAGTATAAGCAGATACTAGCATACTTACACAAGCTGCTCCACAATCATTATGGAATTTATCTGCCCCACTACCAAGCTGACTTACGAATTGAACGTTCAAAGCATGAATATTTGTTGACAATTCTATGTAAGCTGGTACTGTAATTATTTCAGGTTCCTCAACAGGAGGAAGAATATTTGTACCAGACCTCATTGCCTTCATCTGTTCAACAGTGTGAATAGATTGAATAAAGTCCATGTATCCTGTCAAGCCAGGAACTTTGAATTGATCCCCACTCCATTGATAACCAGCAGGTGGATTTACACCACCAAGTACAGGAGTTGTCCAACCTGGTGGTATGAATTGCTGCAAATCTGCATAAGAATTGATAATCCTTGATCTAGCATATGAATGAGACCAATAATATGAAGCTATGATCATCTCAGACCTTGTTGCCAATGATATATTACCAAAGACAGGATCCCAATACCATCTACCAGTATAGATCCAGGGTGTATGACCTAAGAATTTGGTAATATCTTCAAATATTCTAACAGACTCATCAATCATTTCAGTCTGTGTCTTTACTGATTGCTCTATCTCATAAACAATCAATTCCGGTATCTCTCCAGGATCATTTACAGGATAGTTTCTCTTGTATCTCTCTACATTTTGCTCAGGAGACCAAGCTGGTTGAACTTCGAAATAAGTTGCTCTAGCAACCTTGCCCTTAAGTTTTGCCCAGTTTGTGTCAAACAAGACATCCTTTTCTTTACCAACTCTTATATTTCCTCCCCAAATTCTGACATACATAAACTTAAAGAATGTAGCCAATTTATCAACATCAGTTATTGTGTTACCTTCCCAAATATCTCCACCATGTGTTATCATATTACCTCTATCTTGGTAATAATTTACTTACAAATACATTAATTGATAATTCAAAACTGCCATGATTAGTACCAACCCAAACAGGTTGAGCTGCTATCTCATAACCATATTTATCACAAAGTGCTTTATATGCGATTGTAAATTCCTGTATTTTATCAATTTCACTTTGTGCTGTAATACTTGTATCATTCAGCTGATTTGTCATATTTCTCCTCTTATTTATGCAGAACCTTTCATAAGTCCTGTATTTACTAATACTGTTCTCATTGCTACTACTAAATCATACAGTGCTAGCATATTAGCATCACTATCCAAACCGTAATTTCCTGTAACATAAGCTGCTGGAGCAACTTGTGTAGCACCTAAAGGTTGAACAATAGGTGTAGCATTCCAGAATCCTAACTTTTGAGTTGTAGCAGTACCTATCTTTGTACCAGTGGTAGTACCAAGTATAAGATTACCTCCATCACAAAGAGTTAATGAACCACTGTCTTCAATTGTTAGTGCAACCGCAAGAGTAGTTGAACCAGTTGGAGTTGTTGAAAATATAATTTTAGTTCCATTAGCAGTGGTAGACCAATTTTCAGCAGCCCGTGCTTGAATAAATGCCTTACTTCCAGTTAATGTTGATGTATTATAACCTCTGAATGATAATGACCCTAACGTCATACCGACTAGTACTCCTGTTGGGGACGCTTTAGTTCCTCCATATCGTGAAAATACATATTGTCCACCACCACCAACACCATCCATATAAGATGCAACTGTCCAACCAGTAGTTGAGGTAGTTTCTAAAGTTGGTGCAGAATTTGATGATATGTGTAAAATAGTCGTTGGAGTTATACCTATTCCAATATTACCAAATAGCAGAGTAGAAGTAATAGAAGAATTTCCAAGAACACATTGATTACTTGCTGTTGCATAAGAATTTGCTCCTAGACATATACAATTAGAAGCTGTAGCTAATTGGGAAGCATTATATCCTGCATAATATCCAATAAAAGTATTAGAAGAACCTGTGGTTATGGTTCTACCGGAATTCAATCCAATTGCCACATTACTGGATGCTTCAGCATTCTTACCCCAAAATCCTGTACTTGTTGCAACCCAGGTCGCTGTAAAATAAAAATTATTCGCATCAATATACGTTACGGTATAAACACCATCATAGTACTCTGTATTAGCTATTGCTATATTAGAAGTAGTTCCTGCAGATAATCCATGACCAGTGGAAGTTGCTTTTACAGTTCCTGCAACTGTTCCTCCATAGTCAGAAAATGCTGATATTGCTTTACCAGTAGCTGATAAATTGTATAATGATTGTACTCCTATACTCGTATTGTATGCTCCAATAACAAGACTCTGCATGACCTGATAACCAATACCTATATTGTATGACCCTACTGCATTATACAAAGGAGTATAACCACCGATTGCGATATTAAAGTTACCATTTCTATTCAAGTTTAGAGCATAAGCACCTATTCCAACGTTTCTACTACCTTTTCTATTTTGAGAAAGTGTAGAATTACCCAGCCCAAGATTTTCATAACCTTCTAGGTTATTTTCTAATGAATAAGCTCCGATTCCCACATTTCTGTATCCAACTGTATTATAATATAATGCTCTATTCCCAATTCCAACATTATAATTACCAGTTGTATTCAAATAAAGTGCACCAGTTCCAACTCCTGTATTACCTTGTCCTGTTGTATTCCATGCTCCAACTGCTCTTCCTATATAAACATTATTAGTAAGTAAACCACTTCTAATAGCAGAAACTTCTGTACCACTAGAATTTTTCAACATAAGTAAGGCTACTTCTTCGGCAGTTATTGATTTTATAGAAATCACTATAGTACCATCAAATGTAGATAATGGAGTTATTACTAGATTATCAGTTGTAGTGGCTGTTGGTCCAAATGCTCCTGTAGCAGTTATACCAGCAAGTGATTGTCCGCCAAATGATATTGTAAACGAACCTGCTGTTCTTCCAGTTACAGTATAGGCAATTTGATATTTCGTACCAATAACAGCAGCATGAGCTTGCGATAATGGAGTAGTATTTCCTGTAGTGTGGTCGAATCCTGAAGCCCAATCTCCAGTCCAATCTGTAGATGTCCAGTCATCAGCGTCAAGAAATTCAGCAGAATATGAAGGTAAATCATTTTCTGGTAATCCTACCACTTCTAATCTACCTGTAGGTGCGTTAGTACCTATCCCAATTCTATTAGAAGATACATTAAGATAAAGCATATTAGCATCTGTACTACCACCAAGTCTTACATCAGATACTAAATCTTCTACCTTCTTTAGATAAGGTGTTAAATCTTGATAATCTGTACTCCAAGTAGCTCCATCCCAATAATACATAATACCTGTATCCGTATCATAATAGACAGCACCAATGCCATCTGTTGGTAATAGAGCAGCTAAAGCTGTTCTCTCAGCAGTAGTACCAATATAAAGATTTCTGGCATGCATTCTTTGCATATCAACCTCTAAATAAATTTACCTTATGACGTAGAGATAAAATTATTTTATATTAATAGTTGTACCTGAAAATATACACATAAATTTTGAAAACATTTCCTCCCCAAGAAATTCTCTTACTTCTGGTAATATGGACATTTCTTGTAATACTTGATTCTTATATTGAGAATTTGATAATCTTTGCATTCGCATATAAGTCAATGTACTTCTGTATACTACCTTTGCATGCACTCTATTTATCTTGAAATTTTTGACAAGATTCGATACTATCCCTCTACTTTTATTATGTATACCATCTCGAGTTAGGTAATATATAGATTTTGTCACCTTACTAATTATATCAGGTGACAAACTTGGAAATCTATCTATATTCCTCGATATCAATTCTTGTATATCAGAATATTCTTCTGTATTTGTGTTGTCTATAGTATGAAATAACATAGAATTTTCCATATCTTCCATAGAATCACAATCATCAGAATTTTTAACCTTAGCATATTGTGTTATACAAGAATTTCTGATAATGGTAGAAAAATAAGTGTGCACATTGGAAATATTCGGATCATAATGTTGAAGGGAATTCATCACCTTTATCAATGCTTCTTGTGCTAAATCCTCTGCTCTGTCAGAACTGTATCTATAAGCTATGTAATTTGCCAATTCCTGTGTATTGATAAGTATCTCATCAAGTACCTTAGTATCACCAGTCTCAATCCATTTTGATATCAAAGAAGTTACTTTCTCTCCATCAAATATTCTCAATTGGAGTCCTTTCTTCTATGATAACTGGACATCGTATGGTATTATCCAATTTAGGCATTGTCAACTTTGATACCATAACAGGTAAATTATCAAGTAAAGATATAAACGCATTCCTCAATAAGTAATTCTTTATCAACCTCTTATCGCTCAACTTATAATATTTTAACTCTTCTAATAAGGTATATCTAGCACCTGTCCTGTCTGTGAACAAATTCATTACTTTGTAATTATTGACTAATCTCTCATATCCAAATTCCTTTATTCTATCTGCTATCTTACCAGCAAAGCTACCTGTCTCAATAGCACTAAATAATGCGATGATAGTATCAAATTCCTTGAATATCTTTGTAGCTGTAACTTCACCAACCTTTTGGACACCAGGTATGTTATCACTTCCATCTCCCTGAAGTGCCTTCCACCATACATACTTTGATAATACTAAATCATACTCTTCTTCAAATTCTTTGACAGTATAGAGCTTCTCTTTTGCAGGACTATACACTTTAGTCTTCCTTGATAAAGATTGTAATAAATCCTTATCACCAGTTACTATTATACTTTCTTCATGTAATGACATAACTGAGGCTTGGTGTAATAAGTCATCTGCCTCAGTATGATCTCTCTTTACACTTACAATTCCCATTCTTGGTAATATGTAATAATGAAGTTCATCCATTTGACGATTGAAGTCAACACGGTCTTCTGGATCTTCATCCTTATGTCTATTTATCTTATACTCTGGAACAAGGTGTCTTCTGAATTTTGGAACTCTACCATCCCAAGCTACTATTACACTCACAGGTTTGAATTTCTTCATTAAGGATTCTAATACTTTGAGGAATCCATATGTCACCGAAACATCTTGTCCTCTGTTTGATAATTGGAATACAAACTTACAACGATATGCAAGATTGTTTCCATCGATTAGCAACAACGTATCGGACATAATTATCCTATTCTTCGGTGGTATCTTCCTCAATATCTTCTACATCGTCAGTACTATCAATTATTTGAGATTCTGAAATGAGTTTGGCAATTAGTTCATAATTTTTGTCATAAACATCTGACCAGGTTGATAATTGGAATTTATCAGGTATACCATCTATTCTATACCAACTACCAGATCGACTCAATAGTTTGGCATCCTTTAGATAGTAAAATGAAGCTAGTTCATCATCAATCCCATGTCCGAAGAATATTGGCAATGCTGCACATAGGTAAGGTGGAGCTAATTTATTCTTCACAACCTGTGCTCTGGATTCAATACCTACTATCTTACCATTTTCTTTGATTTTATGTCCCATTTTCAATTGAATACGTATTGAGGCATAGAATCCAACAGCCTTACCACCAAATGTAGTGACATTATCACCAAACATTACACCAATCTTTTCACGTGTTTGATTTAGAAGTAACACAGCAATGTGCTCTTTGGATACCTGTCTTGCAAACTTTCTCAAACCTTGGGACAATAATTGTGCATGACGTCCCATAGTACCCTTACCATAATCAGAATCCATCTCAAGCCTAGAAGAAGTAGCTGCTATGGAATCCCATATCATCAACATCTTTGAAGCCTTTGATCTAGCTACTTTTGCTATTATAGCACTTTCGAACAGGTCAAATACATCTTCAATTGTGTCTGGAGATGAATAAATAAGATTATCTGTATCAACTCCAACAGCTTTCATAATAGCTAAACTCACAGCTGTCTCTGAATCAGCATACACAACCGGTATATTGTCCTGTTGTGCTACTGCAGCACATTGTGAAGCTATCAAAGATTTACCAGTGGAATTATCACCGTAAATCTCTGTTATCCTACCATATGGTAATCCTCCACCCATGATGGTGTCTAAGGCAAGACAACCTGTAGATAGCCAGTCTGTAACAACACATGGAGAATTCTCAGCAGACAATAGACTTACATCAAATTTATGTGATTTCTTTGTCTGTAAATCTTTGAGTATATTACCAACTAATTCATCAACTTCTTTAGGTTGTTTCGATGTGTCTGACATTTTCAACCTCACATGTTTTTCGTATATCTGTACTAAGAGTTAATAAAGATTGTAATTCTGCATCTGAATCACATATATTTCTCAGATAAGCAGCTAACATACCAGATATATTCATACTATTATCAATAATTATATCTCGTTTCGTAATCTGTTCTTCTGTAACATTTTCAGGTTTTTTAACAGTAAAATAAGTTATTAGCAGTGCTCCCTTACTTAACACATAATTTCTTATTTTATCTTCTTCTATTGATAATTTCGTTAGTGTATCAGCAGGATTTATGATAATCCTAACTATTGCTCCGTCCAAATTCTTACCGTCTATCTTACTAAGTATTTTATCCGTAGCATCAGCACCTTTGACAGAATATTCCAATGTACAAAATGGTCTTGCATCAACATCAATAAATTCCCAAGTGGTTTGTTCATTCAATATTTCCAATATAACAAATCCCTTAGGATCTCTCTCTTCACCAAAGTCAACTCTATCCATAGAGCCTGCATAGACTATAGGCTTCACACCTTTCATACTGTGAGATATGTCTTGATGCTTATGTATGTGACCAAGTGCTACATAATCCCAACAAGGTAACATAAGTTCTTCTAAAGATACAGCTGCTTCCGAACTTGACACCAATAATGAACGTTCTGAACCATATTGACAACCCTCTACAGTAAAATGTCCTAATAGTACAGTTGGTAATGTAACATCTATCTTATTAACAAGGTCATGTATACGAATAACAGTTTCCATCTTTAATAATTTTGAAATTTCTTCTGAATTACATCTACCTGTTGTCACAGGATTCAACCAACTTTTGTTAGGATATGGTATTGTGACAATTTGTGCTATACCACTCTTTGTCTCTACCTTATGTATATCACAATCCTTAGCTACAATGATATCATTTACTTCAAGAGTCTTATATATTTCCAAAGCTGAAACTCTGTCACCACCTGGCATATCGTGATTACCTACCAACAGTATCACAGGACAGTGTTTCCTCAATCGTAACATACGTTTTCCAAACTCATTAACATAAGTTTGTGTAGGATTGTGTCTATGAAAGGCATCACCAGCGAAAAGAGCTAAATCTACATTCTCTTCGACAGCCATGTCTATCATAGCATCAATAGCATCAAGAACATCTAAGGTTCTGATATTCAACTTTGTTTCAGGATCAATAACTCCATGAGTATCTATACCTATGTGTGTATCAGAGAAGTGAAGTATTTTCATTTATATCCTAAAGTATATCCTAAAGGGTGGCTGAACTTTATCAACCACCCTCTTGTACATCAATTGTATTATCTTGCCGGTCTGCGTAAACTGCGACGTAACGTGCGATTCTTTATTTCAGCCTGAACTTCATCTTCCGGCTCTTCAACAGCTTCCGACTCATCATCTTCATCTTCCGGCTCTTCTTCTACCACCTTAGCAGTAACAGATGCTCTTCTTATCCCAGAAGGTTTCGGAGCAGGTTCAGCACGTTTTATTGAAGATTTACGAGGTCTCTCGTCTTCTTCAACTTCTTCATCCCCAGAATCTATAGAATCAAATTCTGCTTTAAGTCTGTCGTAAGGCATCACCCAAAGAATATGACCCTTTGTAAGTTCTTCATCATCTTCCTTATCTTCAGACACTTCGACAGGAGTCAAATCATGTGCCTTATCCAACCACTTCTTTACCAATTCTGGGTCTTCGCTGAGTGGTGTATCATCACGTTTAGGTTTCACCTGATATTCAGTTTCCAAGTTTTTACCCTTACGTGTAATGATGATGTCGATACCCTTCTCAATGTCAAAGATATCACCATAATCGGGATCACTTATGAGACTTGAGATCTGACCAAATATCATGACACCAGGTGTGAATATCTGTGGTCCAACACCTTCATGGTCACGATCGATAACGTTCATCCAGAATTTCTTTTTGACACGTAAGGCATCTGCCAGAGCTTGTGATGCCTTACTGCCATCTTTCTTCAACTGCTCGACATACTCACAAATTGGACACTCCAGTTCACCCTCACTGGTGAAGGCAGGACAGTAGAATTGCTTCTTGTTGTCTGTATCCGGTAACATGTGAGTACCAACTTGTTGGAAGAAGAAAGTCATATCACCAACTTCCGGTAAAATCCTGATCACAGACCTGCCATCCGGAGGTGAGAAGAATCCACCACCACCAGAGCGCAAATCTGTATGAGCTAACTTGTCTCGCAATGCAGCAAGACGATCAACACGAGCTAAATTCTGTACC
>Ga0265297_10005144_pt1 | contig 20389 bp, 15 predicted proteins | sample Munlanlwell13791_FD_192502 | JGI IMG/M metagenome (GOLD analysis project Ga0265297, IMG submission 192502) | Leachate microbial communities from a municipal landfill in Southern Ontario, Canada - Leachate well 137-91 | ecosystem: Engineered > Solid waste > Landfill > Unclassified | place...
GCTCCATAGGGCTTGAGGCCCGCTACGTTTCCGGCTACGTGTTTTCCGACGACTGGCAGGAGCATGCATGGGCGGAATTCAACATAGGGGGCCAGTGGGTGGCCGCGGACCCCACGTTCCGCGAGTTCGCGTTCCTTGACGCCCGCCACATCGCGTCCCGCTATTCGGACGACCAGTCCGGCGCAGTTGACCGCATGTCCGCGCGCGGCGGCGATTTCTCCTTCAACTCCATAACCCACGTCCGCATAACCGAGAGCGCGCCGTTCCCCGAACAGGCGACGGCATACGCCGCCTTTGACGGCACGGAATTCACCGTGGCCATCTCCAACACGCGGGGCACATATTTCACGCCAACCCTTACCTCCACCTTCCCGCCCTACATACACAGGGAGGAGCGCGGCATACTCTTCCTCGCCCCCATGGAGAGGAAAACGCTCTCCTATTCGCTGGACACCAGTTCGCTAGGCGGTGGCGGCTACTACTCCGTCCCTTATATCATATCCATACAGGGCACGGAGATAAGCGACACAATACAGCTCTCCCGCAGCGGTGAACAGCCATCATCCCAGCCGCAGTCAGCCGCATGCCCGGTCACGCTTGCGCTCGTACTATCCTTATTCCTCACAATCGCGCGCTACAAACCGAATGTTTAAATATTCCCGCAGCAGCACTTATAACATAAGATAAGGTGTGACTATGGCCCGCGCAACAAAGGAATCCACACAGGAAATCGTACATGGCATCAACGACCAGCTGAACTCCATCTTCAACGAGCTCTCATTGATGGCACCGGCCTACTCTTCGCAGAGGACGCAGTTTGAATCCGATTTCACGAGGATACAGCGCGCGCTCGTCCTTGAATACACTAGGAACCCGCCATCTAAGCTGCCTTCCCCGGAAAATCTGCGCCTGCACCTGCTCGGCGAAGTAGTGGATAGGGCTACAAACGCGGACCTCAAGGCAGCTGCCGCGCTACTGCTCAATCCCGAGCCGGTTTCCCGCGCGCCCCCGTCCCGGAGCCCGGAGCCCGCGGCCAGCGTGGCAGAAAGGGAGATGGAGCCAATGCTTATCTCCGCCGTAACCCCCACAACCACCCCCCGCCGCACTTCAGCGCCCACCATTTCAGAGCTGAGGAGCCAAGGCTACACCAACGTAATAGACGTGCGCTTTGACGAGGAGAACAAGGTGTACCGCTTCGCGTGCAACGACCCGAACCTTGACCTTATCGGGATGACGCGCCAGCAGCTCATAGATTATGCGAAGGAGAATCCGTCCGCGCTCAAGATATTTGAAGTGAACTCGCGCGGCTACGCAACAAAGGAAGTGCGCCCCTCCTCACTGGAGTAATCAGGCGCTCTCTATCCTCGGCGCAAGGTAATACACGCTCTTCGCGCCCATTACCTCATATTCCACTTTCAGCGGCCTGTCCGTCTCAAGGTGCAGCGTGACCGGCGTGCCCGCCTTGCTCGCCCTCACTATGTCCTCAAGGTACTGGAGCGGGAAGGTCGCCCTTGAGCCCTCGTTCACCTTCAGCTCCTTCACCTCTTCCGCGTCTTTCTCAAACTCCTCCTTGACTTCCCCTTCATCCCCCTTTATCTCCACCCTGAATTTTCCCTCTTCCAAAATGAGCCGTATATGGCTGCTCACGAGCTTCGCGTCCCTGAGCATCTCCTTGAACGCCTCGGAATCCAATCTCACAAAGTTCTTGTACTCTATCTTCGGCTCCCTCTCCAGCCCGGTGCCAACTTCCATCAGCGGAAGCTTGAACGTCCTTTTTTTCTTCCCTCCCCCGAAAACAATCCTGAGCTTCCCATCCTCAAGCCCGAGCTCCGCGCTCTCGCCTTTCGCGCCCCTCGCAAGGACCTTGCTGAATCGGTCTATATCCAGCCCAATCTTCCTTTCCTCCTCCAGCGTGTATGTTGAGAACGCCTCTTTGGGCATGAAGAATGATATCATGGAAATCTGGGACGGGTCCATCGCCTTGAGCCGGACCCCCTCGTTTGAGACCTCAAAAAGCCCCTCCTCAACCAGATTGACTATGCTGTCCACCGCATCCTTGAGCGCCGTAGAATCATCTATGACTATTTTCATTTAATCCACCCGCGCCTAATATGTCATAAAAGGATAATAAACCTTCCCACACCGGGATTCCGGTTTTTCGCCCTTTTTTACGGTGTGGTTTCCCGTGTTCTTAAATAGCATCCCTTTAAAAACATTTTTGGCGACAAATACTAATATGAACATTGATGCTACCCTCCAGGAGTCCCTGCGCAAGCAGAAGAACGAGTATTACGTTGATGAACAGGGCGCGGACGCGCACCTAAAGCAGTCTGCCAGAAGGGACGCCCTTGATTTCGCCAACATGCACGGCGTTGCGCTCAAATCCAAAGCTGACGCCGAGCAGCTCTTCGCCTACATGAGGACGGCGCGCACGACCGAGAAAATGCTGAAGAAGGTCGCCAAAAAATTTGACAAGGCGACGCACGAACGCGCCCTTGCGCTCTCCAGGCAGCATCTTTTCTTGACCCAGACCGAGGCGGAAGCTTACGAACTCTTCCTGCAGGCGGACTGCGCCCTCAGGGGCGACATGAGCATGCACGTATTCCACGTTTCACATGCGCCCTCCGCGCGTTTCAGCGATCCCGTTGTTGCCGCGGTAAGGCAGCGTTATTTCGCCAACGGAGTTCCAATCCCGCGCGCCACGCTGATGCAATGGTTCATGGAAGAGAAGCAATACCAGAAGGACCCATTCCTGTTCGTGATGAAAGCGCTCGGCCGCGAAGTCCAATTCACCGTTCCTGCAGGCGATGGCACCGGAAATCTGTCCGCCGAGGAGCAGAAGGCACGCTTTGCCGCAATCACCATGCACAAGCTCTCTGCCGAAGGCAACATGCCGCCCGAGCTAATGCATCTTAGCAGGTTGGAACAGGCGCATGCGTTCTTTGCCGATGCACGCTATTCACGGCTGGTTTCCAGCGCGACCCCAAAAACTGCAGAAAAGGCAGCGGCAGCCGCGCCCACCGCGCCGGAAGCCGAGGCCGAACCCAGGCAATCCGAGCCCTCCTCCGGATTCCTTAAGGCGAAGGAGCTCATAGGCAAGGCGGCGGACGAATTCAGGAAGGCCCGCGACGACAGGCTGAAGGCGGAAGAGGCGCGTGCAATCAAAAGTGCGTTCCCAGCGCTCATGGGGATGCTCAGGAAATCACTGTCCGCCGCAATGGGCAAGGACGTCTCCGCAGAGGAAGCCACCGAGCTCATTGTGGACGGGCCGAAGAACAAGGACGGCTTCGCCACAGGGAGGAAAGGCCTTCTGGAGATGTTTGAGGCATACCAGCCCATGGCCATACAGATGGCGGACATGCTGGCGATTGCAGTCGGGAAGGAAAAGGCGAAGCTTGAGGCGAAACGCACCAACAAGTATCCCGAGAAAAAGGCTGGCCTGGACGCATGGGAGATGGTGAAGCAGATGCCGTCCGTGCTGGCGGACGTGAACAGCAGGTTCGGCGCGTCAAACAAGGCGCAGCGCACGGACATGGACAGCGCGGTCGCCCAGGAGGACGCGATAAACCACGTACGCGGCCACCCCAGTGAAGTTGAAACCCCCGGACAGGCAATGGAGCTGTTCACGCGCCTGCGCTGGGAGCGGCAGGTGGAAAGGCGGGTGGGGCACCGCATCACCGACAGGCTGATACCATACGATTTATCGCAGAAACTGAAGGAGGCGTTGCTTCAGGACGAGAAGCTCAGGGCACAGAAGGGATTCGCATCCGTAGATGAGGAGATTGCCTGGCACGTCTCATTTTTCAGTAAGAAAGGCGCGGGCTACCCGGTGCAGCTCGTCGCCCACATGCGCCACAATGAGGGCGTGATTACACCCAAAGTATATGATGACGTCATGCGCAGGCTCGCGGTTGAGAACCCCGCAATTTCCAACGAGGCCGAGCTCTTTGATTTCATAAGGAGGTCATGGAAGGTCAAGGCGGTTGAGCGCGTCTCCTTCCTCACCTCCAATGGCCTGCTCAGCACCCCAGCCGGCGAGAGGGCGCTCAAAAGTATGCTCGCGGACGAGGAGCTGGCGAAGAAGGGCGATTTCTTGACCCCAAACGAGGAACTGGCCAGGTACGGTGATGCATGCCGCGAACTGAACGAGCCATATCCGGCAAAGCTTGTGCTGCACCTTTGGCAGGAGGGCGGCCGCATAACCCAGGAAGTGCATGGGGCGGCGCTCATGAGGATAATCCAGGAGAAGCTCGCATTCAAAGACGGCGACGAATTCGGCAGGTTCGTTGAGGTGGTGCGCGAGCACGTGGCTTCGCCCGACTTCGCGGACCGGAAGGGTTACAACGGCGCATTCGGCGCCACAGTAATGGCGCCCGCAGTGACCGATGATTCCGGCCTGCTTGCCGTAAGGGGAAGAGGCAGCATGCCTTGCCCGGCGCCGAATCCTGCGAAGCCCGCAGCTGACAAAGCAGGTGCAGGCCCCGCGGCAGATGCCGCAAAGGCAGCTGTAGCTGAACCGGAGAGGACAAGGACCGAGAAGATTGAGCCACTGAAAGACACCGCTGAGCAAGATGTCCCAATTGATTTGGTTGCTGCAAGACTTAAGGCAGCGGGCACTCCAGAAGGCGCACCCGCCGCACCGCAGGCATTCGCAGTGCCGGCCGCGCCTCCGTCCGTTGACATGGATACGTTCAAGACAACTTTACATCGCGCCCCGGTGCTGCCCGCACCGCCCGCAGCCTCTGCCCAGCCGGAAACCGTTGCAAAGCCCGGAACCGCGGCTCAGCCGGCGAGTACGGAAGCACTGCCGACCTTAGAGTCAGCCGTTCCGCCGGAGGTCATCGCCGCAAGCGCCTCGCTGCACACGGACATGCCGCCACTGCTGAGGGAGTTTGTAGACCGCGTTGACGAAGCACGCACCGCTGGCACTCTGGCATTCACAGTTCATGAAGAGCCGAAAGACGACCTTCCTGGTTTTGAGCCGGAACTGCCGGAGGGAGCTCCGGAAGTTGCAGCCACCGCCGCGGATCCTGAAGCAGAAGCCGCGGAAGGAGAGGAAGGAGAGAGAGAAACAATTTACGGCGCCCCTCCGGAAGAGCTTGTCGCACAGGCGGCGGGCGAGACCGGCGAGAGGCCAACATTGTTTTCTGAAGCACCCAAGGATCTTCTGGAAGCCGCAGCGGTGCCGCAACCTGAAACCGCAGAACCCGTTCTTGCGCCGCTGCCCGCGAAACCCGAAATGGACGAATACACATCAAGGCTCGCATCCACCCTGTTCTCCGGCAAGCCGCTCGCCAAGAGGGTCGGCGCCGCGGTGCTGCTCACGGACGAAGCGACGGGGACATATGTCCCGGTTCTGCTCAGGGCATATTGCCAGCAGGGGGACATGCAGCCCAAGGCCATAACCCTACTTGCCGAAAAGCCGGCGGATGAGATACTCCCCAGCGCATTCGCATACCGCGATTCCCTCGCAAAGAGCGGGGTGCTGGACCTTCCGCTGAACGAGCTTGCAGAAAAGTACGGGGAGTCCGCGCTTCCGGCCATGCTCGGTTACGTTGCAAAGCACAGGAACGCGGGCACGCTGGAAGACAGCGACGCCGCGCTAGCCCTCAGCATGGCGAACGTGGCCGGCATAAAGGACCAGGAGCTCCTCGCAGTGCTGCTCCCGGCGATGGATTCGCTTGGGCCCGAAGTAAGGAAAGGGATTGCGAACTTCGCGCGCACGGTCGGCAGGGATTCGCTCCAGCCGATACTCGCGCACATGGGCGCCAATCCCGGCATGAATCCTGATTCCGCGGTGGCCCTCGCCAAGGCCGCACAAGACAAGGCGGGCAATGACGCCGCGCCGGTGCTGGTTTGCCTCCTCCCCATGATGGGCAGGATGGACCAGGACCAGAAATCCTCCGTGGGCGTGCTGGCCGCAAAATTCGGCGGATCCGCGATAGACCATGTCATCGCTTACGGCGCTTCCAAGGCCATGGACAACGAATCCGCAGCGGTGCTCAGCAAAGCCGTTGAATCAATAGAGGAACCGCGCGGCAGGGAGTTCCTGAGGCACGTCCTCCCCATGCTGGAGCACATGGACGACTCCCAGAGGGGCCGTGTGGACGACCTCGCGGCAAGGTACGACTGCAGCGACATGATATTGGCCTATGCGAGCGAGGCAGGCGACAAACTCGGCGTGGAGCAGGCACTCGCCCTCGCAAGGCCGCTCGCACAGATAAACGAGGTCCACGGGACTGATGACGGCGTGGTGTTCCTGCCGCGCATGCTCCGCCTTGCGGACCAGATGGACGATAGCCAGGCGGATTTGGTGAAGGGCTACGCAGTGCGCTTCCGCGGCGGCGCGGAAGGCAGGGATTCCGTAACCTCAATCCAGGCATTCGTGGCCGCAAGGGGGGCCGACCTCTCCGCAAGGGAGGCGGCGGTATGCGCTTCCGCACTCGCGCACATAAACACCGACAGCTCGTTCAAGGCGCTCGGGGAACTCCTGGCCGGGATCACCATAATTGCGATACACGATGCGGTCAAGGAGGAGCTTTCAGGGGAATACGGCCTTGAGCCCGTGAGGGACGTGATGGTCCGCGCGGCAATCCGCGAAAAGGGCGCACTCGGCCCGCTCGGCACGCTCGCGTTTGAGATAATATCCGAACAGGAAGAGGAAGTGGCGGCCGGGAAGGACGCGGAAGGCAAGCCGCGCGGCCCGTCCGCGGACATCATAAAGGGCTGCGTAACCCAGCACCTCACGACCGAGGTGGACATGGGCGACAACATAGGGAGGATAGCGGAGGCGAGGGAGTTCCTCGTGAAATTCGGCGATTACGCGATAGACCCGCTCTGGTCCGTCGCGCTCTCCCCGGACTTCTCCCTCTACCCCGAGGGGCACAGGACAAACGTCCTGCGCACAATCGCGCACATAGCCGAGAAGAGCACTTCCGATGCCACCAAGCAGAAGGCGCGCGAATGCATCATGGAAGCCGTGAAGAACACGGACCTTTCACCCGGCGTGGTCGGCTCCGCGATGAAGGTGATGGAAACCAATGTCATCGCATCGCTCCGCAGGCTCATCTACCTGCAGCAGAAGGACAACAGCCGGGACGCATGCATAAAGTTCGAGCAAAGGGTTTGCGCGATACTCGCGGCTATGGGCGAAGCCGGGCACAAGCAGATACTGGAAGCCCTCAATTCGCGCGACGTGGAAGAGAAGCTCGCCGGCGCAACAATGCAGGGGCTCATACTGATGCACAACCCCGCGATCACAGATGCGCTCGCCTCGGACCGCAAGAAGCCGGAGGCGGAGATGAAGTTCCCGGTCTTCCAGTCCGTGCTGCGCAAGCTCATCGGCATGCTCCGCGACCCCGAGGCGCAGGAGGAAAAGGAATCCGTCGCGATGGTGGCGTACGGCGCCCTATCGGCCGCAAGCCCCGCACTTCCGGCAGGCGACCTTGCTGCCATTATAAGTTACCAGGCCCGGGACGGGGAGGAGAATCTTGCTCCGGAGCAGGACTTCTGGTCCAGGTCTATGGCGGCAGGGCTGCTCGTGAATGCTGAAGGGGGCGCGGCAACGCTGGAAACCCTCATAAAGCACGAGCCCCTCGCCCCGGAGGTCAGGCTGCAAGTCATAAGCGCTTCCACTGCCTTCGGCGCCTCCCTGCTCTCCACAATCGTGGGGTATGCGCGCGGCAAAGGGATGGAGGAAAAGTATGTGGCGGTCAATGCCGCGCTCGCGCCCAAGTCCCCGTTCGCCCCGCTCCTGCGCGACATGGCGGCAGACGTTGAAGACTGGAGGCAGAAGCTCCCGGCCGCGGGAATAGAGCCGGGCAAGCCCGTGGAGCAGTGGCAGCAGGACGTCCTCCGTTGGGCGGTCGTGCGCGGCCTCGTGCTCGGGGAAAGCGCCGCGGCCAACGCTGCCTCGGCCGCACATTCCCTGGCGTACGAGCTTGGGATGATGACCATGCCCGAGTTTGCGAAGGACCTCAGGGCGGCGTTGGATGCGCGCGCGAAGCACGATGGAATGCTTCCGGATGCAGCGGCCAACGCAAGGGAATCCTGCCTGGACCATCTGGTTGCCGCAGGCTTCAAGAAGGACACGCTCGGCGAGGTGCTCGGGTTGAAAGACAAGTACCGCGCATTCGTCCGCAGGGCGGCCAAGAACAGGCCAACATCCCAGCCCCCGCAGCCGGCGCAGCAGGTACCCAGAGCAGAAGGAAACGGCGTCACGAATAAATGACGCCGCCTTTTCAATATTTTTTTGATCAGACGCTGTTGGTGACATCATCGCCAACGCTTGCGCGGGGCTCAGTGGTTGTACATTTCATCATTGTATCTAATTTGCCCTTTTAGATTATTAAAACCTTTCCTATAATCCATAAGCATGGAAACCAAGGGGTATTTCGTTGCGGAGTCCATGACCCGCGGCGCGCTCTCCCGCAACTATTCCGCTGCAGGCCCTTCCGCAGCCCGCGGCATCTGGGTTGACATAATCAATTTCGCCCTCAAGAAAAAATCCCCCACGTTCGCGGAGATAGAGCCCTCTTCCTATTACATCGGCGTCGTGCCGCCCTTCAAAAAAGGGGACGAATCCTGGAAAAAGCCGCTCGGCGCGCTGCTCCGCACATGCAGCCGCAACATCCCCACCCCCGCAACCACGTTCCACATGAGCGGGCTCTCAAAAGAACTCAAGGACGCGGAGCCGCCCACGAAATGGCTCCCCGACGCGTTCGTGAAGCCCTTCGGCAGCGGCATGCTCGGCACCTACATCCTAATGAGCGTTCCGTACATGGTTGGATATATGGAGATGTGCGCGGAAGAGCTGGGCGCGAACAGCATCAAGACCGACGAGGATACGGGCGTGCTGTCTTTCATGCGCAACAAGAAGTCCTTCTCCATTAGCGGCGTGAGCCTCATGAAGAAGATGGCATATGGCGGCTTCACAAAGGAGTTCCTCGCCGCGTCCATCCTCGGCTACGTTGCCTACGATTCGCAGCAAAAATTCCCGCTCAGCACGGTGCAGCGCGTGGATTTCCCCAAGGAGAAGGGCATCTATTCCTTTGAAAAACAGAAGTAGAAATGCCGCGGGCCGGATTTGAACCAGCGACCCTTCGGTCTTCAGCCGAATGCTCTCCCAGCTGAGCTACCGCGGCATTAAATCCCGTAGGCAATAATCCAGAAACGTGCCCGGGGATTTATTATTGCCATAGAAATGTTTAATTAGGTATTCTTCGGAAGCGCAATCGGTGGAATGATGCCGACTCCAGAAGAGGCAATGGAATTCATAAACGTGAACAACACAAAGTGGGTGGACCTGCAGTTCATGGACTCGTCCGGCAGGCTCAACAGGACGACAATAAACTCGCGCGAATTCACCCCCGCCGCCTTCACCGCCGGCATAAGCTGCGGCAACCTGCAGGAGGCGTTCGGCTGGAGCGCGGACGGCGAGCTGCTACTCCGCCCCGACCCTGATACTTTTGGGAGGATTCCCTGGGAGGCGAACACGGTCCGCTTCCTCTGCGACGTGCTGGTCGCCCCGAAGCTGGAGCGCTGCCTCAAGGACCCGCGCTACGTCGCGGAGCGCCTCATGGTAAATGCAAAGGCGATGGGCATCTCCGACATCGCAGTCTCCACCGAGATGGAGTTCTACGTTTTTGACGCAGTCAGCATAGACAAGGTCAGCCCAGGAAGGGGCCCGAATTATCTCATAGATGCAAGGGAAGCGCGCTGGAACCCTTCACCGCTCTGGAACTCAAAGAACGGCGCGTACGTGGGCCAGCCCTTTGACTCACTCTATTCCGCGAGGACCCAGGTCTCCGAGGTGCTGGAGGACAACTTCCGCTACCTGGTGCAGAGCCACTTCCATGGCCGCTCCCCAAGCTCGCAGCAGTCCATCACGATGCGCCCGAATTCCATGCGCGTGGCCGCGGACGCGATGGTGACCGCCAAGCACGTGGTGCGCAACCTCTCGTTCATCGCCAACGCCACATCCACGTTCATGCCCCTTCCCATCTTCGGGGAGAAGGGCAGCTCGCTGCGCATAATGCAGTCCATCTGGAAGGGCGACGAGAACATATTCTACGACGCCGCGGACAACTACGCGCAGCTCAGCCAGAACGGCCGCTATTTCGTGGGCGGCCTGCTTGAGCACGCATCCGCGCTCTCCATCTTCACCGCGCCCACGACCAATTCCTACAAGAAGATGCTTGCGGACCCGGCATATATCGCGTGGGGCAAGAGGAGCAACGGCTCGCTCGTGCGCGTCCCGTTCGAGAAGAAAAACGAAAAAATGGAGAAGTCCGTAATCTTCATGGGCGCCGACCCTTCCATAAATCCATACGTCGCCTACGCGGCCGTGGCTGCCGCGGGCCTGGACGGCATAAAGAAGAAGAAGGACTGCGGCGACCCGGTGGACGAGGACATCACGTCCATGAGCGCAAAGGAGAGGAAGGACGCAGGGGTTGAATACCTGCCGTCCGGCCTGATTGAGGCGGTGAGCGAGCTTGAAACGGACAACGCCTTCCTCAAGGGAATCCTGTCCTCCGAGCTTCTTGAGGACTACCTCGCGAAGAAGATGAACGAACAAACAGAGCACAACATGCGCACGTCCGCCTACGAGTTTGAGGAATACTACAATGTGTGACTGCATGCATCGCGGGTATATGGGGCCGTGCGGAATGTCCGGAAACGGCAGCACGATGCATAAGGTGTGAGCATGCGCACGAACAATGTGTTCGCGGTGGGCCTTTTCCTGCTTTTTTCCATCACGCTCTATATCCTGGGCTACAGCTACTATGCAATCCTGCTCTCGGGCATCGGCATCCTTCTCGGAACCCTCATCCCGTCCATAGACGGCTACATGAAATACAAATGGGGCCACCTCAAAATCCTCATCCTCGTGGCCTCCGCGTTCCTCGTCTATTTCTCATACATCGGCAGCTACGCGATGTGCTTCTACCTGCTCGCCCCGTTCTGCGAAAATGTGCTCTTCATCTCGCTCCTCATCATCACCGCCCTCTTCATAGTGTTTGACCTGATGAACCCGCTCTCGCCCCCGCTGCACGGCCTCATCCCGCTCATCCTCTTCACGCTCGCCTATTCCATGCTCCTTTTGTGGCTAAGGCAGCCGCCCGACGCCTCCTTCGCATCCATCTGCGCCTTCTTCGTAGCATATCTCGCGTCCGTGCTCGGCTCCGCGATGAAGCTGAATGCCGAGGATTAGTTAGCTATTTATACTTCTCCCGCGTAATTTACGCATGGCAAATGCGGCAAGGGAGCACAAGCGCGACAAATCCAAAAAACAGGAATACGTTTCCCCGAGGAAGCCGTTCAAAAAACGGAAGAACGTCCCGCTGGCAGCCGTGGTCACCGCAGCCATCCTCGCGGCGCCCGTAACTGCAAAGGCCGGCGAGGTTTCAACCCCAGGTTCGCACAAGCCGTCCATCTCCGAAAAGGCCTACCGCAACAACGGTGTCTCAATCCCGCTCCCGGATTTCGACCAGTCCATAGAAGGGGAATATCCGTTTGAGGGCGGCAAGGCGAAGATACGCTACGTTGGCGCCGAGCTTGAAACCATGAGCGGGGTGTATGAAATAACATTCCATCTTGACGGCAGGAGGTTCTCCCCGCCGACGCGCTTCACCGCGCCCCTCCCCGGAAACCTCGGAGATGCGTACGGCGTTTTTGTTTCCGAAAGGAAGACAGTGATAATCACGGAAAATCATATGGTGGTGATGCAGGGATACCGGGACCTATTGGACGGCTCCCGCGTCGGCGACCACTCATCTCATCGCGCGCTGCCGGAAGGGCTGCGCGGAAACGTCGTATCCGTGGCAGCAGAAGACACCGGCAGCCTGGGCACAGTATTCGTGCTCTCCCAGGGCTCTCTCTGGGCGTTGCGCACTGACGACATGGAAGCCAATCCTATATCTATTGGCGTTTCCGCATCAGCCGGCGCGGTGCTGAAATCCTATGGCGGCAGGGCAGTCGTCATACAGCCCTCCTCGGGCGAGAATTTCGTCAAGGTGTTCAGCCCGGATTTCGCGTCCGGGGAACTCAAGGAGGAGTGCACGCGGGGCTCGGACGTCACGTTCAGCTCCGGGGCAGGAGTGAATGAGGTTCCCGGCGGCTTCTCCGTATCGTCCGGGGATTCAACCGTGTATGTGCTCTTTGAAACCGGCGGCGAGGTGACGGTAGCGTCCTCCCTCCCTAGTGTTTAAAAGCATGTTCCGGCGTAAATATAGCAGGCAAGGATGATATCATGGCAGTCACTCAAAAACCAAAGCAAACAACCGCTGCAAAGACCGCACAGGAAATGGTGGACGGCTCGTTCAGCCGTTTCGAGGATGCGGTCCAGAGTGCGGCGCAGGCGGAAGTCCGCTCAATAGAGCGCGACAGGGAGCTTTCCAGCCAGCTGACCGAGGCATTTATGGCGTATCTAGGCAACAGGGAGCCGACACTTGGCCTTCTTGACAGCTTCATGCAGCCCGGAGGCGAAGGCAATGACCTCGTATATTCCTATGCAGAAGAGAAGGGGTTTCCCCTGTTCTCCACTTTCGGCATATTTAGCTACCGCTACACCGGCGGCAAGGTCTCCCTTGAGGATGTGGCAATTGAAGGCATAGATGCATTCGTGGAAAGCATAAAGGCTGGAGCCGTGGACACAATCCAGAACAGCATGACGACCGAAACCGGGGAAAGGGGCCAGAGAAGCGAATTTAACGTGGAGGTCATACCCGGCGTTGAGGGCGCAAACCAATTGCAGCCATCCACCCTGGCGAGGATTTCCGAGCTTTTCAACTCTTCCGTTGGCTACCATGGCAGCGAGGGCAACCCAGTGGAAATGGCTTCCCTGCCGAGGGGAAAGCTGCCGCTCGTCCTCACCGAAGACGGCACGCTCATATGGTCCACCGGGGTTCTGGTAGGGCAGGCCACGTTCTGAGGCAGGCCAACCCAATTCTTTAAATTTCTTTCTTCACATCTATCTATTCAGCAAATTCTGCTAATATTAGAATTCTGAAAATCTAAAATGGTGAAACTATGGCAAGAAACGTAGGCAGCGAAGGAGGGTACGTAATGCAGGAAGGCAGCACGCGTGTGCTCGGCCGCGACGCGATGCGCATAAACATCGCCGTGGGCTATGCGGTGGCGAACATAATCAAGACCACGCTGGGCCCTAAAGGAATGGACAAGATGCTCGTCAGCGAGCTCGGCGACATAGTCATAACCAACGACGGCGCTACCATCCTTGAGGAGATGAACGTTGACCACCCCGCAGCTAAGCTGATGGTGGAGATAGCGAAGACGCAGGACAAGGAAGTGGGCGACGGGACGACCACGTCCGTCGTCATCGCGGGAAACCTCCTGAAGAAGGCGGGCGACCTCCTTGACCAGAACGTGCACCCGACCACGGTCATAAAGGGCTACGAGCTGGCGGCGAAGAGGGCCGAGGAAACCCTCAGGAACCTCGGCAGGAAGGTAACCCCCAAGGACGTGGAGATACTCAACAAAATCGCGATGGTCGCGATGGGCTCCAAGGGAATAGGGAGCGACGCGGAGAAGAAGAAGATATCCGAGCTCGTGGTCACTGCAATCAACCAGGTGGCGGACCAGAAGAACGGCACCTACGTCGTGGACGGCGAACTCATAAAGATTGAGAAGAAGGCCGGCGGCGAGGTCATGGACAGCGAGCTCATACAGGGCGTCATCGTGGACAAGGAAATCGTCCATGCGGGCATGCCCAAGTCCGTGAAGGATGCGAAGATTGCGCTCCTTGATACGGCGCTGGAAATAGAGAAGACCGAGACGGACGCTAAAATAGAAATCACATCCCCGGAGCAGATGGAGGCGTTCCTCAAGCAGGAGGAGAAGATGCTCAAGGAGATGGTTTCCAAGATTAAAGGGACGGGCGCAACCGTCGTCTTCTGCCAGAAGGGCATTGACGACCTCGCGCAGCACTACCTTTCAAAGGAGGGAATCGTCGCGGTCAGGCGCGTGAAGAAGAGCGACATGGAGAAGCTCGCCCGCGCGACCGGCGCAAAGATTGCATCCTCGCTTGAGGACATCGCCGCATCCGACCTGGGCGAGGCCGGCGTGGTGGAGGAAAAGAAAATATCCGGCGAGGCGATGGTTTTCGTGAAGCAGTGCAAGCACGCCAAATCCGTCTCCATCTTCCTGCGCGGCGGAACAGACCACGTGGTCAGCGAGGTGGAGCGCGCAATTAAAGATGCGATTGGCGCGGTTGGCGCGACCATTGAGGACGGCTCATACGTCACGGGCGGAGGCAGCACAGAGATGGCGCTCTCCGCGGCGTTGCAGTCCTACGCCGTTGAAATCGGCGGCAGGGAGCAGCTCGCAATCCAGGCGTTCGCAGAGGCGCTTGAATCCATCCCGAAATCCCTCGCGGAGAACGCGGGCATGGACGCCATAGACACCATCGTCGCCCTGCGCAACAAACATAAGGGCGGCAAGGAAACCATTTCCGGCGTCGGCGTGCTCCAGGGCAAGGTCGCCAACATGGAGGAGCTCGGCGTTTTCGAGCCCCTGCGCGTGAAGAAGCAGGCGATAAGCTCAGCCACGGAAACGGCGCGCCTCATCCTGAGAATAGATGATATAATCGCATCCAAGGGCGGCAGGGGCGGAATGCCCCCGGGCGGCCCCGGCGGGATGCCCGGCATGGGCGGCGAAGGGGAATACTAGAAGAAACGCGGGGAGAGCGCTCCCCCCATTTCTTTCTATTTTTCTGACCCCTTCCCACTTCACTTTGAAACTCTTTACTCGTACTCCTCACGCTACTCGCCATGGCTTAACTTTAAAATTTTATTATTGGAATTAGGTTTATGGTTTGGAGTACAATTCTCGCTTTATTTCCACCACTTGCAGATTATTTTAAAGATAAAGAAAATAGAAAGCGCCCCCGCATTCTTGAGATGGCAAAATTTATAGTGTGCCCAAGCATTGGTGCACTAGAGAAAGACATAAAGTATCTGACCGCTGAAAAATATTGGATGGTTACCGAAACATCCGATCATCCAAGTAATATTGAAAGGATATGCCAAGTGCCCCAACATCCTAGGCTCAAAGACGATTTCTATCGGCAATATCCAAAAATAAAAGAAAAATCAGAAAAATGGTTGAAAGAGTACGATGCCCTCACAACGAAACTGCGTGAAATCTTCTCTCTTATCCTTGCAGATCAAGATTTCGTAACTATCACTAGTGGATACGCTGATAAAAATTACATTCCAAGCTACGTCATTGATAACCTTGATTCTTTACCCACCACATACTTGTGCAAGGACTTCTGGAGCATCAATTCTTCGCATCTCCTAAAACTACGCGAAAAAGAGGGCATAAGAAATAAGTTCGACGAATTAAAAGAAATTAATACTAACCTGTTAGCGCATTCAAACGAAATTCTCCAAGAGTTCGAGAGAATAAGAAAAACCGAAAAAGAAAAATATGATTTTACAGAAGAGGAATTAAAGGAGCCTTCGGACTATTCAGTTCCGCGCGGGTCTAATATTCTTTAATTGTTACGCCCCAAAATCCATTTAAACAATTCCCCCCCATTATATACGATGTTGAAGACCGAACTCGCAGGGGTAAAGCTAAGCAACCCCGCCATTCTCGCCTCAGGCATAATGGGCGTCTCCGGGGCTTCCCTCTCTTTTGCGGCGAAGAACGGCGCGGGCGCCGTCACCTCCAAATCCATTTCCTTAGAGCCAAGAAAGGGCCATCCCAATCCCGTAATACTTACCTACGGGCAGGGCATGCTCAACGCGGTCGGGCTTTCCAACGCCGGCATAAAGGACTCGCTTCCCGAATTGGAATACGCAGTGAAGAACGCGGGCGTCCCCGTAATCGCCTCCCTTGTTGAATTCAAGGCGGAGAATTTCGGCCCCCTCGCAAAGGAAATCAGCAAGGCCAACCCCGCCATCATAGAGCTCAACCTCTCCTGCCCGAACGTGGAAAGCGAATTCGGCAAGCCCTTCTCGCACGACCCGGCCGCAGCGGAATGGGCCACAAGGGCGGCGAAAAGAAATACAAAAATCCCGGTATTCGTGAAACTTTCCCCGAATGCCCCGGACCTGTGCGAGGTCGCACGTGCAGTAAAATCCGCAGGCGCGGACGGCATAACAGCCATAAACACCGCGGGCCCAGGAATGCAGATAGACATTTATGCAAGGCGTCCCGTCCTCTCCAACAAGTGCGGCGGCGTCTCAGGCCCCGCGATAAAGCCCATAGCCGTAAAGTGCATCTACGACATCTACAAGGAAACCAAACTGCCCATCATCGGCACGGGCGGCGCAACCACTGGCGCGGACGCGGTGGAATTCATAATGGCCGGAGCCTCCGCAGTGGGCATAGGGAGCGGAATTTATTACCGCGGCATAAACATATTCCAGAAAGTATGCAAGGAAATGGAGGAGTTCATGGAGAACGAGGGCTTCTCCTCCATAAAAGAGATGAGGGGTGCCGCCAATGAATGAAAATCCGATGATAACGATGAAAATCTCCCGCGCGGCGCAGGAGAACCCCTACGTGAAAACCCTCTATTTTGATTATCCTCTAAAGGCAAAGCCCGGGCAGTGCATAATGCTCTGGATTCCTGGCGTGGGCGAAAAGCCCATGAGCATCTCGTATTGTGATGCGAAAAGGTTCGGGGCAAGCGTCTATGCCATAGGCACATTCTCCAAAGAGGCCATTAAACTGAAAGCAGGGGACGTTGCGGGCTTCCGCGGCCCGTTCGGCACTTCCTTCACCCTCGGAAAGGAGAAATCCCTCGCGCTCGTCGGCGGGGGCTGCGGCTGCGCGCCCCTCGCCTTCCTCGCGGAAGAGGCGCTGAAAAAAAAGAAGAAGGTGTTCTACCTGCTAGGCGCCCGCTCAAAGGACTACCTCTTCTTCACGGAACGGATGAAGAAGGCGGGCGCGGAAGTGCTCGTCTCCACGGACGACGGCTCCGCTGGCACGAAGGGCTTTGTGACAGAACTGCTGAGGTCCGTCCTGCAAAAGAACAAGGTGGGCAAGATTTGCACTTGCGGCCCCGAGATAATGATGAAGAAAGTGGTTGATATCTCGGACGTATCCAAAACCCCGTGCGAGCTGAGCCTGGAGCGCTACATGAAGTGCGGGATGGGAATATGCGGCCAGTGCGCCGTGGACCCCATCGGCATACGCATGTGCGTGGAAGGGCCGGTCATTAAAAAAGAAACTGCGGAAAAGATAACTGAATTCGGCAAGTACCGGCGCGACGCCTCAGGCAGGCGCGTGCCCATTTGAGGATGTCCAGATGGATGAATGCGAAATATTGATAGTTGGCTCCGGCCCCGCTGGCCTCGCCGCGGCGATTTACGCCGCAAGGGGCGGCAGGAAGACCTGCGTCCTGGAGAGGGGCGAGAAGGGGGGCCAGCTGGCCTCAATAGCGAACATAGAGAACTGGCCCGGGGACCGGGCGGTCTCAGGCCCGGCGCTGGCCAAGAGGATGGCGGACCACGCCACGGCGTTCGGCGCAAAGATACTTGAGAATACCGAGCTGATGACGCTTGACCTTGATAAAAAAGTGGCGAAGACCAGCCACGGCGACATCTCCTTCAAGGCGCTAATAATCGCGACCGGCGCGCGGGAGAAAAAAGCGGGCATACCAGGAGAGAAGGAGCTGAACGGGAGGGGTGTGAGCTATTGCGCGATATGCGACGCCCCGTTCTTCAAGGGCAAGGTGGTCGCGGTCGTCGGCGGGGGCAATTCCGCCATGGACGCCACCGCCGTGCTCGCAAAGTTCGCAACAAAGGTCTACCTCGTGCACAGGAGGGACACGTTCCGCGCGGAGAAGGCGATGCAGGAGCACGCGAACAACCCCAGGGTGGAGAAGGTGCTTAACAACGAGGTCGTGTCCATAAACGGCAAGGGCAGGGTCCAGGGCATCACTGTGGAGAACACGAAGACGGGCGAAAGGCGGGAGCTCCAGGTGGACGGCGCCTTCTTCTTCATAGGCGAGGAGCCGGCCACGGATTTCCTGAGCGGCGAGCTGAAGGTTGAGAAGGGGGGGTACATAAGCGCCAACGGGCGCATGGAGACCAGCGTTCCGCTCGTGTACGCGGCGGGCGACGTGCGCGCAACACCGCTCCGCCAGATAAGCACCGCCGTGGCTGACGGGACAATCGCAGCGGTCATGGCCGAGAAGGCGCTAACCGCCCTTGAAAAATAGGATTAGCGACGTATAAGCTATCGGGTAGAACACCGGATAAGTGATGAAATTTATTATCGGTATCAGCGTTGTCGCCGCCACCATCGCGTAAAATGCGTACGTTATCAGCGCCTTGACGTTCCTCTCCTTTATGAAGTTGAACGCTATTATGAGCGCGGTTATCGGGGATACCCTCCTCACCACGTATGCGGTGAATGAGAACGAGAACATGAACTCCACGGAGAACAGCAACACCAGCCACATGGCGCCGAAGATGTACGTCCATCCTTCCCAGAGCCCGGACAGCAGGAAATAATACAGCAGAAGGAACGGCATGGTGACGAACATGATGATTATCATCTTCACCATGGAGATGAAGAACAGCGCGCCGCAGTTCCCCATCGCATAATTCAGGTAGTGCGAAAGCCCCACGCCCCTCCCCTCGGTCGCGTTGTTGTATTCGCTCACCATCGCGCCCTTATACCCTGCGGCAAGCACGGAATACATGATGAGCAGCACGGCCCCGACCGCCCCCAGCGCGTACATCATGATGTCCCCGCTTATGCCGATGAGGGTGAGAACCAGGAACGCAATCAGCACCACGGCCATGAAGGCGCCGAGCGTTATGACCATCAAAATGGGGTAAAGCAGGGTAGGTACCATGAAGGCGACCGGGTCGCGTGAGAAGTTCTCTAGCGCGCCCCCTACGGAATTAAGCAACACATCACCGGCTTCCCTATCCCTTCAGCATTTAAAAACGTTTCCCGCATTCCTTCAGCATGGACGAACTGCTCCTGCTGCTCGCGAAAAGGGGCGCGCTTGTTGCTCCCGTGCGCCTCACCACTTCCGAAATAGGCCAGCTGCTTGGGATGAGCCAGCAGAACGCCTCGGTCCGCCTCCGCTCCCTTGGGAAAAGGGGCATGGTGGAGCGCAGAGCCGGCTGCCTGAAGCTGGCCGCAAAGGCCGAGTCCGCCCTCCGTTCCGAGTTCTCGGACCTCAAGGGTCTTTTTGAGGGCGGCAGCATCCGCCTCCGCGGCAGGGTGGTGAAGGGGCTGGGGGAAGGCAGGTTCTTCATCTCTCTCCCCGGCTACAGGAAGGCGATTGAGGAGAAGCTCGGCTTCTCCCCCTACCCGGGCACGCTCAACCTTGAGCTCCTACCGGAGCATGTGGAAAGGAGGCTTGAGCTGCGCTCCAGGGCGCCGATTGAAATATCCGGCTTCTCTTACAGGGGAAAGACTTACGGCCCGATAGAGGCCTACCGCTGCAGGGTGGGAGGCATAGACGGGGCGGTGGTCTTCCCAAGGCGCTCGCAGCACGGGCTTTCCGTAATAGAGATAATAGCGCCCGTCCATCTGATGGGCGAACTGAAGCTTAAGGCGGGCTCAGAGCTGGAAGTGGAAGTCCCCGCCTAGGACATCGGGAATATGCCGCCAAGCAGCGCCTTCAGGCCAAACCTTATCGCGAAGAAGAATGCGATGGACACGAGAAAGATGAGCGGCAAATACGCGAGCCCGTCAATCTTCCTCCCCTTCCCGATCAGGCCGAGCGCTATGGAGGCGAAGAACGCATTCACGAATATCGCGCTGCCTGCGAACAGCATCAGCGCCTCCGTGCTCACGCCCCCGACGCCGCTGAACTGCGCGAAGGCGCCGCCCGCGCCCGGCACCGCGCTGGAGCCGAGCTGCTCCCGCATGAGCATCATGACCTCCACTATGTTGGTCGCGACTGCGAAAAGGAGGGGCGCGCCGAACATCACCGCGGCAGCTATGAACATCTGGTACGTTATTATGACCGCCCCTATGTCCTTGCGGACCGCCTTCATGTTCCTTATGTCGTAGGAGGTCTTCTCCAGGAGGGACGGCAGGTCGCCGCCCGAGTACATCCCCTCCACCACGAGGTTCATCGTGTTCTCAATCTGCCTGGAATTTATCCTTTCGGTGACCTTGATGAGCAGCTCCTCGAATGGCTTGCCTGAGACGCTCTCCCTCATCACCCTCATGACCTCATGCCCCAGCACCCCGAACTCTTCCCTTGCGGATACGGCAAGCGCCCTGTCCGGGGTCATGCCGCTCCTTATGTTGTTGGAGACCAGGAGGAGGAAATCCGGCATCATCTCCTCCGCATCCTCCGCCCTCCTGTTCTTCACCAGCGTGAGGAAGCCGATGATCACCACATCCATGGTTATGAAAACCACGGCAATCACCGCCGCAACGT
>Ga0265297_10005145_pt1 | contig 20384 bp, 18 predicted proteins | sample Munlanlwell13791_FD_192502 | JGI IMG/M metagenome (GOLD analysis project Ga0265297, IMG submission 192502) | Leachate microbial communities from a municipal landfill in Southern Ontario, Canada - Leachate well 137-91 | ecosystem: Engineered > Solid waste > Landfill > Unclassified | place...
ACTAACAATGCCTTATTGATAGAACTGATATCAGCTTTTCGTCGTGCGTCATTAGCGCTATCTGTTGCTTTGGTCATTGATACGATAATAATACCGGCGAGGATGCCGATAATTGCAATGACTACTAAAAGCTCTATTAAAGTAAAAGATTTTTTTCCTAAATCATTCATAATAATATTCATTAAATTATTAGATTATTAGATTTCAGCTTTCGCCCTCCGTAGGCGGGTAAACTGGAATGACAGAGACGATAGGAATTACGAAACGGATAGATTGCTTCGCCTTGCTTTCGGCAAGTCTCGCAATGACAGCTGACTAAAGACATTTTATTAGTGGTGGGTAAACGAAATGACAAGGGAGAAAGGAATAACAGATTCTGGAGGATAATCAGGAATTAGGGTGTGATTTGATATACTTTTGGTATATATTGCCACGATCTTGATAGTCTTTGAATAGATTAAAGCTAGGAGAAGCAGGAGATAAAAGGCATATTTTGTTTTTGTTGGTGTTCTTGTATACAAAAGATATCGCATCTTCCATGCTTTTGGTTTCGTAAAATAAAATATTGTTATTTTTTTTCAGTTTTTCAATTTCTTTCTTAATTTCTATTCCAGAATCGGGAAATAAAATAAGATTTTTAATTTTGCTATTGATAATCCGTTTAGCAATTTTATCAAACTTAATTCCTCTATTTAATCCTCCAGCAATCAATGTTTCAACATCTTCTCCTAATGTATCCAAGGCAAAAATAGTTGCTTCAGGAATTGTAGCGATAGAATCATCGTAAAATTTAATGCCATTGAATTCTCCTATATATTCTAAACGATGATTTGGAGCCTTGAAAGTATTTAAAGTTTTTTTGATTATTTTTTCAGGAATTTTTAATATTTTTGCCATTTCTAAAATTGCGCTGATATTATATCTGTGTGTTAGTTTTTTAATATCTGATTTGTCAATAATATTTTTAAATTTTTCTGGATTAATCGGTATTTTTTTTGAAATGACTTTATTCGCTAAATTTTTGATTTCTTTTATATCTGGATTAAAAATGAAATAATCATTTTTTTTCTGATATAAAGCGACATTTGCTTTTGCGTTAAAGTATTCTTTGAAATTCTTGTAGTAATCAAGATGTTCTGGATAAATGTTTAAGAAAATTGCAATATGAGGGCTTTTTTGAATGTTTTGAAGCTGATGAGAAGATAATTCAAGGATAATTATATCCGACTTGTTTATTTTTGATAAAAAAGACAATGGAGCCGTACCGATATTACCTAATAGATATGTCTTTATTTTTGCTGCTTTGAGTAATGAATAGGCAAGCGATGATGTAGTACTTTTCCCTTTTGTTCCAGTAATCCCAATAATTTTTGCTTTACAATTATCAAAGAAAAGTTCTACTTGACTGGTAACGATAGCTGATTTACTCAAGTTTTTTTTAATTGTTGAAAGGATGATTCCGGAAGTTTTGATGACTATTTCAATATTTTTGATTCTTGATAAATAATTATTGCCCAATAATAATTCTATATTCTTGTCTTTTTTAAAAATACTTTGCGTCTTGACATCAAAATCTGATAAATTTTTTTTATCAGCTAAAAAAAGCTTTTTTGCAGGAAATTGATGTCGTAAAAAATAATAAGTATCTAATCCTTCTACTCCTAACCCAAGGATTACTATGGATTTATTTTTGAGTTGAGAGATTTTCATTTAGAATAAAAATAAAATTATATTTAGTTATATTTTCCGCCTGTGCGGACTTCTTAATTAAAAACTGCAAAATATTGTTTCCAATTTTCGGGGATAAAATTATTCTTATCCCAATTGTTCAAAATTTTATCGACTTCTGAATCTAAATCTTTATGGTTAGGCATTACTTTTTTTTCAAAATAAGATAATAATTCTGGCTGTTTTTTGCCTAAGACATTATTTATCTTCCAACTTAAATATAATCCAACTATTGATTCGCTTCTAGTTCCAACGCATTCTAAGGGTTTTACTTTTTTTTCGTCTATCAGTTCTTGTAAAATCGGCAAGAGAGCTTTATCTTTGAATAAATTCTTATTGAAAATATAATCCATTTTTTCTTTAGTTAAGAATGGTGAAAGAATAATATAAACAAAAAGACATTTAGAACAGAAGCCACACCAATCGCCTAATTTCTTTTTTGTTCCTGAATATGTTTTTTGAGATTCATTACAACTTAAAAACGTATTGAAATATTGGGGATTTTTCGAAAATATTCTTGCAATCTGTATTTCATAGAGAGGACGGAGCAAACTAAAATATTCTAATTCTGAACAAATATATTTTTTGATATAGATACGAAATTTTTTTTCAAAATCAAATGTTTTTGAATATTGATGATTTATTTCTTTTCCTTTATATATTACATTTCCTTCATTTGAACTTTTTTCATTTGAAAGAATGATATATTTCTTATTAAATAAAACTGCACAAAGCACTGATAAAAAAGATAAATAACCGACAAATGGCGTATGTCCATTTAAAAATCCTTTTCTATTTAATTCTAATAATTTTTCTTCTATTTTTCTCTTGCAAATAATTTTATCTGAAAATCCTCCGATTTTTATCATTTTCGTGGAGTTTTTTGTCGGATTCAGAACTAGGCAAGCTGTTTTTTTCTTTGTCTGTTTTATGATTCCAATTGATGTGGCCGAATCTTTTCCTCCTCCAATCGGAAGCAGGATATCTTCGCTTTTTATTAATCCTGAAATCGGATAATCAGATTTTTTTGATTCACAAACTAATTCGATAAAATTCTTTTTGGTAAAATCTATCTTGTTTTCAAAAAAATACTGCCCCATACCATTCAATAAGAAATCTTTCCACCAGTTTATCTGCCATTTGTCTAGGAAGCTGGCTTTGATAGTTATTTTTGGAGAACAAAAAGCTTTCCAGTAGCTGAAAAGTTCGATCATCCCTAAATTAAAAACTAGATTATTGATAACCCTTTCATCGATATCAAAAAAAATATCCAAGTCAAGATTCTCAATAATAATTTTTGGTTTAAAGATTATCTCTCCGACAGAAAAAACAAAGGATATTTTTAATTTTCCAGATTCTTCTTTGTAATCAAATGATTCATAACAGAAATCTGGGTATGATTTTCTTAATTCAGATAATGTTTTTTTAGTTTGCATATCCTGCTAATTTTATTGCTACTCCTAACATGGCTAAAATAACTCCGATAAACCAAGCCCTCATTGTAATCTGGTATGGCTTCCAACCGATTGCTTCTAAGTGGTGATGAATAGGTGTTGATAGCCAGATTTTCTTTTTCCTAAATCTTTTTGATAACAATTGGAGTATTACTGAACCAGCTTCAACTACTAAAAGCCCGCCAATTATCGGCAGAACTGCTACTGAATCCGTGAGAAAAGCAACGACTGTCATAGTCATAGTAAGGCCAAGAACTCCCGTCTCGGTCATATAAAATTTTGCGGGAGGAATATTAAACCAGAGAAAACTGAATAATGCTCCAAAAATAACCATACAAAAAGTTGCTAAATCGTATTGGCCTTGTATAAGCGCAATAAATCCAAAAGCAGCAAATATTGAGCTGAATGCTCCTCCTGCGAGACCATCTATTCCATCGATTACCCCGCTAGCCCAAGATGCTAATCCGACAATCACAAAAAGCGCAATATAAAGAATGCCTAATTCTAGATCAAATCCATCAGGAAAACCAAAAAGAAAAGGTATATGTATTGAAGAATATCCAAGTCTAAAATAAAGCCATGCGCCTCCGATCAGTCCGATTAATATAATAAAAAGCATTCTTGTTCTAAAAGTAAGTCCTCCGCCGATATATTTTCCTTTTCCGTAAACTACTGACATATCATCTAAAAGCCCTAGGATAGATGCAGAAAATAATGCAAATAATGGTATCCATGTTTCCCCTCTTGAAAAAAAGTTCAATCCTTTGATCCACCAAATATTGGAAAGATTACTGATTATCAACGTTAATACTAGGACTATCAAGACGCTTATCCAAATGACTAATCCTCCTCCTCGTGGAACAGTTGTTTCTTTTTCGTTATGCATACTTAAGAAAACTGTCGCTTCCTGACCATCAATTGTTTTTGTTCGAGCTGTTTTTTTCCAGAATTTTATTTTATGCAAAAACGGAATTAAAAAATTTGCAAGTATAAAACCTATAATTGACGACGCTACCGTTAGGATTAGTATTTTTATGAGATTAAAAGCTACCATATGAATAAAATATTAATTTCTTACCAAATGAATTGTTTTGCAATCCACATTTTTGATTTCCTTGCAATATCAAAACGATCTTCCGCACCAATGATTATATTGATTATATAATTTTTTTCGAAAAATGAAAAACTGGGAGGTTTTGATATTAAAATCAAACATCCTTTTGCCTTGTCTGTAAAACCTGTCTTACCCCAAAGAAAACTTTTGCTTTCAGATAATAAGATATTTGTATTTACACTTTGCCGAATAATTCCTCTTTGGCTATACACCGCATATTCTGGCTTGGATAATATTTCTTGGATTAACTGATAGTTATTGACAATATACAAGATTAATTTTTCTAAATCTTCCGCTGAAGTAATATTGGTTTCGCCAGTATCCACATCTAATCCAGACGGATTAAGATATCGCGTATCTTTCATATTTAATAATTGGGCTTTTTGATTCATTTTTTTGATGAATTCTGTTCGATCCATTTTTTTTGCTAAAGCCTCAGAAGCTTCGTTGTTTGATTCGATGAGCATTATATAAAGAAGATCATTAATCGAATATGTTTCTCCTGATACCAGTTTTTTAGGGTCTCCATCAATTTTAATAATATCGTCATCAATTTGAATATTATCTTTGAGATTATAATTATCAATAGCAATTATAGCTGTCATTAATTTTGTTATAGAAGCCAATGGCAATTGTTTTTTGATATTATATCCAAAAAGAGTTTTATCATTATCGTTGATTGAAGAAATTAAAATAGCTTCTGCTTTAGGAAAAAATGCTTCTTGATATCGTTTTTTGATCGGAGTAAAAGAATTTTTTCCCTCTAAGAAAGATAAAAAATAAGAATCAATATCTTTTTTTTGGAAGTATTGTTGTTCGTTGAATAAACAGGCTAAAATTATTAGTCCGATAAATAAAAAAAGAAAGGTAAGATTGGAATAAAAATTTTTCATTATAATAAAATAGTAAAAACAAAATAGCCTTTTGGCTATTTTTTTATTTAAGGATGTCTTCAAGTTTTTCTAGAATTTCTGTTGGGTCAAAATTAGATTTTATGAGATAGCTAGTTGCTCCAAGAGAATATGCTTTATTCTTTGTTTTAGTATCGTCAAAATTTGATAAAACAACTACTGGAATATTAGCAATATCCTTAAAATCGCTTCTTTTTTCTAAAAAATTAATTCCGCTTTCTTTTGGAAGCAATATATCAAGAATTATCAAGTCTGGATGTTCTTCTCTGGCAATTTTTATTCCTCCTTCAACATCTATACTATTAAAAACCTTAAAACCAGCCTTTGTAAATTTGAATTTATACATTTCAAATAAAATCTTTTCATCTTCGATGATTAGTATTTTTTTCACGGTTTTATATTTATCTTAATTAAGCTTTATGTCTTTATTATAAAGCAGAATTAAAAAATGGTAAATGGCTTTCTATGGTTAAAGTATAACAAAAAATATATTTTTGATGTGGAAAACTAGCATTCGGGACAAGCGCCAAGAATATCCATTTTTAACTTTTGACTGATATTATATATGGTACCGGCACCCATTAGAATAATTATATCATAGCCATTAATAACATTTTTTATTTCTTGATTATTTTCAAGGTAAGAACAATTTTTATTGTTTATTTTTTCGGATAATATTTTTGAGTTGTAACTTTTTTTGATTTCTTCATTCCCCTCGCGGCCAATAACGTCGTACACGTCCAACAAAAAGAGCTGGTCTAAATTTTTATTTTTTAAGTTATCCTGAAAAACAGAAATAAATCCATCAAATAAAAATTGAGTCCTTTGATATTGATGAGGTTCGTAAATACAACATATTTTTTTATCTGGATATTTTTCTCGCGCAGATATTAATGTTGCTTTTATTTCGGTTGGATGATGAGCATAATCATCTATGAAAATAAATTGTCCTATATGCGAAATATCGAATCTTCTCCATGATCCTTGATATTCTGATAGCGCTTTTAGTATTTTTTCTTCATTTGCTCCTAATATCTGTCCGACTTTGTAAACCACTAGCGCATTTAATAAATTATGCTCTCCTGGCAACTGCATTATAGACCTTATTTTTTGGATAGCTTTATCTTCAATTGAGAAATTTATATCTGTACCTTTTGATTTTAGATTTATTCCTTCTTTTTTTATTAAATATCCATTTTCAGGAATATGAGAAACAAATTCTGCGAATGCTTTTTTGATATTTTCTAATGTCTTGTAATAATCTAGGTGATCTTCTTCGATATTGGTAATTATTGCTATTTGCGGATAATAGTTTAAAAAAGATGCTTCATGTTCACAAGCTTCGATAATCAAATACTTAGACTTCCCTGCTCGAAAATTGGTATTGCCGAATTCTTTTAATTTTGTACCGACAATTACTGTAGGATCGAATCCGGCCTCAATTAAAGCTAATGCTAGCATAGAAGTAGTTGTACTTTTTCCATGAGTACCAGAAATAGCGATAGTGTAATAATCTTTTGATAATTCTCCTAGCGCTTGCGGATAAGATAATATTTTTAATCCTCTTTTTTTTGCTTCTATCATTTCAGGATTATCTTCTTTTGCTGCAGGAGTATGGATTATTTCAGTGCAATTTTCTGGTATATTTTCTGCTTTTTGACCAATAAAAATATTCGCTCCACTTTTTCTAAGCGTTTCTATCAATTCTGAATCGTAAGCATCGGAGCCAGCAATTTCTTCTCCTCTGCTTAAATAAAATTTTGCTAATGCTGAAATTCCGATTCCACCAATGCCAATAAAATATTTCATAATTTTTATTTGTTTAAATTAAATTGATTATAGATTCCAGACTGTTCGCCTATGGAGGGCAAACTGGAATGATATACTTTCGTGAGAAATTCCAGCTTTCGCTGGAATGACAGGGGAATAGATTGCTTCGCCTTGCCTTCGGCAAGTCTCGCAATGACAGTTAATTTTCTTTTTCTAAAGGAAATGATTTTAAAACGCAATATTCCGAACCTCCTTTTTTTATAAAACTTTCCATTATTTCGACTGATTTAACTGAAATTCCATAACCGAGATCTTTTTCGATGTCTGGAATTTCTTCAGAATTAATTTTTTTAAACTGCCATTGAATTATCCTGCCTAAAGTAATATGAGGGGTGTATTTTTTGTCGATTTCAGCATTATATCCATTATTTAGAATTGCTCTTTCGATATTTGTTTGCAATCTAGCTAACTCTGAAGTTTTTTCTAGATTTGCCCAAATCATCTTAGGATTATTTTTATTAGGTCCATAATTAACATCTTTGATTTGTAAATCGAAATTATCTAATCCTGTGACAGCTTTTTCAGTTATGTCAAAAATTTCCATCAGTTCTAAATCTTCAACGTCTCCAATAAAAAGAAGCGTGCAATGCAAGTTTTCTTTTTTAATCATTTTTATTGGCGAAAAATCAAATGAATAATAGAACTTCCGTTCAATTTCTTTTTGGTTTTCTATAAGATTATTTTTTATTTTTTCTCCAAGATTTATGGCAATAAAAATTCGTTTTTTCATTAGTTACAAAATAGCACTACTTTAAATAAGAGTAAATGGCGTAATTTTAAAAATTAATTTGCTCAAAAAAAGAAAGGCTCTTTACAAAAAAGCCTTTAATATAACCACCAAGGATATTCCTTGCAAACTTCTTCTTTTTTCCATTGATCATAATCAGCTTTTACTGCAAGATAATCTCCTTCGTTGAGAAAAAGAAATGTGTCGTAATGTCCCTTCCCTAAAATTATCATATCCGGAGAAACATTTATCCTTATCGGATATCTCTTTTCACATCTAAGCGAGTATCCTATACCCGCATTATATTGTAAAAGAGTTGCTCTAGGATTTGTTTTTTTAGGAACAAATTCCTGATTTTTGCCCCAATAGTACCTCTTATAGCTCCCCATGATTTATTATGTTATACAATTTGTGCTTTTATATGTCAATAGATATAAAGAAAGCATTATAAAGTAAATGGACAAGGGCAAATAAAAAAAGACTTTGTATAAAACAAAGTCACATATCACCTTTAATAGGATCGTAGTTACCTAAGGTCGTCTGTGTTTTTGGAATAATTTTTTCTGAAGGTATTTCTTCCTCTGTTGTTCCTTGCATTGGAATAATCATACCTTCGGAAATAACCATTCCGTCTAATGTCATTTGGACAATCATTTTAAAACCTCTGAAAGATGCTGAGATTATTTTAACATAAAAAAAATAAAAAGAAAAAATTTGGAGGCTGAGCCTCGGGCGAGGCTCAGCCTCCAAGAACTATTTTGGTATCCTAAATTCTATGTAATCAATATAATAATTTGTAGTAATACCACTTAAAGAAAAAGATACTTTGATATTATTATTTATTTCGGCTGGTAATAAATTATATGTTCCAATGTATCTAACTTGGTAGGAAGAACTAAGTCCATAAATAGTCGTATTTATATAATAAGATGTTGTTGTTCCATTGTATAGATAAAAAGGAAGAGATGTGGGGTTAGAGCCAAGTCCATCGGTCCTTAATCTCATATAAATATCATAACTGCCTGCATTGAATCCAGTAGTTTGATTGCAGGTTACATAGCCTGTCCAGCCACTTGTAAAATTTGAAACATTACCCCATAGGGATCCATTAGCAGAATCGTTTATATTATTAACAGCTGGACCTACCATTCCTAAATAAAAACTACTATTATATGTAGGTGTTCGCGCAAGCATAGAATAATAACTGCCACTTGAAGAAGATTGGCTATATAATTTGTTAGTGGATAAGACAGCAGAAACAGTAAAATTTGCTCCATCTGAAACATAAGTATAATATGTCCCCTTTGGATCGGTTGGAATAGTACTAAAATAACCATTTTTTAAGACAGCATCTAACACAGAGCAAGATGAATCATTTCCTATTTGACAGCCAGAAGACTGTAAAGGATAACTTCCATTTGCTGTTTCATACAAAAGAATTGCTTTTGACAGGTGTTCAATATCTGTTTGTCTTTTGGCGTCATTTGCGGCGTCAATAGCTTTGGATGTTGAAATGGTAATAATACCAGCAAGAATACCAACTATGGCAATAACTACAAGCAATTCTATTAAAGTAAATGAATGATGACTGTTCATTTTATTTTTGAGGAATGCTAGATTTAAAAATTAATTCTCTATTAACATTACAATAAATAATTAGCAATCTTTAAAAATTATTATATCATAAAAAATATCAAAAGAATAAATTGTTTTGTTTTTATGAATAGAAAACCGGTCGGAGGCTGAGCCTCGACCGAGGCTCAGCCTCCGACCGAAGGTTTGATTATAATTGTTGACATTACTTATTATGTCTTTATAATCAAAACAAGATGAAAATTGATTTGCATTGCCATACTTTTTTTTCTGAAGATGGAATTTCTTCTATCGAAAATATAATAAAACAAGGAAAAAGAAAAAAAATAGACGGGGTAGCTATTACTGACCATGAAAATATTGATGCTTGGGAAGAAGCTGTTTTTTGGGGTAAAAAATACAAGTTTGAAATAATTCTCGGCGAAGAAATAAAAAGCTCTCAGGGGGACATTTTAGGGCTTTTTATGAAGGAAAAAATTAATGGGAAAGGCAAAGACCCTCGTTTTGTAATGGAAGAAATAAAAAAACAAGGAGGACTGGTGTTTATACCTCATCCGTTTCATAAAATTGAAGGATTCGATAAATCATTAGAACAATATTTAGATATTATTGATGGTATAGAAGTTTTTAATGGAAGAAGACCTTTTTATCGAGGTGATAAATTAGCAAAGGAATTTGCTGAAAAACATAATTTGATAAAAATAGGAGGAAGCGATTCTCATTATTACAAAACAGTTGGAAATACTTTTACAGAATGCGAGGCAAAAACTATACAAGAATTTAGAATTGAATTACTAAAAAATAAAACGATTGTTGTTGGTAAAAAATCTTCTCTTAAATATTTTATTTTCCCCTTAATGAAAAAAATGGGGATACTTCGAAAGCCGATATAAAAACAAGCAGGGAGAGCCTGCTTGTTTTAAAAAATAAACTTAAAGAGTTGTTCCGAATTTTATAATTAATAACTGAAGAAGTAATTTGAGTAATTCTTCCCTGCTCATAGAGCTTAAAGAATTAGTTGTTTGGTTTGTATCACTTTTTAAACTATTCTGGTAAGCCTGAACAGCTTGTTTCGTTATTTTTCCATAGTAATTAGTCAATTTTTGGTTGATTGGGAAAAATCCTGCTTTTTTAAGTTCATTTTGTAGCTGTTTTACTTTGGCATTTGTTTGTCCATAATTTAAATAAAGTAAATTATCGATTGCGGTAATTTTTTTAGACATTATACTTGAAGGTGATGAATTGCTTGTAGATGGGAGAATATTTCCGATTGTCGTTTTTGTACTATAAGTAATATCATCGCAAACAACATTAGAAAAATATCCGTTTTGGTCATAAAATTTTGCGCAAACTTTTTTTATTTCTTCTTTTTCTGTCAATGTCCATTGTTTTATTGTTGCATAATCTTCTTGGACTATATTAGTAAAATCTTCACTATTTGAAATCGCCATTTTTTTAGCACTTGTTCCTCCGTTTAAAGTTAAGGTAACTATTCTTGATAGAGTTAGCTGACTTCCATTATTAATAATAATAGATCCTACTCCCGATGAAAAAGAATTTGATGATACAGAGGGTAGTCCTCCTCCACCACCACCTCCATTATTTGAATCATTAGTCATTTGTACATATGTTGCAAATTTGGTGAAGTGTTTTGTCCAAATAATTAAATCTGAACCAACGTCTATTTTGCAATCACTTTCGGCAGCAAGAGCATCCCCTGCTATTTGATTATCAGCAGTACAAACATTGGTTATTTTTGTAAAAACTCCGTTTCGCGTATAACCAGTATCTTTACCCGCTTGTTCTGGTATTAAAATACGAACAGCTTTATCAAAAGTTAGTTTAACATCGCCATATCCAACTTCGATAACAGCTAATATTGTAGCGGTTTTGCCAGGATCTGACGGAGCTGTAATGATAGTATTTGCCTTTATTTGAGGGATATTGATAATTCCATTCCATCCTAAGGGCGCAGAAATTACTGTATCGATAGGAACAGCAACATGAATAGGTCTTGTAGATAAACTTGTTGTTGCGTTCAAAATAATAGCAGGTAATGTTGCTATTATCTCTGTTCCATTTTGTGAAATTAAAGGAGCAACATTAACAATACCATCGGTAACATTTGGAGGAATTATAATTGTTGTATTTATTGGAGAGTTAAGAACAACTTCTTTTTGTATAGTATTTAAAATTACTATTTGAGTAGCTTCTATTTGATTAGCTGCTAACGCTGAATCAATTATTAACAATATGGCACTGTTTTCAGCAATGTCAGTTGTAGTTACTACTACGTCATTTGCAAAAGTTGTTATTCCTGATGCATTTCCATTGATTGTGAGGATATTATTACCGTTATTCCAACTGTAAGTAATAGCCTTATTAGCACCTACAGTCAAGGCATTTTCAATAGCTGATTTGCCTGCCGTACTTAATGCTTCATCAAAAGCTAAAACAGCTGTGCCTGATATGGCAATAGTAACATCAATAGAATTATTTCCAATTTTTGTTACAGTTGGAGCAGTATTATCAACAGTTAATGTTGTTGTTGAAGCGATGGAAATATTTCCAGCTGCGTCAATTACATAAAGTTTGTAGCTGCCAGCGGTAGCAGGAGTACGGATTGAAGTTGCAGTTCCTGTTGCTGTTGTCATAGTTGTTCCAGCTGTAAATATACTTGTTCCTACTGGAGCAAACCATATTGTTCCACCTGTTTCTGCTGCACTAACCACTGTAATTAAAGCTCCTCCTTTTTTTGTTGTACTCATTGCAAAAACTGTATTTTGATTTGTTGGAGCAACAGTATCAATTTTATATTTTGTAAAATGATTAACACCTACAGAATATGTATGACATACAGGGACGCCAACTCCACAAGCTCCGACATATGTTCCTTCTATTGGAATAAGTGTTGTTTTGTCCAAAATATTACCTAAATCGTCAAATGCTATTAATTTAGCATTAACTTCTGCTGAAGTTGATGCATCTCCGAATCCAAGCTCATCTAAACCATAAAATTTGATTGTTGCTGCAGCTCCTTTAAGAGTTACTGAATCGGTTACTCCTGTAAAATCAAGACCGATAATACCAATTCCACTCATATCCATTTTACTTCCAATATTTTGTAAAAAAGCTATCGTTTCACTACTAGATAGATTTAAAGCAGAAGTAAAAGTTATCCTTCCAAGTGCAGTTGTTTCATCGGTTATATCTGTTCTTTTTTCCAAATATAATCCTGTGAAAGCTGTATGGTTTAAACCAGAAACTGTATCCAAATTATTATAAATATTGTCTGCTGATAAGGTTGATGAAATAGTATCAAATGCTATCGCGATTGGATCTTCAACTGCCGATGTAGCATCGCTAGTTACTATTCCAATATAATTATTTGAACCAGTTGCAACAACTTTAATGAATTTACCAAAATCATTAGAAGTTAATTGATGTGTAGCTAATGTTGCATTATTAATATCTGAATAAACACCATCAACTGTATCTGCTCGACGCCATTGATAAGTGACGGTAGCATTAGCTGGTGTTGTTTCCGCTGACAAAATAAATCCAACTTGGGCTGTGCCAGTAATAGTTACTGTTGTAACTGGAATTACTAATTTAGAAAAAGTTACAGTGAAGACAACACTTGTTCCACCTCCTTGTACTCCTTGATCAGCTTCATAAGTTACTGTTCCTCCAGCAACGGTTATATTTGTAGCTAAGAGACCAGTAAAAACATATCCTGATTCACGAGTAAGAGTAATGACTGCGACAGGAGTTTCACCTGTGACAAAATTCTCTCCAGCTTTTCCACTCCAAACTGTTGAAGTATGAGTATAATTAGCTTCACCAGCAACTGTTGCATCAGCTCCTGGCTCACCAGCTATTGGTGACGCTAGAGTTGCAGTTGCGTTTGTGATAGGAGTTGTTAATTGCGGATAAGTTACAGTGAAGACAACACTTGTTCCACCTCCTTGTACTCCTTGACCAGCTTCATAAGCTACTGTTCCTCCAGCGACAGTTATACTTGTAACTAAGAGACCATTAAATGAGTAACCTATTTTAGGAGTAAGAGTAATAACTGCGACAGGAGTTTCACCTGTGACATAATTTCCTCCGGCCCTTCCACTCCAAACTGTTGAAGTGTGAGTATAATTAACTTCACCAGCAACTGTTGCATCAGCTCCTGGTTCACCAATTGCTGGAGATGATCTAGTTGCCGTTGCTGAAGTGATTATTGCTTGCAATACTGCTCCTGTTGCAGTGCTTGTTACTGTTCCAGAATAATAATTTGAACCAGTTGCAACAACTTTAATGAATTTATTTACATTAGTTGCAATTGGAGTATACGTACTTGCTGTTGCTCCATCAATATTTGTATATTCACCATCAACAGTATCGCTTATTTTCCATTGATAAGTTGCTGTTCCTCCTGCTGGAGATAAAGCACCAGCTGTTAATTGAACATCAACTTGAGCTGTGCCATTGATAGCGGCAATACTTGTAAGCGGAGTTATGATTACTGGATAGGTAACAGTAAAGATGACTATTGTTCCTTCATCTTGAACACCTTGACCAGCTTCATAAGTTACTGTTCCTCCAGCAACGGTTATATTTGTAGCTAAGAGACCAGTAAAAACATATCCTGATTCACGAGTAAGAGTAATGACTGCGACAGGAGTTTCACCTGTGACAAAATTCTCTCCAGCTTTTCCACTCCAAACTGTTGAAGTATGAGTATAATTAGCTTCACCAGCAACTGTTGCATCAGCTCCTGGCTCACCAGCTATTGGTGACGCTAGAGTTGCAGTTGCGTTTGTGATAGAAGCACTGACTATTATATTATTAGAACATTTTGTCCGAGTCCCGTCAGAAGCTTTAAGGTAAATAGTTTCAGCTGTGTTGTAATTTATGCCTTTTCCAGCAAAATTAGCTATACCAGCTACTTCATTTTTTGTTAATGTTCCACCGAGAGTTCCTCCAGCAGGAGTTGTACATCCACTATCAGTATAAGCAGATAAAGTAATTGTAAACGTATCGCTATTTCTAGTATTATCAAATTGATCCTTGCTAGCTACTATTGGTTGCAATGTGAATGCAACATTTTGAACAGCAGAACTAGAGGGTTGAGTTGTAAATGTTATTTTATTGACGGCTCCGACTACTGAAGTTAAAGTTCCAAAACTTGTAGTGCCATTGATTACTCCAGCAATTGTTCCTGTTCCAGAATGAGTAATGCTCACACCAGAAGGTATGGTTCCTGTAGGTCTAACCTGAATACCACTAAAAGTTAATACTGCGGTATTTCCTTCGCTTGATGCTGTATCAACTGTAAAAGTTATACTATGAGCAAGAGGAGTGATAGTTAAAGAGTTTAATACTATATTATCTCCTTCTGCAAGACTAATGGTAACATTTTGGGCAGTATTAAATTCCCATCCAGCAGGCAATGTTAAGATATGTGTTCCTGTACTTATATCTCCAGCAGCATTTTCTGTAATGATTGGATTAGTAAGAGCCGTAAAAGTACCAGTTCCTCCTCCAGAAGTGGTATCTATTGAAATCGTATTTCCTCCAGATATAGGCGTAATAGTTACGTCTGGTTTGGCAAATACATTATATACAAAAAAACTACTAGTAACTACTATTAAAAATAGTATGCTACTTATTTTTTTCTTTATTTTGAAATTTAACTTCATATATTTGATTCAATTAAATTTAACTTTTTATTGGAAATGAAAATTATGTTTTAAATAAAAAACCCAAGCAGAAATATGCCTGGGCCTAGCTGGCCGCTTTGATTTTTATTAAATTTTGATTTAATTTTTATTTTCCTGACATCCAGCTACTACTTTCAAAACCGCAAAATGTTCCAAAGTTATCATAATAAGGAATCAAATAACTATTTACACCAATTTTTTTTCCATCTTTTGAAAGAATTTCATTGCTTATTCTTATAGATTTTTCTTCCTTGACTGCATTTTGAAAATTCTTAATTCTTTTTTCTTTGTCTTCTTCTACAAAAAAATCAAATATATTTTTTTGCATCATATCCTCTTTTGCATATTTCAGTTTTTTCCTCATTCTGTTATTCATTTCAATGAAAGTTATATTTCCTAAAGTATCTAAATGCATCGTAACATCACCATACTCAAATCCATTACTTCCATCGTCTGCTCTAAGTGTATTAGTGTTGAATATAATTAATGCATATTCTTTTCCTCTCTGAGTTAAAAAAATAGTTTTTGTGTTTACTGAAATTAATTCATTATTACTCTTTCGATATTTTGTCTTAAATAAAATACTTCCACAGGTTTTTATTTTTTCAATAATTTTACGATATACTTCTTTTTTTTTCGTTTCTATAAATTCTATTTCTTTTCCAATAAGTTCTTTTTTTGTATATCCCAACAGATCAAGCGCTGAATCACTTATATTTATAATGCCATATTCATTATTTACAATAATAGTATGGAAGTTTTTTTTATTTAAAATTCCTTCAACAACTGTTATTTGATCACAATGACGGCATTTGAACTCTAGAAAACCTTCTAGTATTGTTCCTTTAAAAATTAGCTTTCCGCAGGTACATCTATAATCTCGAGCAACCCATGAATTCATAATTTAATAAAAATAAAATATTAAATGAAATAAAAAATCAAGGACATCGAGTGTCTCTGATAATTATTTTATCATTCCTAAATATAATGTCAAGTTTATTTATTTTTATTAAATTTATAATTGTTTATTTATAAAACAAATATATTATTATTTGTTTTATTTGTTTAGATTTTTTCAATATTTATTTTTAGTTTATAAAAATATTTTATCTAATAGAAACATAGCCATTTTTTACACCTTCGACTGATAAAACTAATTGCCAAAGCTGGAGCGATCTTGCTCTAAAAGCACCTGCACATGATAATAAATAATAACGCCACATCTTATGAAATCTTTCATCATAATTATTTTTAAGTGCTGGCCAATTATTTTCAAAATTGTTATACCATGCCATTAAAGTCTTATCATAATAAATTCCAAAATTATGCAAATCTTCGAGTACAAATTTTCCTTCTATGCTGTCAGATAGCTGTCTCATTGAAGGAATCATTCCATTTGGGAAAATGTATTTATTGATCCAGGGGTCAGTCATATTTTCTGATTTTAATCCTCCGATTGTATGCAATAAAAATATTCCGTTTTTCTTGAGACATTTTTTTGCTGTTTGCATAAAAATCGGATAGTTCTTAACCCCCACATGTTCAATCATTCCAACTGATACGATACAATCAAATTTTTGATTCAGGTTTCTATAATCTTCTAAGTATATTTTAACCGGAAGATTTTTGCAGGAATTTTTTACAAATTCTGCTTGTTCTTTTGAAATTGTAATACCTGTTACTTCCGCACCATAATTTTCTGCTGCAAATTTTGCAAAACTTCCCCACCCACATCCAATATCTAATAAACTTTGCCCTGATTTTAAATTTATTTTTTTACATATAAGATCAAATTTGGTCATTTGGGCAGAATCTAAATCTTCTGTTTCTTTAAAGTATCCGCAGCTATAAGCCATACTTTTACCAAGCATTAATGTAAACAAATCATTACCAATATCATAATGCTTTTGTCCAACTTCATAGGCGCGTCCGAGAGATTGCATATTGAAAATCTTTGCCCATGCATAATTAAGCATCAATGGCAAAGATAATCCAACTTTTTCATCAATATGAGCAGAAAGTAATTTATAGAAAAATTCATCTAACTTATCGCATTCCCACCAGCCATCCATATATGCTTCGCCCAAACCTAGAGTTCCTTGTAATTGTATTCTTTTATAAAAATTTTGGTTCAATATCCTAATATCAAAATCGTTTTTGCCATCTAAAGTAATTCCAGCTGGTTTTATTAAATCACTTATCCATTGTTTTGAGTTAGTCATAGATATAAATTAGTAAAATTAATTTATTTAAAAAAAATGATTAAATCTTTTAAGGAAGTAAGAACCTTATTTGCTTTTTCAAAATTTTGCTTTTGAGAGTATTCGGTTGGAACAACAAAACAGAATGCCCCGGCCTCTTTAGCAGCAATAAGCCCTGACTCTGTATCCTCAATTACTAAACATTGGTCTGCGGTTAGTTTAAAGCTGTCAATTGCTAATTTATAGATGTCAGGAGCTGGTTTAGGAAACTCTACGTCATCAGCGCTAAAAATGGCATTAAAATATTTTTCAATATTGCCGTTTTTAAGCTTTAATATTGTTTCATCCCTGCTTCCGCTTGTACAAACGGCTAGCATAAATGAATTATCATAAAAAAATTTAACTGCATCGTATGCATAAGGCATTAATCCATTATCTTCTGAATTTGACTCGCCAAATAATTCAATAAAAATTCTATCTTTTTCCTTGATCAAATCTCCTTCCTGAAAATTAGCGTTACTTTTTAATTTGATATCATTTTCTATCCATTGAGGGCTTCTTCTATTATAAATCATAAATAGTGATGGGTCTATTTTGATATTAAAATTTTTCAATGCTTTATTCCAGGCAATAAAATGAAGCCATTCACTTTTGCAAAGAGTACCGTCTAAATCAAAAAGGATTGCTTTTATGTCTTGTTTGTTCATAGTAATAATAATTCTATTAAATTATGGAGGTAATGTCCTTTTATTATGTCGGTCTTTATTATATAATAATTTTAGAATTTATGAAACATAATCGTAGAAAATGAGTATGCAAAAAGATAAAATAAATAAAATTGAAGAAAAGGAAGCAAAAATACTCCTAAAAAAAGAACAGAAAGAAAAAGAAAGATTAGCTAAAGTGAAAGAACGGCTTGAAAAAAAGAATGAAAAGAATGAGAGAAAAGAAACAGACATACAATCCGTGATTAATCATTTTTTCTTTAGCAAGGGATTTACACTTGACGAAATCAAAGAAAATAGTAAAAAGAGAAGAATAATCTATTCTCGTTTCACTAGACCGGCCAAGGAATTAATTGAGCTGGCTGGTTCTTGCGATAAAGCAAAGGAAGCTATAACGATTGTTGCCGAATGGGCAAAATCACGCAAGCTAGATTATTCAATTGAAACTGTTTTTAAAAAATGGCTAGAACTTGATAAATTGAAACCAAAAGAAGTTGTAAAAAAACCGTATTTTATGAATCAATTAATGGTTTGGTCTCAAGTAAAGAAAAAATGGTTCGTAATTGATGATGGCGGAGAATGGCTGGAATTTGCTGGAAAAGAATCCCAAATCGTTTGGAAAATTGAAACTGAGAAAGAGGAAGAGGATAAAATGAAACCAAAGTATTATTAATAAATTATATAGATTGCTTCGTCAGTTTATAACTTAAAGAAAAAATAAAATGGCATCATATTCAGAATTGGTAAAAGGAAAAATAATCGTAATTAATGACCAGCCTTATGAAATAATAGAGGCTTTGAGTACTTTTAAAGGCAGAGGTCATTCTTATTTGCAAATGAAGCTAAAGAATTTGGTAACTGGAGCGGTAATTGCGCGTTCTGCCCAGCCAAGAGATTCTTTTGAAGATGCTGATGTAGATAAAATGGATGCAAAATTTGTTTATGCGAATAAGGATAAATGTATATTTACGGAAGTTGATAATCCTTCAAAAAGATTTGAAATAAGTATTAACACTATTGGAGATAGTTTTAAGTTTTTAAAAGAAAATGAGGTTGTAACAACTATACTTTTTAATGATGAAGTAATTAATGTGATGATTCCTATAAAAGTAAAATTAAAGGTAATTGAGGTTTCTCCTGGTATCAAGGGAGATAGAGCTTCTAGTGGAACTAAAGTGGTGAAGGTTGAAACTGGTACTCAGATTAATGTTCCTTTGTTTGTTGAGGAAGGAGATGTGATTGAAATAAACACAGAAAGTCAAGAATATGTAAGAAGAGTGGTTGATTAAAATTTCTTGTTGGGGTTCAAAATTCTTTTTCAATATATTCTTTTCTTGAGGCGTGATTTTCTTGCTAGAAAATCCCTTGAGTTCAGCTCAGTCAGCTTCTCTATCTCAAGAAAATAACATATTTCAACGAATTTTGAATGGGTAAATTTTAACAGACACAGAAGAAAGGAGTGAATATGGAGGAGGTCTTTGACCTCTTTAGCTTATGTGTAAGAAGAGTGGTTGATTAAAATTTAGAAGAGTGGGCGTAATTCTTTTTTGATATCTTCTTTTTCTCCGACATAAATTCTTTGCTAAGAATTTAACTGTTTGGTTTCAGTCAAACCAAAAGGCGAAGAAAAAGAAATATCAAAACGAATTACATTTAAACTATGAAATTTTAACAGACACAGGGAGGGAGAGTTGGGAACAAAAATGGAAGCTGTCAGTCAACAGCTTTTTATTTTTAAAAGGATTGTTTTTAATAAACAAAATTTATGGAGGAAGGTTAAAAGGTGAAATAAAAAAAGAAGCTGTTATTTAACAGCTTGCAATATACTTGCTCCTCGCACGAAGGTAATAATAGCTAACCTAGGCTTTAATTCTATCTTTAGAAATGCTTTTCCATCTTCAAGATATTTTTTGATAGCATTGGCAACTCTTTTTCCTGTTTCAACCCTATACTCCTCTCCATTACTAATAATTATGATCTGTGTTCCTTCAACTTGAATATCTGCCATTCCTTCACTCAAATTTCTGGGAAGATCCATAATAAAAAATTCTTCTCCACTACACTCTTTAGGTTCGATTTGAAATCCGATGATAACTTTTCTAGTATTTTTGATAGGCTTAACATTCATTTTAATCCCCTCTTTGAGATAAGTATTTTATATTATAGAATAGTAATATTGTCAAAAATTCTGTTCAGCAAAACCGTTATATGGTGAAATACCCCATTAGATTTTTTATGTACAAAATATGATAAATTCCTTCTGTCTAGGTTCAGATACATATGATACACATTAAGTTTGTAAATTAATGACATCTCTAGTCGCAGTATTGGTAGTTTTTAGCTTTTCTAAGTACTCATTTGGGGTTAGATAATTAAGAGAAGCGTGG
>Ga0265297_10005146_pt1 | contig 20382 bp, 21 predicted proteins | sample Munlanlwell13791_FD_192502 | JGI IMG/M metagenome (GOLD analysis project Ga0265297, IMG submission 192502) | Leachate microbial communities from a municipal landfill in Southern Ontario, Canada - Leachate well 137-91 | ecosystem: Engineered > Solid waste > Landfill > Unclassified | place...
GGCCGCCCTCATCATGTCGCTCCCGCCTGAGGCGTGCACGTTAAACATGAATACGCCCAGGCGCGTTGCTACGACACTCGAAGACCTGACGGTATTCGGTATGTCGTGGAATTTCAAATCCAGAAAAACTCCCCTGTCATATTTCCTGACAAGTTCTACCGCCTTATTGCCGCAAGAATAAAATAACTCCATACCTATCTTGAATACGCTGACATGAGGACTCAACAAGTCCAGAAGCCTCTCTTCTTCTTTGAGCGTATTGACATCCAGCGCTATGATGATCTTGTCCTTCACCATTTGTTTTGGGACACTAAAGTGTCCCCTACAGTTTTGTCGCAAAGGCCTTCATAAACAGGCAGGTTAAAACCTGCCTATTCCCGGCCTTTGCCTCTAAAATACTCGCTAATCCCTTTTATTATGCTTTCGCACGCGCCGGGATCCACAAAATTAGCCGTGCCTATCTGGATTGCGGCGGCACCCGCTATCATGAATTCGATCGCGTCTCTGGCGGTCATTATCCCGCCCATCCCTATCACGGGTATCTTCACGGCCCTGGCAACCTCCCAGACCATCCTCAGCGCGATTGGCTTTATGCAGGGCCCGCTCAGGCCGCCCGTGACATTGCCCAAAACCGGTTTTCGCGTGTCTATGCCTATCGCCATGCCCAAAAACGTATTAATCAGACTCACCGCGTCCGTGCCCGCTTTTTCCGCGGCAACGGCGATCTCAGTGATATCTGTGACGTTTGGTGAAAGCTTTGTGATCAACGTCTTACCGGTTACGGCCCTGACGCTTTTAACCAAATCACGCGTCGCTTCTTTATCCTGCGCTATCAAACCATGGCCTTTATTGATATTCGGGCAGGAGATATTAAGCTCTATCCCATCCACGCCCTTTTCTCTGTCGAGCGTCTCGGCTAATTTACAAAACTCTTTTATGTCATTTCCTGATATGCTCACGATTACCGGCACTTTTAATTTCACAAGATACGGGATTTTTTCCTTTATGAAATTTTCCACGCCTTCGTTCTGCAGGCCTATCGCGTTAAGCATCCCTGACGCGGTCTCGCAAATCCTGGGCATGGGATTGCCTTTTCTCGGCTTGAGCGTTATTGTCTTCGTGACAATCGCGCCGAGTCTTTTTAAATCCACCAGGCCTTCGAATTCCTTCGCGTACCCGAATGTCCCGGACGCGGCCATCACCGGATTCCTTAATCTTATTTTGCCTATTTTTATATCCATTTTCATGCCTTCCGCCGGAACAGATCGCGCGCGTTGAATACGGGACCGTCCTTGCAGGCGAGCTTATTGCCTTTTTTTGTCTCAACCGCGCAGCCAAGACACGCGCCAATCCCGCACGCCATCTTTGTCTCCATGGAAATCTGACATTCTATTTTTTTATTAAGGCAGATGCCCGCCACGGCCCTCAGCATCGGCTCCGGGCCGCACGCGTATACCGTCGGGTATCGGGTGTCCGGCGTCCGGCGCAAAACATCTTGAAGCAATCCTGATACAAAACCTTTGCGCCCGAGCGTGCCGTCATCCGTGGCGATATGGACTTCGGCGCCTATTCTTTTAAACTCTTTTTCGCATAAAATAAGTTTTTTTGTCTTCGCGCCTATCAGGATAACAGGCCTTATTTTTTTTCTGGCCATCTCTTCCGCCAGAAAAATCATTGGCGCGACTCCGATGCCGCCGGCAATCAGAACGGCGCCGGACGCGGGACGCCGGACGCATGGCAAAAGATCGAATCCGTTACCTAGCGGGCCAAGGACTTTCAGTGTTTCACCTTTTCTCTTATTCGCCAGGATCTCCGTTCCCCTGCCTATTACCTCATACAACAATTCCATTGTCATGGCGCCGGGCGCCGCCGGGCGCCGGACACGGGATATGCCCAGCGGCCTTCTCAAAAGCGGATCAGTGTCATTGCCGCACCTGACCATCACGAACTGCCCAGGATTGGCTGTCTTGGCCATGTAAGGCCCCTCCAGGACCATCCTGTAATATCCAGGGGCGACTTCTTCATTGGATAAAATTTTCGCCTTCATGTCTTTCATCAGAATAAATCCATTTGCTTTTCAGCCGCGGCGGCATCTTTCATTATCTCTACGGTCCCGTATTCCCCGTCAAACCCGGGCAATATGTTGACCTTGCCGTTCCGCGCGTTTATTATTGCCCCGGCTATCTTCCGAGGCAATTCTTTCAGGAGCGCGTCTTCCGTGATTTCCGTCAGCACCTCAAACTCTGTCCCGAGCCTGGGCACTATCGCGCGATATTCCGCCTCAACCGCCTTGGAACCATCCGCCACCCCCAGCACATCGGATATTATCTCGCCAAGCGGGATCATCCTCTTGTAGGGGATCGCCCCGGGGGGCACAAAGCCATCCGGCCTGTCAGCCAATTCATCCACCCTGTTCATGACGCCTATGGTAACCGGCTTTCCGCAGACGGGACAGATATTTTTATTTTTCTTTGTCTCCGCGGGGCTCAGCCTGACATTACAGAGCCTATGGCCGTCATAATGATACTTGCCTTCTTCGGGAAAAAATTCTATCGTATATAAAAATTTCTTGTTGTCCTTTTTTTTCAACGCGTCCATCACCGACCTGTAACTCATTTCCACGTCAAACACATTCGCCTCCCGGCCTATTTTCTGCGGGCTATGAGAATCGGAATTCGAAATCAAATTAAACCTGTCCAGCTTGCTCCATCTCCAGTTCATGCCCGGATCGGAAGAAAGCCCTGTCTCAAGGGCGTAGATATCCTTTGAATATTCCTCAAAACATTCCTCTATGGCGTCAAAACCTGATTTGGACCCAAAGAGGGAAAACCAGGGCGTCCATATATGTCCCGGGACGAGAAATATATCCTTGCTGATGCCGAACAAGACCTCGGCCAGGTCCTTCGCGTCCATTCCCAGTATCGGCCTCCCGTCAGAGGCGAGATTGCCGTATCCCGAAAGCGTGGCGTTGACCTTTTCGGCTATGTCAAAACTTGGCATGAAAATTACGTTGTGGATCTTCCTGACCCTGCCGCCTTTGGAATATATGCTTGATATCTCCCCTGTCAGGATAAAATTCACGCCGTTATATTCATAAAAACCGTTGCCGGAATCCCTTAAGACATCCTTTATCTCCTCAAGCCAAAGATAATGAGTGCAATCGCCGGTGCCCAATAAAGATATACCCTTTAGCTTGGCGAATTCCGAAAGCGTCTTTATATTCATGGCCGGGCTGGTCGCCCTGCTGTATTTGGAATGTATGTGGAAATCCGCGACGAATTTCATGACTTATAGACCATCTCCCCTTTACACAAGGTATATTCGACGACTCCTTTTAACCTTCTCCCAAGAAACGCCGAGTTTTTCGACTTGGACAGAAAATCTTCTTTTTTCACTGTCCATTCTTTATCCGGCGATATAATAATCAGATCGGCGGAAGCGCCCGCGGCCAAAGTCCCTTTTTCTATGTTTAAGATCCTGGATGGATTAAACGCCATCTTTTCCGCCAATCCACGCCAGTCCAATAATCCGGGATGTATCAGCTCGGTGATAGCCACGGCCACTTCCGTCTCCAGGCCTATGCTGCCCGATTCAGCGTATTCAAACTCGATCTCTTTTTCGTTCTCGGTATGCGGCGCGTGGTCGGACGCGATCACGTCTATTGTACCATCTTTAAGGCCTTGTTTCACGGCATTAATATCATCCCTGGACCTCAGGGGAGGATTTACCCTCATGTTTGTGTTGTAATCCAACAGGTCCTCATCGCTCAAGGCAAAGTAATGCGGCGCTGTCTCCGCGGTCACCCTCACGCCTCTTTTCTTCGCCTTCCTTATGATCTCCACTGATTCCGCGCAGCTTACATGGGCGATATGGACAGACGCGTCTATTTTTTCAGCCAGCTTTATGTCTCTCTCAATCCTCTTGTATTCCGATTCGTTGGAAATCCCTCTCAGCCCGAGCCGAGTGGAGGTAAAACCCAGGTTTACCACCCCCTTGCCTGAAAGCCCCTTGTCCTCGGAATGGCATATCACGAGGACCCTTTCTTTTTTCGCCTTTTCGAGCGCCTTCAGCATTATCTCGTCGCTGTCCACGGAAGAACCGTCATCGGAAATCGCTATCACGCCCTCCTTTTTCAAGCCGCTTATGTCGCACAACTCCCTGCCTGACCGGCCGGCTGTAATCGCCCCTGAAATAAACACGTCCACGACCGCCGTCCTATTTATAATGTCCATGAGCGCCTTGACGCCCTCGGCGCAATCGATGGCCGGAAGCGTATTCGGCATGGCCAAGACACTCGTCACCCCGCCCTTGGCGGCCGCCTTCGTCCCCGTAGCGACTGTTTCCTTATCCTCCCTGCCCGGCTCCCGCAGGTGAACGTGCATGTCCACTATCCCGGGCATGACTATCTTGTCTTTCGCGTCTATTATCATGTCGGCGTCTGTTTTCACGGACCTGCCTACCCTGGATATCTTCACGCCTTCCGTTAAAATATCCATATCGCCGTCTATCTTATTCGCCGGATCCACTACCCTGCCGTTTTTAATTAATATTCTCATTTTTCTTTTTCTCTGTCGCCTGAGATACCCAGAAAAGCACGGCCATCCTTATGGCTATGCCGTTAGTCACCTGCTCCAATATGACGGAGTTCGCGCCGTCAGCCACCCCGCTCGATATCTCGACCCCTCTATTAATAGGGCCGGGGTGCATCACGACGATATCTCTCTTCGCCTTTTTAAGCCTCTCTTCGGTAATCCCGAAATTCTTGAAATATTCCAGTTGTTTCGGAAACGCGTCCTTATCGTCGCGCTCAAACTGCATCCTCAACACGTTAACCGCGTCGGCGCCCTTGAGCGCGCGGTCTATATCATCAGTCACCCCCACGCCCATTTTATCTATACCCGGGGGTATCAGGATGTCCGGCGCGCATACGGTGACCTTCGCGCCTAATTTATTCAATCCCCAGATATTCGACCTGGCGACCCGGGAATGCGCTATGTCACCCACTATGCTGACGTTCAGGCCTTCCACGCGTCCAAATTTTTTCTTGAGCGTGAATATATCCAAAAGACCCTGGGTGGGATGCTCATGCCATCCATCCCCGGCGTTGACAACGCTTATATTAACGTTGCGGGCGAGCATGGCGGCGGCCCCTGAGCAATTGTGCCGCACCACGATTATATCCGCCTTCAACGCCTCTATGTTTTTTCCCGTATCGTTCAGGGTCTCTCCCTTTTTCACGCTGGACGTCTCTGTCGCGATATTGATGACATCCGCCGACAGCCTCTTCGCCGCCACCTCAAAAGACACCCTTGTCCTCGTGGACGGCTCATAAAACAGGTTCACCACTGTCTTGCCTCTCAGCGCGGGGACCTTTTTAATCTTCCTGTCCAGTATCTCCCTGAACGAATCCGCCGTGTCCAGCAAGAGCTCCATGTCTTCTTTGGACAGATACTCAAGCCCCAATAGGTCCTTATGCGCCCAGTTCGCTTTCCTCTTTGTCATGCCTTCGCCTCATCGATAAACACGCTGTCTTCCCCGTCTATCTCCGCCAGCTTGACCTGAACCAGTTCTTTCTGCGAAGTGGGGATATTTTTCCCCACGTAATCAGCCCTTATGGGCAGCTCTCTATGGCCCCTGTCTATCAGGACAGCCAGCTGTATCGTCTTTGGCCTGCCGAAATCTATCAGGGCGTCAAAGGCGCAGCGTATAGTCCTGCCCGTATACAGGACGTCGTCAATCAATATGATATTTTTCCCCTCTATGTCAAAATCTATCTCTGTCTTATGAATAACAGGCTGTTCCGATATCATGCTCAAGTCATCCCTGTAAAGCGTTATGTCAAGCGCGCCCACGTCTATCCTGGTGCCGTACAGCTCGTTAATCTCTTTCACTATGCGCTCCGCGAGGACATAACCCCTTGTCCGTATGCCCACTATCGCGATATCCTTGACACCCTTATTCTTTTCGATAATCTCATGGCTGATCCTGGTCAACGACCTCTGTATCTCCTCTTTCGTGAAAACTTGTTTTAATGGCATGGCTCCCCTCGTGTTATTAGAGACAAAAAAAAGGCCTAACTTTTTCAGTTAGACCCATTATGTTAAACACCTTCTCTTTTATATTCACTTTAAAACTCCCTTTTCGGCCTCTCTGTGCCGATTTAAAGGTTTTTCGCTTTGTTATTGTAATTATACCACCTATTCCCATTATGTCAAGCTCTTTAATCCCGCCTTAGTTGACACATGAGTAATACTCCTTTTGTCAACTAAGGAGTTGTTTTATGGCCCTGACGACCCTGGCTACGGAAGATTTTACCGGCCCGGATAACGGTTTATTAAAATCAAGGCGTTTCGGCTCTATGCCCATTATGATTATCTCGCATCTTAAAAATTCCAGGAGGTAATTAGCCATTATGCTGAGCGGCATCCTGTGAGAGGAAAACGAGACCCCTCCCACGTCCTTTACGGGGTCTATCAGGCCTATCCCGCCCGGCCCCTTGCCCATCATAGCGGAATCTATCATGATAAGGTGCGTAGGGTTGAATTTTTTTATCTCCCCGGTGAGGTTCTCGGGGGCGGTACCGCCGATAAACGTCCTGAATTTTATTCTGGCCTTTTCCCCAACGGCCTTATCCAATTCCTTGGCCGCGGCGATCCCCGCCGCGTCGTCACCCCTCAACTCCGAGCCGATGCCCAGGACAGCCAATCTCTGGGCCTTGCCAACCTTGTCTTTAAGAAGTCTTTTCAGGTCCCGCACGGAAAACCACCTTTAATTTATCCTTGTCCAGCTGGGCGAGCTCGAATTCCTTCGTGACCTCGAGCGCCTTTTTAAGGCACGACTCGGCGCACTGACCACAGTATATGCACTTGCCGATATTGATTTCCGCCTCGAACCGTTTGTCCCCTGTCTTTCGTATCTCTATGGCGTCCGACGGGCAATCCTTCACGCACAGCCTGCAGCCCACGCATTTTTCCGGATAAAAACGTATCTTGCCCCTGAAACCAACCGGCATGTCTGTCTTTTCAGCCGGGTAGTTCAGCGTGGCCGGCTTTTTAGCGAGAGAACTCAAAACCTGTCTCAATATTTTCCCGGGCCTCATTTTATCACGAGCTCCTTTAAAAGCAGGTTTATCGCCAGCTGTAAAAGCGCGAAAGGAACTATGTATCTCCACGAAAAATTTATCATCTGATCCAGCCTCAAACGCGCGAAGATGGTCCTAAGCAAAGAAAGTATGGCCACGATCCCGCACGTCTTCACTATGTAAAGCGCGAAACCGGGCGCGCCCTTGATGTCCAAACCGAAAGGCAGGAATACCGCGGCCAATAAAGACGCGCCTGCCACGAGTTCCATGTCCATTGTCAGGCGAAAAAACGCGAGAAATCTCCCGCCATATTCCGTGAAGCTTCCGGCCACAATCTCTGTCTCGGCCTCGGGTATGTCAAAAGGCACCTTTTCAAGTTTTCCTAAAAGCGCCACGAGCGCGACTAAAAAACCTATAAGGTTAAAGGCCCAGAGCCACTTGTGCTGGCTGTAAAAAACAACCATCTCCGTCAATGACCACGTGTTAGCCAGAAGCATTGACGCCAACACGCTCATGAACAAAGGCACTTCATAAGCGAACATCTGCGTAACCGCCCTTACTGACCCGATCCTGGCGTAAAGCGAAGTGGAATACCACCCTCCTATGAAAAATGTCAGGGTCGGTATCATGAATAAATACAGGACAACTATCACGTCCCCGTTAAAACTATAGAGGGCCTTTGTGCCCCAGAGCGGCACGTATAAAAAAGAGGCGGCGGCGGCGGTCAGCGCGAATAACGGCATTAAGGTAAACATCCTGGGATTCGCCTCTGTGGGCACCAGGTCTTCCTTGCCCAGAAGCTTTATAAAATCAGCCAGGGGCTGAAACCAGGGGGGACCGATCCTGTTCTGAAGCCTCGCGTGAAGCTTCCTGTCCAGGAACTCCGCGCATAGGCCGAAGGACGCCAAAAATAAAAACCCCGGGAATATAAGTATGTTAAACAGTTCTTTCATCTTATTTTCGTCTTAATCTTGGAGAAATCCACGCCGTTTTCACGATGCCATTCTATGCTGTACTCCCTCAACCTGTCCCATGTCATCACGTCGCTCCTGCCTGTATCAACGTCGCGCGTTGAAATAATCCTGTCCGTACACGAAAAACACGGATCTATGGCCGCTATCACTATCGGCATGTCGGCCAGAAACCTGTCCTTCAGCATGTGCTTCACCGCCTGTATGTTCGCCAGGGTGGGCGCCCTCACCTTTACCCTATCCGGCTTATCAGTGCCGTTTGATTTCACGTAATGCATGTCTTCCCCGCGCGGCGCCTCGTAACGGCTGACCGCCTCTCCCGCGGGGACCTTGCGCGGCGCCTTTACCGCGATAGCGCCTTCAGGCAGATTTTTAAGGACCTGCCTTATTATCTTGAAAGATTCCATTAATTCCTTTAAACGGACAATGGTCCTGCCGTACACATCACAATGATTGTCCGTAATGACGCCGAAAGAAACCTCTCCGTAAGCGGCGTAAGGATCGTCCCGCCTTATGTCCCGCTCGACACCGGAAGCCCTGGCGACCGGACCGACCGCGCCAAGACGAAGGGCGTCTTCCTTTGACAGGATCCCGACCTTTGAAAACCGCCTTATGATGGTAGTATCCTGCATGGCCAATTCAATGTAATATTTAGTCCTTTCCTCCAAGTCATCCATTGCCTTTAAAATCTTCTTCGATTCCTCGCCGGTTACGCCGCGCCTGACCCCGCCTATGGTATTAATCCCATAATTCACCCTGCTCCCCGTGAGCGCGGCCAATATATCCATGACTATTTCCCTGTCGCGCCAGGTATACATCAAAAGGGTGTCAAAACCTATCTCATGACCCGCGATCCCGAGCCATAAAAAATGATTGTGCACGCGTTCCAGCTCCCCTATCAACGTCCTGATGTAAAGCGCCTTTTTAGGCACCTCAAGGCCGGCCAGCTCCTCCACCGCCTGGATGAAACACGTGGAATGAGAATGAGAACAGATGCCGCATATACGCTCAATCAGGTATATATCCTGAAAATACGTCCTTTCCTCGCATGCCTTTTCTATGCCGCGGTGATTATAACCTAGACGCATGTCAAACCCGAGGATCTTCTCCCCTCTCAGGGCCACGCTGAAACTCTCGGGTTCTTTCAGCGAAGGATGCTGAGGCCCCACCGGTATCTTGAATCCGCGTTTAGAGTGCATCCTTGACCTCCTTTTTCTTCCAGTCCTTGCGCAATGGATATTCTCCCGCGGGCCAGTCGTCTGTCAGCGGATACCTGTTCCCTTCGACTAGACCTTCTATCTTCGCGCCGAAAAGATCCCTCAATTCCCTCTCGTAGACATCCGCGCTCGGAAAATATCTGGTGACGCTCTTCAACACAGGATTGGTTTTAGGCGCGGTCGTCTTCAGATTTATTATAACCCCGTCGGCGCGGCTCAAGTGATATATAAACCCCAGGCCCTCGCCCTCGTCAAGCCCTGTTATGGCGCTGAGCATGACCGGCTTCATGCCTTCCGAGATAAACCCAAATACCTCGCTGAATTTATCGGCCCCCGCTTCCATGAAGATCCTTCTCGGGCCCTGGGTCCTGGCGGCCGGCTCAAGATAACCAAACTCTTTTATCAGATGATTTTTTATTTCCTCTGACTTAGTCATGCCTCTCCTTTATCCGCGTCGGCCAAAAGTTTTACCACGCCGTCTATTATCGCCTTTGGGCTCGCGGCGCATCCTGGTATGTACGCAGAAACGGGTATGGTGGTATCGATCCCGCCCTTCACGTTATAACAACCCTTAAACACCCCGCCCGTGCATGCGCACGTGCCCACAGCCACCACGAATTTCGGTTCGGACATCTGATCGTATATCCTCTTCAGCCTGTCCTCTGTCTGATAGGTTACCGGACCCGAGCAGACCAGGACGTCAGCGTGCCTGGGGGTCCCCTTTAGCAGTATGCCGAAACGCTCCAAATCATATCGGGGGGTAAGAGAGGCCACTATCTCTATGTCGCACCCGTTACAGGCGCCTGTATTAAAATGCAGTATCCACGGCGATTTTACCCTGGCCCATCTCATTATGCTCTTTAATATCCTCATTTCTCCCTCTCAAATAAAATAGAAAGCCCCACTATTACGGATAATATATAAAATAACGCCAAAAATAAAACCTTGATCGTCTCTTTCGGCACCGTGGTGACCATCAAGGTGGCCACGTGGGCGATCGTGAAGAAAAACGCGAAAGGAAAAAACTGGCTGTAATCAGGCTGGGCCATGTGGTCATAACTGTCTTCCCCGCACTCGTAAGGCCTGCCGGACGCCTCGGGCCTTTTGGCGCCGTGATAGGACAGCCTCTTGAATAAAAAAGACGACAACGCCACCGCCAAAAATATTATCCCGAACGCTATGGGAGGAGAAAAAAACCATCCCGACATGTTACCCTTTCAGGTTCCTGGTGTCTCTGACGTCCAGAGACCCTTTATTGTGCGCGAATATCCCCATCACTATACCCATCGCCACCGTGATAAAAATAACCTCTATGACGATCATGGTTATCACGAGAGACTGGGTCAGGGCCAGGTGATTCGTTATGTAGCCCGCTATTATTATCAAAAGTGTCGCGGCCTTTATCAAAAGCTCTATGCCGATCAAGACCCTTATTGTATTATAAGTCACCAGCATGCAATAAAGGCCTATGATGAAAAGCATGACCACTGAAATAAAAAACGGCCAAAACCTTATAAGCGTCTCTAAGGTCATTTATCCCTCTGTTTTTTGAATAAAACCGCGACTCCGAAACTCCCCAGTATCAAAAGTATTATGTGCCCCAATAAATCCAGCTGTCTCATGTTCCACAAAACGTTCCTCACGTCCCTCTCCGCCTCCGCGGGAGGAAGCCTCAGGAATATTTCCACGTTCATCAGGCTTAGCGCCAGGCCGGCCGCGGCCACAATCAAGGGCAGATACCAGAACCTGTTCAGCCTGTCCTTCATGCGTTCCATTATCTCGGAACGGGTCAACGGGTTTGTAAGACTTATGGCCGTGACGAACAAGACGGATATAAAACCAGAACAAACTGAAAGCTCAAAGACCGCGGCCACCGGAGAACGCAAGCGGAACATTATAATGGTCAGGGCCGCGCTCACCGACGCGAGGCCTATGGCGGAACGCAATAAACTCCGTGTCATCGTAGTCCATAAGGCCGCTAGTATCAATAAACTTAATATTACTATATCGAGTAACATGTCACCTCACGCGAAGCCAAAACGGTAAAAATATTCCGACTGAAACTATTATCGCCGCGAGGAGCGTTTCCGCGAAAACCAGATTAAACCCCGCCCCCTTTACCTGGATATCTTTATCCGCGGGCCTGGACCAGAACACCCTCCTCTGCATCTTCAGGATATATCCCAGGGTCAATATGCTGGCGAGGGCCGCTATAAACGCGTAAACGCGGTAACCCGAAAGCCAGAGCGCGGTTATTATTATCAGCTTACTCCAAAAACCCGCCATGGGCGGGACCCCCGCGGTAGAAAATCCCGCTATCAGGGAGGTCAGGGCCGTAACCGGCATCTTCTTCCCCATGCCGGAGAGCACCGACATGTTCCTCGTCCCCGCCCTCGATTCAAGCGACGCTGAATTTATGAATAATAACGACTTAAAAACAGCGTGATTGAAAAAATGAAACATCGCGCCTGTTATACCGAGGGGCGTGCCGCAGCCCAGCCCCATTATTATGTAACCCACCTGGCTCACGCTTGAATAGCTCAGCATCCTTTTCATGTCATCCTGCATGAAAGCGGCTATCGCGGCCATTATTATTGAGACCGCCGAGACAAAAAGCAGTACCGACTTTATCGGGGCGGTCAGCAAGAACACCGAGTCCGCGAACCTCACCAGGGTATAAACGCCCGTGGCCTTTGTCGCTATGCCCGCCAGAAATATCGATACTGAAGCCGGCGCCGCCGTGTACGCGTCCATCACCCAGCCGTGGAACGGCGCCACTCCGCCTTTTATGAAAAGCCCGGAAAGGAATACCCCGAGGGCGAAATATATCAGGAAATTATGCGACGATATCCTGAGCCCGTCCCGTATGCTGTTAAAAGAAGTGCCGCCCGATATGAGCAATATCAGGCCTATGGCGGAAAGCATGAACACCGTGGCGATGGCTGAAAAAAGCACGTACTTGAACGCGCCCTCGAACGCGTCCCTCTCCTTATTCAGCGCTATCAGGACGAAAGACGCGATGCTCGCGATCTCCATAAATACGTACAACGAAAATAAATCCCTCGTGGTGGATACCGCGTTCATCCCTATCACCGCTATCAGGACAAGGCTGATAAAGATGCGCCTCTTGGAATCATCCTTCATTATCTGCCTCGACGACAAGACTGTCACGAACGCCACGAGCCCTATTGAAAGCAGGCTGACGCGACTCAGGTTATCGACCCTGCAAAACATAAACCTCTCAACCGGGAATATCACCATGACCATCTGCGCCAGAAAAAACACCAGGCTTGTCCAGTAAATGACGTTCCTCAGCTTCGACCTGCTGAAAAATATACGGTCGAATATCAATATGAATAAAGGCGCTATTATGAACGAGGATATCATATTTCCTTCATTGTCACAGGCCGCGCATCAAAAATATCACGATGATGAGCATGCCTAAAATAGACCACCCTATGTAAGTGGCGAAATTCCCGCTGTGCGACCTGCTTATAAAACGCCCCGCGAGGCCCAGGCACCCCGGGGCCAATCTATTGTAAATAAAATCATTCATCCTATCCAATAAAAACGCGCTCCAGACAAAGACGCTGACCGCCTTCAATCCAATGTCGTAAGGGTCAAAATGCCTCTTTTCCGCCTTGTCGTAAATGACCGACAACATGGGCGCGTGATGTATGTTATCAACCGCGTTTATCGCCCTCTTGCGGAGTTTAACGCTGACAAGATGATGGATCAACGCCGCGCATAAAATAATAACGGTGGCCAGGATTATCTTCGCGTTCATTGACTCCGAGAATTCCCCGGCCACGATCGGCTGTATGATGTTATGGATCGGGAACTTATTCCATAGACCAAAAATGACGCATCCGGCCGCGAGCGCGATCATCGGGAATAACATGCCCCAGGGCGCCTCTTTGACATTTTTATTCTCTTCGCGTATCCTGCCCAGATAAACAGCGTGGCCTAATTTTAAAAATGAGAGCGCCGTGAAAAAAGAACCCAGGGCCGCGGCCGCGTAAAAAACAAGACCCCTCTCGAGGGCCGCCCCGTATAATAATTCTTTTGAGAAAAACCCGTTAAAGGGCGGAACGCCTGATATGGACATCGCCGCTATCAGAAAACACGCGAACGTGACCGGCATCTTCAAGCCGATGCCGCCCAGCTTTTCCAGGTCTGTCGAGCCCGCTTCTTTCTCAACAGAACCCGCTGTCAGAAAAAGACAGCTCTTGTACATGGCGTGGTTGATCATGTGGAACAAGCCGCCTATTATCCCGGCCGGAAGCGCCGTGCCTATACCGAGCACCATGTATCCGACCTGGCTTATCGCGTGATACGATAATAACTTTTTGTAATCCTTTTGTATCAGGGCCATCATTACCGCCAATAAGATAGTAGCCGAACCGATTATCATGAGCATGGCGCTCGGCCACGCGCCGGGTGAAAGCCGGAACATGTCCAGCGAGATCCTCGCCAAAAAATAAATACCCAGGAGCTTTTCCAGGGCCGCCGGCAAAAACGCCATGAAAGGAAGAGGGCTTGCCAGGCTCGCGTCCGGTATCCACGAATGAAAAGGCATGGCGCCGGCCTTTGCCAGGGCCCCTATCATCAAAAGCGTGAAAGCCAGACCCGCCATGGGAGTAAAAGAAAGGCTTATCTTTGACATGGCCAGAGTCCCGGCCAGATGAGCGGTCAGGGCTATCCCTATCATCATGCACAAATCGCTGACGCCTACTATGGTAAACGCCTTTATGGCTGTCTTGTACGAGTCTTTCCCCCCTATGGCGATCATCCCGAACAGCGTCAACAAAAGGCCCTCCCAGAAGAAAAGCATCAAGAAAAGATTCTCCGCCAATACCGCGCCGTTCACAAGGCACAGCGTTACCAGGAGATAAAAATAAAATTGCTTGGCGGAGGCCTTGTCCGACATGAACGCAAGGGAATATAAAGTCACTAAAAATCCGAACCCCGCCGCCGCTATCAGGATAAAACCCGCGAGAAGATCCGCCCTCAATGAAAGATCTATGCCGAACCCAAGCCACGGCGCTGAAAAATTCACGTTTTTATTGAACAGGGATGCCGCGACAAACAGGTTCACGGCCGCGCCGGCCAGCGCCAAGGCCTCCTTCATCCTGTTTGATTTTTTCGGGGCGCATAAGACCAATAAGGCCGCCGCTAAAGGCGTTACTATGGGTAAAAAAATCTGTTTCATCGCACCACCATCTGTACCAGACGATTGGGATAGTTCACGAAAATCCCCGCGGCGAGCGAAAGCGCGGCCAATAATACCACTGACGCTACCATTATCCTCGACCCCTCTCTCGCCTCTATCTTCAGGTCTCCCAGGAAAATAAATTTAAACATCCTTAATAGATAAAGTATCGTGAGGATCGCGCCTAAAAGGAACAGAAACGTCAGGACGAAACTCCCGTCCTCTATCGCGCCCATGAAAACCAGGTACTTGCTGAAAAACCCACCGAACGGGGGTATGGCCATGACCGAGAAGGCGCAGAATAAAAAAGACAGCGCCGTTAGAGGCATTGTCTTTATCAGGCCTCCCATCCTCGTGATGTCCTTTGTCTTCGCGTTCTGCTCTATTATTCCGGCAGAGAGAAAAAGGCCCGCCTTCGCCATGCCGTGCATCAATATATAAAGGAGCCCGCCTGTCACGCCGATCTTGTGGGATGTTGAAAGCCCAAAAAATATAAATCCTATCTGGCTTATCGTGGAATACGCCACTATCCTCTTGATGTCCACTTCCACCAGGGCCGCTCCGGCGGATATCACGGCGCTCAGGCCGGCTATCAAAGGCACTGCGGTATACCATGCCTGGCTCATCTCAAAAGACACCACGAAAAGCCTGGCGAACACGTAAACGCCTATCTTGACCAGTACCGCCGCGTGCAATAACGCGGTGACAGGCGAAGGCGCGATGCCGGCGTCAGGGAGCCACGTATGAAAAGGCAGCGTGGCTGATTTCGTGAATATGCCGAACAAGATCAACAGCACGGCCATGTCAGGGAGAGGCCTCGCGGACAATATCCCCCTTATGACAGGTATGTCAAAAGAACCGGTCTTGCTGTAAATATAGATAAAACCGACGAGCATCATCACGGCGCCGAACATGGTCACCAGGAATGCCTTGTCCGCCCGCATCCAGTCGCTGTCCTTCCTGAAAAAACCTATGAGGCGCCAGCTCGCTATGGCCGTCATCTCCCAGAACATGTACAGGAAAATAAGATTCGCGGAAAAAATGATCCCCATCATGGAACCCAGGAACAGGACCACCATCAGATAATACTCATTCTGGTTCTCGTAATGACTGATGTACCCGAAAGAATATAATATTATTATAGCGCCTATCAGGGAAGATGTGGCCGCCATGAATACGGCCAGGCTGTCAACGTTGAGCGTGAAATTCAAGCCCATTAAAAGCGGTTTATTTATGGCCAGGGTATGGCCTGACATCACAAAAGGGATGAGTTTCAGGGAAAGGACGAAGGACGAGGCCACAAAGACAAGCGCCAGGGCATTCCTCAGGCCGCGTGAAATCCGACCGGCCAAAGGCAGCAATAACGCCCCTATCAAAGGAATAAATATTATGGAAAACGCCAATACGCCGTTATTCATAAAAGTTAAAAAAGCCCTTGAATATCAGGGCTTCTATATTGAATTCCCTATTCTCGCGATTGCGTAATGTGGATTATGTTACCACGAACCCCCCTCTATTGCAAGTAAAATCATCTTCTCCGGCAGCCAGGCCTACGAAAAGACGCTCGGCCGCCCCAGCGAGGCGCCCTCGCTCCGCCCCGATTCTCGCTCGTCTCTCGGCAGTCCGGGGTCTGAGGCGCATAAGAAAGATTTCGCCAAAAGTCCGCAAGGGATTACGGCGAGTTTCGGACAGAGCCTTAAAGGGTCTTAGGCGTAAGGAGAAACGAGCCGTAAACCGCAGCGGACGGCGAAATCATTTCAGCGCCGAACGGCCCCGGACTGCCGAGAGACACCATGCCCGCTCGAATCGGCGTAGGCTTTTCTTTAGGCCTGGCTGCCGGAGAAGATGATTAACTAAATCTAATTAGATTTAGTCCTCAAACTGACTTTTATGAACTTGACAATCACCGGCAGGAGCGACAGGAATATGATAAATAACGTAAACAGCATGAAATGATCCTTGATCAGCGGCATGCCGCCGAACCAGAATCCGCCGAATATGAAAAGCGCGGCCCATATAATCCCGCCTATCACATTATAGGCGAAGAATCTCCCATAACTCATACAGCCTATGCCCGCCACGAATGGCGCGAACGTGCGCATCATGGGGATAAATCGCGCGAGGACTATCGTCTTTGGCCCATGCCTTTCATAAAACCTGTGCGTGGCGTCCAGATATTCTTTCTTAAAAAACCGCGCCTTCTCGTATTTGAACACCTTGGGGCCTATCGCCTTCCCTATCGCGTAATTCAGGCTGTCCCCGAGTATCGCGGCCGCCGATAAAAGGATAAACACATTGATTACATTGAGGGAACCCTGGGCGCAGATCGCGCCTGTCATGAAAAGAAGCGAATCGCCCGGCAGAAAAGGGGTCACCACGAGCCCTGTCTCGGCGAAAATAATCAAAAAAAGAAACAAATACGCCCACGCCCCATAGGCGCTGATGATAGCGGTCAGGTGTTTATCAAAATGCAGCAAGAATTCTATCGCTGTCTGCAGGTATTCCATAAGGACCTTATAGCCTCCAATACTATGATAAAGCTCAGGATTAAAAGTATTATGCCGCAAACGCCGGAGATCAGGACATCGTGGGGAATATTATTATTCCGACCGGAAGAGACGAGCCCCGCGAACGGCGTGATCAGATTTACCAGCGACCATACTGTCATTACCATCATGAACAACATAGGCAGTATCGTAAAAAACGGCCACTTCCCGCATTTTATCAGCCAGAGAGAAAGCGCCAGCAGTATGAGACTGGCTAAAAGCTGATTACTGGTCCCGAAAATCGGCCACGCCACCAGATACCCCTTCTCTTTCGTGAACATAAGGAACGCGAAAGGGATAGCCAGGCTTATCAGGGAAGCGAAAAATCCGCTTAATCTTGAACGCCATCCCGTCAATTCCTGCAGTATGTACCGCGCGAGACGCGTGCACACGTCCAGGGTATCATAAACAAATGTGGAGAACGCCAATAAGGCGAATGGAAAAGCCACGCTGTATCCTATCTTCACCAAGCCCAGATACCTCGCGATGCCGTGGGCGTAAATCGTATTAGGCTCTGATTTCAGGATATCGGAACCTTTGGGCAGCATGATCACGGTGGCTATCGCCAGTATGGCGACCAGGCCCTCCAGAAGCATCGCGCCATAGCCTATGGCTAAAGTATCGCTTTCTTTCCTGATCTGCTTGGATGTCGTGCCTGAACCGACAATGCCATGAAACCCTGAACACGCGCCGCAGGCGATAGTGATGAATAAAAGCGGGAAGATCAGCTTATGGTTCGCGGCGCTGCGCATCCCCTCGAGATTCAACGCGGGATATTCTATCCTGAACCCCCCGAATAAGGCGCCTGCCAGGCCGATGCCAATAACAAGATATAAAAACCATCCGCCAAGATATCCCCGCGGCTGAAGCAATAACCATACGGGGACCATGGACGCGACAAGGCAATATGCCAGCAAAATAAAATGCCATTCCCTGATTGAAACCGTCCCTATGGCCCCGAGTATCGCCTCGGGCAGGCGCGGGCCAATCCAAACAATGAACAAAGTTACCGGCAAAAATATCAGGGTGGCCAATCCAAGCTTCATCTTAAACTTATACAGCAGCACTCCCATCATAACGGCCGCCATCAGATACAGAACAGACGAGGCCGCGACCCCATTGCCAAAAGACGAACCGTCTATGACCGACTTGAAGGTCTGCGCCGTAATGTCGGTAAAGGCTATTATCACGTAAAGGAGCGTCAGCCAAACAAAAAGGAGAAAGAAGACGCGGGCGGAGGCGGGCATGTATTCCTTGACAATCTCGCCTATGGAACAGGCCTTGTGGCGCACGGACGCGGCAAGACTGAAAAAATCATGCGAACCGCCTATGAAGACCGCGCCTAATATTATCCACAATACCGCGGGCAGCCAGCCGAACCACAGACACGCGAGTATCGGGCCCACTATGGGCCCCGCGGCGGCAATGGCTGAAAAATGCTGACCCAGCAGAAGCGCGGGCTTGGCGGGCACATAATCCACCCCGTCATTTATCCTGCACGCCGGGGTAATGCATGTATCGTCCGGCTTGAACCTGGCGGCCAGAAACCTGCCGTAAGATAAATACGCCAGCGAAAAAATAACCACGGCCGCGATAATCAGCGAATACAGCATATCCGTTTCCTAATCCAGGGAATCATACGAGAAAAACACCACGCCGTCAGGGCCCAAGTCTTCTATCAGGTCTTCCTGTTCATTTAACAAGGCCCTGTCGTTTTCCATCAAGAAATTCCCTATGCCCACCAAGACCCTGCCCTTGCCGCGATGGGCAAGGGCTGATCTGGCTACCTCTGCCGCGAACCGATTATTCCTGGTGTAATTCATGAGCACCACGTAATCGATAACGCCTTCCTCAAGCCATCCTGACCAATCCTGGAACGCCAGGGAATAGGCGTTTTCAGGGGAAGGCATGACAGCGCAGGAAACCAGCATGTCCTTTGAGACAGCTTTCACATTTTCTGATATGGCCTTGGCAAGGATTGTCAACTGATCCCTTTTCCAGTTATCCCATTTTAAAAAATTATCTTTTTCATCGGCCATGGATAACGGGTCAAGGCCTGTCTTTTCCTTGAAACCCGCTATGCCCATTTCCCCATACCCGTAAGTGAGGCCGTATCTTTTGAAATTGGACCTTGGTACGTACGGGACCGGATATGGATACCGGATGTAATCCAGGTGCATCCCGCTTAACAAAGGATACCTTCTCGCGATCTCGTTGGATATCGAGACAATATATTCCCGCACCCTTGGATCGGCCGGCTCCAGGAAAATCTGGTCGTCTCTCAAATAATACTTATCGGACTCATTTACGGCCTCGGTCCTGGCTGAAGGCCTGAGGTATTGATCCCTTGTCAGGACGCTGGTCCCGAATTTTTTCACGATATCCGCTTCTTTATTCTGGCTCAGGCTCAGGACGTTTATCCAGGCGAACACCTTTATATCGCTCTTCCCGGCCTCTCTTAACAATAAATCGATCGTGTCCAATCCCGCGCTTTTCAGGATATTCTCATACTTGGTCCTGTCCGCTATCGCTGAATCATAATACGCCTGGTTCGCCCTGTATAACTGAATGTAGATCTCGTTTATATCCGAATTCCTGCAAAATTCCACAAGCTCAAGGACCGCTGCCCTGGAATAAAGGACCTTCTTTTCCGTAAAACAACTTACCCAGACGCCTCTGGAGGGCGCGGCGATCGCGCGGACGGAACAAAACAAGATAAACAACACCATTAACGCTATTTTTTTTCTCATATCACTATGACAAACTCCCCTCTCGGTTGATTCTTCGTAAAATGCCCTATCGCGCCCGAGACGCTCATCCTCAGCGTCTCCTCAAACACCTTCGTGATCTCGCGCGCGATCACTATTTCCCTGTCACCCATGACAGCCAGCATGTCAGCCAATGTCTTTAAAATACGATGCGGGGACTCGTATAAAACAACGGTCCTCTCCTGTTTTATCAGATCTTCCAGTTCCCTGCGCCGTTTTCCTGACTTTGGGGACAAAAAACCCTTGAATACAAAACTATCAGTGGGTTTTCCTGAGGCCACGAGCCCGGCGATCAGCGCGCACGGTCCCGGGATAATGTTCACGGGGATATTTTCCCGCGCGCAGCTTCTTATTATGTTAAAACCCGGGTCGCTTATCCCGGGAGTGCCGCTATCCGAGACAATCGCTATGTTTTTCCCCTCTTTAAGAAGTCTTAATAAATATTCCCCTTTTTGAATCTTATTATGCTCAAAATAACTCGTGGTAGGAGTATTTATACCGTAATGCGAAAGGAGTTTTTTCGTGTGCCTCGTATCCTCGCACGCGACCAGATCCACTTCCTTGAGCGTCTCTATGGCCCGAAACGT
>Ga0265297_10005147_pt1 | contig 20379 bp, 20 predicted proteins | sample Munlanlwell13791_FD_192502 | JGI IMG/M metagenome (GOLD analysis project Ga0265297, IMG submission 192502) | Leachate microbial communities from a municipal landfill in Southern Ontario, Canada - Leachate well 137-91 | ecosystem: Engineered > Solid waste > Landfill > Unclassified | place...
ATCTCTTGGTTATCCTGGTCAAAAAGCTGGGCGTCTAAAGCCTCCTTGACTGCCGTAGCTAAATCTCCTTTGTCATAACTCTGTCTGGCTTTGTTAAAATGATCTTGGGCCATCAGCTTATCATTGCTATTAATCGCAGATTTATATATCGAAACATCTTTAATCAATTCTAAGACCTCTGCCTCCTGCGTATCGGCAATCGAACTATCCGATAAGACGGCACGAATATCTTTAAACCGATAAGCTGCCTTCTGCGTCCAGGGATCGTCAAAAGAACCTAACTCTGCCCTTTTAGCCCAATAAAATGCCGCCCTATCCAAATCCCGTTGCCCCTCATACAAAAGAGCTATATTAGTATAAGCGCTTAAATAACCGGGATCAATCTTAATTGCCCTAAGATAACTTTCTTTTGCCCGATCAGGGGAACCGGCTGCTTCATAAATAATCCCTAAATCATTCCAGGCAACCGCGTAACCCGGATCCAAAACAACAGCCTTCTGATATAAACTCATCGCTTCAGCCAAATTACCCATACGCTGCTTTTCCAAGCCATCTTCCCGGTACTGCCTGGCTTGAGACGACAACTCCCCTACGCCTTCTTTATTTGGGATATTGCCTGGATCTTCTTGGGCAAAAAGCAACCCACTAAAATAAAAAATACCTAAAGTGATGATTGTAATAAATATGAATTTTGGCAGGAGACGAATATTCATTTTTGTTTGACTAATTATATACATTTAATACACTTACGTCAAGAAATATCTGTTTCAAATAATCGGGTCCATGCTTAAGGCCGGATGCCCCACCTTATTTAAAAATGCCAAGAGTTCTTCAGAACTGATTGCGGCTGTTTCATCGGCAATCTTGTCCAATAAATCCGCCTGGCCTATCTCTTCTGCCCTCTTTCTTAGTTTATCTGCCAGTATTTCTTTTAGCTCTTTAGGCATCCAAACCACTCTTTTTAACCCGCCTTCGGCTGAAATAAATTTCTTGCTTGTTATATATAATTTACCCACGCCTAGAAAACCGGGAGTCTGAACTCCTCCCCCGACAGAACCGGCTAAAGTGGTAAAGCTCATCCCCGAAGGAGTAAGCCCTGAATAATCACGGTGCACGATCATTACCCCGTTTGCCTCAGGAACAATCGCCACAATACATTCAAAACATCCACAGGATGACTGCGGCCCATCCATCAAGGAATACATACTTACCGCATCGATAGTCTTGTTTGATTTTTGCCGCACGAATTGGTTAACATTATCCCATTGGCCGAGCCTGACATCCAAGAGGCTGCCTTTCTCAACCGGCTGATTAGGCCCGGTTGGGGTAATTTCAAAAGAGGCCTTGGCGTCAAGCCAGGAATATGCCCCGCATAAACCTAAACGCTCAGGGGTAACAATACAAACATGGTTTGGAGCAAAAGACTGGCATAATAAACAGGAGTAAAATGCATCCACGCTCTCGTCGGTCATACCGGCCAGCCGCTCATCGCGTTCATTAAAAATTTTTTGCGCCCCCGTAATCAGATTCTCCACATCCGCCTGATTAGTATAAAGCCTGATCTGCACCTTATCTACTATGGCGCTGTACTCCTGATGCAGCATAGCATGCAAAATAATCCCCAGATGTTTAAGCCTAAAACCTTGGGTAAAGGCATCTTTAGAGATACGGATCCAAACCATATCGCGCTGGCCCATGTGCATAAGCCCCATGGCATAATTTACAAAACGGTGGATCTGGCGCTCCAGAATCGGTTCAAAATCCTTCTGCATTTTTCGGCCAAAAACATCAACTGCGATCGCCAAAGGCAATGATTTTGATCCCGCCGGCAATTGATCGATATCCGGACCGCTCAATTCTACTTTACCGTCTTCAACGCTTTCCTCATCTTTAATGCTTAAAAATTCGATAGCCGTGCTTGCTTTGCCTCCGAACTCAACCGATAACTGCTCCCTGCGCACACGCTCGCCTTCAAATGCGGCCGCATACGGCACAGGCACGGCTACTTCAGACACCTTTACTTTTATCCCGCGGGTCAATATACATTTAGACGGAAGTCTTTGATAATCTTTTTCCGTCACCAAAGCCTCAAACAAAGTCGTGTCAATTTTAGGCAGCTGCGGAACATCTAAATCGGTAATAATAGGAAGGCCAAAAGCCAAAACCCCTAAACCGGTAGCCACTAAAACTTCATCGACATGGCTAAGCAAAAGGACAAATGCCGGCACACGGTTACGTATATAATCCGAAACCTCTTGCCATTGCCCGGGTTTATTACCCCCGTAAATAAGAGGAGCCCGCGCCGCGAAGTTCACCGCATAGATCGCGGACAGATAATCTTCTCCCAGCTCAACAATATAATTCTCCAGGCCAAGTTCAACACCTTTACTCTCAAGCTGCTTCTTAAAAGTAAGACCATCGACATTACCCGCCAGCAAACTAACGATACTCCTGGATTGGAAACTACGGATTAAATCCGCGGCTGATTGCTCATCTTTGGCCGGCCCGAGGATTACGGCAATTCCCGCGATCCTGCCGTCAACTAATTGCAGCCCCAGCGACCTGAGGACATTATCCGGAATAAAACCTATTCCGCCCTTAGGATGTTCATGATTTAACACCGCCAAAGCCGCTAAAATCTCTTCACAAATTAAAGAAGCTATACCTTTATTTAAAACTCCGCCTAAACTGTTGATAATCAGTCCGCTGCCTGTTGCCTGATTCTTAGCCAGGGCCTCGGCCTGAGAGAAAGCAAGCAGGCAATCTCCCAGTGTTTTAACTTCAATATTCAATAAAGCATTGATCAAAGGCAAATAGTAGTTTGTCTCGGGAAACTCGATTTTGCCGCTTTGGCCTTTTTGGCTGACCGCCTTATCCAGCTCCTGGCGGGTAATACTCAAGAGAGCATCCGTGCCTTTAGTCCCAAGCTGCAAAAGTAAATCAGCCATATCTTCTCCCTTGTTTGAATCCTGCGGTTTTTCAATAAACGCTTTATCCACGAACAAAACCAAACATACCCCAACGGCTTTTCCGTTTTTAAATTTAACCGCCTCCGCCCTGCCCTCGCCTACGATCTCCTGGATCGGGCTGTCTATTATTTCAATACCCTCAGGCAGTTCCTTTGGATTTTGAGGCTTATCGGAAATGACAAGCTTAACCCCGACTTTATATTTTTCATGTATCAGCCCTGCCAAATTAAAGGCTAAATTAACCGGGCCTTCAACGCAGACAGTATCATTAATATGATACTCGTCAAGTTTTTTAAAGTCATCTTCGGAGCTCAGTAAAACTACCCCTTTTTTCCTGGCTCCCGGTATCTGCGGTAAGTTTGACATGTTTATGCGAATGACGGTATTTTTATAATCCAGATGCCTCTAACACCTGAGGCACAATCTTATTCCAGCCAATAGGCATAATGTGAATGCCCTGGCACATAGGTTTTAATTTTTTAATCAGGCGGCTGGCAATCTCAACTGAAGCAGCCGCTTTATCCTTGGTTTCTTCCATCTCCCTGATCAAGTCATCCGGGACAAAAACCCCGGCTACATGCTTATTCATATACCGGGCCATGCCCGCTGATTTTAGCAAAACGATCCCTGCCATAACCGGAGTCTTTAGATGCTTTGTCTTGGCAATAAAATTCTCAAATAGCTTTATGTCGTATACCGCCTGAGTCTGGAAAAATTCAGCCCCGGCGGTAATCTTTTTTTCCATCTTCATAATCTGCGGCTCTAAAGGGTCAGCTCCCGGGTTAACTACCGCGCCAAGGCAGAATTTCGGCGCAGGCCCCTCCAGCTTGTTTTGCTTCATATCGAATCCGGACTCCAATATCCTGGCTGTCTGCAATAATTGCACTGAATCCAAATCAAAAACCGGCTTAGCTTCAGGATGATCGCCCAGAATTGGATGGTCACCGGTCAGGATTGAAACATTTTCAATTCCTAATGCGGCCGCGGACAATAAATCTGACTGCAGGGCCAGGCGGTTACGATCACGGCAGGTCAACTGATAAATCGGCTCAAAGCCTTTTTGCTTAAGCAGGTAACTTACGGCCAGAGATCCCAGGCGCATTACCGAACTCTGCAGATCCGTAACGTTTACCGCGTCAATCTTGGCGCGCAAATACTCCGCCTCCTGGAGCAGTTGCTCTGTATGGATACCTTTGGCCGGGCCGACTTCTGAAGTAATAAGGAATTTCCCCGCCTGTATTTTTTCTTTAAATGTCATTATATTTTTACCCAGGGATATAGATCTATTGCTGCGCCTTAGCCGCCTCAACTAGATTACGCATTAACATTGTTACAGTCAGCGGACCCACTCCTCCGGGAACAGGAGTGATATATGCGGCGCGCTTTTGGGCTGGCTCAAACTCCACATCCCCTACAATTTTATCATCAACCCTATTTATGCCGACATCAATAACAATTGAACCTTCTTTAATCCAATCCCCCTTGATTAAACCGGCCTTACCGACAGCCACAATAAGCACCTCGGCCCTTCTTACGTGCTCCTCAAGTTTTCCCGCTTTGCTCGTGCCGATATGGCAAACAGTTACCGTGGCAAATTTTTCCAATAACAAAAGCGCAAGCGGCTTGCCCACAATCTGGCTATGGCCGACAACTACCGCTTCTTTTCCATATAAATCTATGCCCGTAGAATTCAATAGTTCCATTACGGCGCTGGCAGTACAAGAAAAAACCCCGGGCCGGCTAAAAAACAGTTTGCCCCTATTCTCCGGATGCAGGCCTTCAACATCCTTAAGCGGCTGGATAACCTCGCTTATTTTCCTGCAATCTATATGCCGGGGAAGAGGCATTTGCACAATAATCCCATTCACAGTTTTATCCGCGTTAAGCTTGAGAATAAAATCAATCAAATCTTTCTCAGTAATATTTTGGTCCAGCTGAAACAACTTATAAACTATACCCAGGCCTTCAGCGGCTTTAGCTTGAGATTTCACATAAGAAGCCGCTCCGGGGTTATCTCCTATTAAAATGCTGGCTAAAACCGGAGCCTGTTTTAAGCTTAGCACCTGGCTTTTTATCTCCTGCTTGATCTTTTCAGCTACAGGCCTACCCTCTAATAACTTTGCCAAAGCCGGCCTCCGTATTTTTACGAATCTTCTGGATAATCCTGTTTTTCTGATTTAATTCTTTCCTTATGCCTTGAGCCAATTTTTTCTGGCCCAGGTTCTTTAAATTGATTTCCACGTTAAAGTAAGCCGCGGAAAAAGCCGATTCAAAAAAAACCGCCGCTGCCGCCACATCACTGATCAAATTGGCGTTGCCTTTTTTTATTAATGGCGGGCATAACTTAGCCGCCTCGCAGCAAAGCCTTGCCAGCATCAATGGCACATCCAATGCCTTACGCATATCCCCGCTTTGATAGGCGGTTACATCCAAATCCACCAGGCACAGAAAATCTTCCCTTAATTTCTCGGATTTTATCAGGATCTTATTTAACTCCGGCTCAAAGGCGGCATATTTAGGCTTGCCCAAAGTAAAATTAACCACCATGCTGATTAAACTTGCCCCCATAGCCGCGTTCAAGGCTGCCGCGGAACCTCCTCCCGGAGCGGCAAGTTTAGCGGAAAGGTCTTCCAGGTATTTAATTAAACTTTGATTTTTATATTCCATAGTCTTAAATGCTAAAGCCGGGGCTTAATTCAAAGGCGTTTTCGATCAATTCAATCCTGGGTAAATCTTCCGTATATAGAAGTGAAACTACGTCAAAACGCGCCGGTCGATCTAAAAAATTATTTTCTTTCAAATAACAGATTGCTGCTTTGGAAATCTGCCTTTGTTTTGCCGCCGAGACCGCTTCTTGCGGTTCCCCGAATAACTTTGAATGCCTTGCCTTTACCTCTACAAAACAAATAACGCCTTTAACTTCGGCGACGATATCTATTTCGCCAAACTTAGTTTTATAATTGCGCCTGATGACTTTATACCCATGGACCTTCAGGAATTTCGCTGCGGCGCTTTCAGCTTGTTTACCAAACTCTAAATTATTTCCAGGCACTTTAAGAAACTCTTTCGGTGAATTGCCGAAGGGCCTATCCTTTTTAGAATCATGCGGTGCTCGGCTGTGGGATAGCCTTTATGTTTATCAAAATTATACCGGGGATAAATCTCATGGTACTTTTCCATAAGGGCATCTCGATGCACTTTAGCCAGAATGGAAGAAGCAGCGATACTCAAAGACTTGGCGTCCCCTTTGACAATACTCCGGTAAGGAAGGCTTAACTTTAGCCGCATATTTCCGTCGATAATTATGAATACGCGTTTTAACTCTGAAGGGTTTAACTGCCCGAGCAGCCGGTAGATCGCCTTTTGCATAGCCAAAATTGTAGCCTGCAGGATATTTATCCGGTCAATCTTCTTATGATTTACCGCTGCGATAGCATACAGAGATTTGTTCGTTATTTCAAAGAACGCGGATCTTCTTTTTGCGGGGCTTAATTTTTTTGAATCATCAACACGGTTATCGAAACAAAAATCTTTTAGCAGCACTGCCGCAGCTACTACCGGTCCAGCCAAGGGGCCTCTGCCTGCCTCATCTACACCGATAATTAAATCATAACCTTTGTTTATCAGCTCGTTTTCGTAGCGCAGCACTAATTTGCTTTTTCCCCTTTGCTCTCTATCTTAGTGGCATGCTTGCCAATCTTGCTTCTTAAATAATAAAGCTTGCTCCTCTTTACCTTTCCCGAGCGGATAACCTCGATACGTTCAATACTCGGAGAATACAACGGGAATACGCGCTCAATCCCTTCCCCAAAGGAAACTTTTCTTACCGTAAAATTAAGTTTTATCCCTGAGCCGCTTTTGGCGATCACCACTCCCTCGAATGGATGTAGGCGGAATTTATCCGCCCCTTCAGGGATCTTGGTAAGGACCTTCACCGTATCTCCAACATTAAACTGCGGCATCTCTTTCTTCATAAACCCTGACTCAATTGTCTTAATATCCATTGCCACTCCTTTCTGTTGCACTTATACTTTCGCGTTTTTAAGTAAATCCGGCCTTCTCTGCCTGGTCCGCTTAAGCGCTTCGGACTTACGCCAGGCGCTTATTTTATCATGCGCCCCGGAAACCAGGACTTCCGGTACCAACCAACTTCTAAATTTGGCCGGCCGGCTGTACTGCGGATATTCTAATAGATTACCTTCGAATGACTCAAAATTCAAGGAATTTTTATCCCCCAGAACCCCGGGGATCAGCCGGACTATACTATCCACTAAAACCATGGCCGGAAGCTCTCCTCCGGTTAAAACATAATCGCCGATTGAAATCTCTTCATCAGCCAAATACTGCCTGACCCTTTCATCAACCCCTTCGTAATGGCCGCAAATAAATATCAGGTTGTTGCACTTAGATAATCTCTTGGCATAAAGCTGATTAAAAATCTTTCCCTGCGGGCATAACAATACTACCCTGCTTTTGCCTTTAACCTTCTTCTTAATCGCCTGCACTGCCCTAAAGATTGGCTCTGCCTGCATAATCATTCCTGAACCGCCGCCAAATGGCCGGTCATCAACCTTACGGTGCTTATCTAAAGTATAAAGCCTCAAATCATGGACAAAGATTTTTACTTTACCTTTTTCCTGCGCGCGCTTAATGATAGATTCACCTAAGACGGCAGAAAACATATTTGGGAAAATAGTGACTATATCTATGCGCATATTTGATTGTTGTAATCGCTTAAGAATGCTTGTTTAAATTGGCTAAACTTATCCTCTTTTATCGCCTGACGCACCTGGCGCATCAAATCCAGAAAGAAATAAACATTATGTAAGCTAAGTAAAATTAACCCCAGCATCTCTTTGGCATTAAACAAATGCCGCAGATACGCCCGGGAAAAGTTTTTACAAACATAACAGCCGCATTTTGCGTCCAGCGGCCGAAGGTCCTCGGCATAAGCGCAATTGCGGATAATAACCTTGCCGCAGCTGGTAAAAGCTGTGCCATTCCTGCCGTAACGGGTGGGTATTACGCAATCAAACATATCTACCCCCCGGTCCACTGCCTCCACCATATCAAAAGGATAGCCAATACCCATAGCGTAACGCGGCTTATCCTCCGGAAGGAGGCCTGCGACCAGCTCAATGATATTATATATTAAATTGCTGGACTCGCCAACAGAAACTCCGCCGATAGAATAACCGTCAAAATCCATATCAACCATGCATTGAGCGCAATCTTTACGCAAATCCTCATAAGTGGCTCCTTGGACAATACCAAACAACACCTGCTTTTCTTTTTTATGCGCATCTTTTGATCTTTTAGCCCAGGTAATCGTTCTATCCATAGCTATTTTTGCCTGATCGCGGGTACAAGGATAATGCACGCATTCATCAAGCGGCATGATGATATCCGAACCTAAATCCTCCTGGATCTTAACTACATCTTCCGGGGTAAGAAAATGTTTCATGCCGTCTATATGCGACTGAAACTCAACTCCCTGGTCATTCATCTTACGGAAAAGGGCAAGACTGAATATCTGATATCCTCCGCTATCCGTAAGTATGGGCTTATTCCAGCCCATGAATTTATGCAGGCCGCCGGCCTTCTTAATAATTTCTATCCCCGGACGCAAGAATACATGATAGGCATTTGAAAGAATTATCTGCGCCCCTGCCTCCTCCACATCTTTATACATCAGTCCTTTAATCGTAGCATGCGTGCCAACGGGCATAAACGCCGGAGTATCAATTTCTCCATGTGGAGTAACAATCTTACCCAGCCTCGCCTTACTATTTTTGTCTTTATGAATTACAGTAAACATATTTTTTATATATTAACAAATCTCTATCCACACTAACATCACAGAACTTTTTCTATAGATGATATAATAAAATCAGTATCCTTCATCCTGGCATTAGGGATATTGATTTCGCTTATGTTGGATACACCTTTAGCGCGAAGAATATCCCCAATATATTTAAAGCACATTTTGACTCCGGCGCCGCTGCCTGAAGTAAGCAGGACAATCAGTTTTTTATTGTTTAATCCCGTAACTTTATCTAAATATGTATTAATAGCCGGCGTAGGGGCAAATGCCCATACAGGCAAACCTATAATAATAGTATCAAAACCACTTGCGTCGAACAATGCTTCTTCTATCTCGCATCCTTTCTTAAACCTGGCCGCCATACACTGAGCAAAGAAAGAAGTTATTTCTTCTTTTGGTTTTAACCTTTGAATCTTTAACTCAGATCTTTTCTCTAAAACTTCCTTAAATATACCAATTACTTTTTCAGTGATACCACTATAGGAATAATAAGTTATTAGTGTCTTCATATTCTCCTCCTAATCTTACGCGGGTCCTGTCGAGTCTTGTCTCTCGCCGCACCGCCCGCTAAAATAATTCCTGGTTAGATTCTACCATTCTTGACGTCTATTATAATAAAAAGGAGAACAAAATGAAAGAGCTAATCCCCGAAAAATTAATAGGGAGCAAGATATTTCTGTTAAGAAACCAAAAGGTTATGTTAAGCTTACACCTTGCAAAACTTTATGGTGTTCAGGCAAAGGTTTTAATGCAAGCGGTGAAACGCAATAACGAAAGATTTCCTGAGGATTTTATGTTCCAGCTAACTCCGAAAGAAGCCCAATCTTCAAGGTCACAATTTGTGACCTTGAACAATAAGGATCTTAAGCGGGGTAAAAACTTAAAATACCTGCCCTATGCCTTCACTGAACAAGGCGTAGCCATGCTTTCCAGCATCCTACATAGCAAAAGAGCTGTGCAAATCAACATAGCGATTATGCGCGCATTTGTAAAGTTAAGACAGATTTTATCAAATAACAAAGAATTAGCCTATAAACTAGAAGAGCTAGAAAGAAAAATCTCTATGCACGACGACAATATCCGGAATATTTTTGAAGCCATACGCCAACTTATGGCACCACCCGAAAAACTCAAGTGCAGAATAGGATTTCATACGGATTAACTGCTATATTTATTTACGCCTCGGGGTCCTGCCGATGGAGTATCCCTATTCCTCGGGGTAAATCTTTCCCCGGAACGAGGATGCCCCTCTTCAGCGTCACCCCTCGCCGTGCAACGCAAAGATATTTCTATCACAACTTATCAGTATCTAAAACCTTTCGTTCAGAGTTTGCAGATACTTGTTTCTGCGTAGATGCGCACTTTGTTTCAGTTTTTTTATTTTTATCAAATGCTTTAATCCCCCCTTGAAAAATCAGAATGCCAGCAGAAATAAAACATATATATGAAATAATCATAAAAATATAGCTAAAATGACATATCCAAGGTTCTGCTAATCCAAATCCCATAAATTTAACCTTTGGTATATTACATTGATATGCTAGTGAGCATCGCCTCCTGAGATGATTGTGAATTAAAGTTGCGGCTAAACCTATCTGGAAAAGAAACAACCCCCATAAAATAGCCACAGTAAGAATTTCATATTTAGGTTTATCTAATATTGAAGGTAGAAAAGCTAGAAGAGCTACAGATCCACCACCATTAATCAATAACAAACCTTTTACATTTTCTGTATCAATCTGCGCTCGTATTTCCTTTTCGTCCATAATTCCTCCCTTCACGAAATTTCGATTAAATATTACTTAATTCTCTTTTTTTAAGGGATTAAGTGTCGTATCCCCAGGGTTCTTTTCGCTTGCTTCTCTCTCCGTTGCAATATCAAATCTTTTTAATCTAAATTCAAATTTCGGATATGCTTCAGATAAAGATTCTAGAATATAGTTTGTAACCTCTATTGCATCATTAGTAATACTAGACATTGATGATAAACCATAAGTAGGCACTCGATGAAGACGATGCAAGGGATTCATACACTTTTGATAGACAGACTCCCTTATAGCTCCCCAATTAGCATGCATATACCCTGAAGTATAATTGTAAAATTTATCATAAAGTATTTTAAGTCCAACCTCTTCACTAATTATTCTCAAATTTGATGAATCCCAATGACCAAGGTTTATCGTTACAAATTCAACCCACTTATCTTCATTTGCAAAATCAGCTAATTCATCAATATCAACACTACTTATTTGTTCTCCCAATTCATTAAGCTTCAAATAAATTAACTTAAGCTGTCCCGAGCCATAGCTTCGATAATCATTCCAAACATTTGACTCATTTTTTTCCTTTTTTAGCAAATATTTAAATACAATGTAGGATTCAACTAACATCCTTAAACTTCCTCTTCCCGAAATAGACAAAGATAATCTATAAATGATTATTTCGATAAAAAGATTTAAACTAAAAAGGGCAATACCAAAAACGCCTTCATGTCGAGAGTCTATTGCTGATGTTTTAGCTGTTACTATAAGATGGTCAATAAGCTTATCTCTTATTTTCTTAGCTTCTTCAAAATAATATTTTCTGGCAGCTTCAGTTTCATCTATAAGTTCTTTTTTTCTCTTATTGTTTTTTTCACTTACCGCTTCCATAGGAAGGCATCCGGTCTCGTTAAAACAATACTGCCAAAAACTTATAGCCCATTCACTAGGACCTCCCTTACTTCTTGGGTCAGGAGATATTTCTAATGAACGTATAAGTGGCCTAACTTTTGTCAATTCTCCATAATTAGGATATTCGATAATTTCTTTTAACAAATCATCTGCACTATTGGGTGATGAAGGAAGATGTAGTTGATCTCCGCAAATTTGACATAAGATTTTCACCCATCTGCAATCTGTAGCTTCTTCTGTTTGATGCCAAAGAGTTTTTGATACCCCCATCCCTAATTTTTCCCAATCCTCCTCCAATTCTGGCTGCCCTAAATAACTTTTCCAAACATCAATTGCTGGCAAGCCTGGGAATAGAACCAAGGGACGTAATACAATTTTAATTTCATCAGACCAAGATATAATACTTTTAATAAACTCCTCTTTTTTATCTACTGGAAATTTACTTACACCGGTTAGAGTTATATCATAACAATCTTTATTCTTATCTACATAGCAGGCAATATATCTAAAAAATTCAAGAGCTTTTAATCTTTCCATATTTCCAATAACTAAAACAGCCCATAACATTTCCGGCAAACGCTCATCAATCCAAGAAGAAGGTTTAAGATTAAGTATCTGCATAAATGGTGGCTTAAGTTCTTTCTTGATTCGTTTGTGACCAGAAAGCTTAGTCTCATTACTATTTCTAGTAATATTCTTCTTTTTTTCCATAAGATCTTACTATTTGCCCCCTGATCTAGTTAATTGTATATTTAGCGGATGACTTGGCTTGCCCCTGTTCGTTTGCTCACAGGGACTGCGCTTAATAAAATATATAAACTGACTTGGCTTGTTTCTAAGCAGGGCGTTTGCAGGCCGAGCGGGCAAGGTCCCGCCGCCTATTTTGCTTTGCGGGGAGCGAGGCCGAAACCCGAGCGAAGTTTGCCACGCCGGGTCAAACGAGCGTCCCTGCGTGAAACAAGACAAGGCAGACGCTAGATAATCAACATTGCGTCGCCGTAGCTATAAAATCTATACTTCTTTTCAACTGCTTCCTGATAAGCCTGCTTCATCAGCTTTTCTCCGCCAAAAGCACAGACCAGCATAAAAAGCGTGGTCATCGGAAGATGAAAATTAGTTAATAGACAATCGACTAATTTAAATTTATAACCCGGATATATGAATAAATCCGTATTACCTTCTTTGCGGCCATCGGCATAAGTCTCAAGTGTCCTTAAAGCAGTCGTACCAACAGCGATAATCCGGCCTTTGTCAACCTTAACTTGGTTGAGCTTGGCGATAGTTTCATCAGGCACCAGAAAATACTCCGGCTCCATCTTATGCTCAAGTATATTCTCGCATCTTACCGGCCTAAATGTACCTAAGCCAACGTGCAAAGTTACATAAGCCAACTGAATTCCTTTAGCAGGCAAATCCGCAAGTATTTCTTCCGTAAAATGCAGTCCGGCAGTAGGCGAAGCAAGCGCGCCTTCATTCTTTGCGTAAACCGTCTGGTAATAAACTTTATCTGATTCGATAGGCTCACGTTTTATATAGGGCGGCAAAGGCACAACGCCATAATTGTAAATTATATCCGCATCGGGCTGTTTAAAACTGATTTGCCCGCGGGCGCTCAAAATTCCGGAGATCTTTCCTTCGGCAAAGATAATCTTCTCGCCGATTTTTGTCCGGCTTGGCTGGACCAGGCAGGAAAATGTTGAGCCGTTCAGCCTGCGGGTAAGAAGAATCTCAACCTTGCCTCCGGTTTTTTTATTGCCCATTAAACGGCAATGCAAAACCTTGGTATCGTTAAGGACTAATAAATCTTTTTTCCTGAAAAAATTCCCAACATCTTTAAATACACTATGAGTAATCTTACCGGCTTGCCTGTCTACAATCAGGAGCCTGGCCTCTTCTCTATTTTCCAAAGGATACTGAGCGATCAATTCTTTAGGAAGCGGATAATCAAATTCAGAAAGCTTGAGCATTATTGGTATGGAGGGGTTTTAGTTTAAATAACCGGTTACCTGATCAGTTAAATCGTCGATTGAAAAAAATACTATGCCGTCGGGAGCCAAGTCAGTAACCATGCGGTATTGGTTGAAGAACAGGTCAAGATTGTTTTTCATTAAGAATAGACCTATGCCTATATATATTTTCCCCTTGCCGCGGTGGCCGAGGCTTGATTTAACTATCTCTTTGGCGAACTGGTTATCTTTAGTGTAAGACATCAGCACAACATAATCAACGAGACCTTCCTCAAGCCAGGCCGACCAGTCCTGGAAGGCGTTGGCATAGGCGCGTTCGGTTAGCGGAATAACCGCGCAGGAAACTGCCAAATCCGGGGATTTAACCTTGACTAAACTGGAAATCTTACGCACCAAATCCGTAACCTGCTGGCGTTTCCAATTATCCCAAGCCAGGTACTCATCTTCATTATTCAAGGTATCCAGGGGGTTAAGCCCGGTTTTGTCTTTAAAGCGCTCCACATTCTTCTGCCCATAACCGTAAGTCAACCCAAAATTCTTGAATCTTGACCCGGGGACAAACGGCACAGGTGAAGGATAACGGATATAATCTAAATGCACCCCGCTGATTAACGGATAGCGGTTAATAATTTCATTGATGATCGTTAGGATATATTCTTCTATCCTGGGGTCTCCGGGCTCTAAAAATATCTGGTCCTCCCTCAGGTAATACTTATCTAACTCCATTTTAGAATCGGTTTTAGACTCCCTTTGGTATTGATCCAGGGTCAAAATAGAACCGCCGTATTTCTTCAGGATATCCGCATTCTCATTTTTGCCCAGGCTCAAAACATTTACCCAGGCAAAAACCTTGATATTATTCTCCTGCGCCTCTCTAAGTAATAAATCTAATGTGTCCATGCCCGCCGCCTTAACCATGGAGTCATATTTCGTCCTATCGCAACTTTTAGAATCATAATAGGCATTGCCTGACTGGAAGAATTGCAGGTAGATCTCATTTATCTTTGCCTTCTTACACTGCGCAATCAGGTTGCTTACCCCTTCTTTTGTATAAAGCACTTTCTTGCCTGAAAACACAGAAACCCAAACTCCCCGCGCCGAAATCTCTTTAGCCGGAATTTCTTTATCCTGGGCAAAAACCATGCCCAAACTAAACAAATAACATACCAGCAATAAAACCAATATTTTATTTTTCATTTTTTTATCCTTATATGCCTTTCGAGTTCAGAATAACTGCACCCGCAATATTTTTGGCAATAAATCCCTTTACTTTTAGCTTCTTCGTGAGCCTGCCTGAACCCAACCCGGAAATCTTCATAATAAAAATCTATCCCCGCTTCTTTTGCGGCCTGGCTGCCTATTTGTTTAAGTATTCCCTGATCCTGGTATGGGCTGACCAGCAAAGTTGAAGTGAAGGCCTCAAAACCATTTTCTTTGGCATAGAGAGCTGTTTTTCGCAGGCGCAATCCCCAACAACTTGCGCAGCGTCCTGGCGCCCGCAGGTTAGTGCCGATTGCCTGAGAAAATTCAGACGGCATATACTCCGGGGACTCTACCTCAAACTGCAGGTCTTTGCTTAAACCCATAACCGCATCCTTACGCCTGTCAAATTCTGCGGCAGGGTGGATATTGGGATTATAATAAAATCCTTTTACCTTAAAACATTGGTCATTCAGCCTTTTTAAAGGGTAAATCAGGCAAGGTCCGCAGCAGATATGCAGTAGGATTTTCATTTCCAGGGACAGCTAAAAAATCTCTTGTTGATGCTCTTTGTTATACTTTAACCCGAAATGCTCAAACGCCTTCTTTGTGGCCAGCCTTCCCCGGGAAGTGCGCTTTAAGTATCCCGCTTTTAAAAGATACGGCTCAACTGTATCGGCGATAGTATCCACTTCTTCATTTAAACTGGCTGCCAGTGACTCAACCCCCACCGGCCCTCCGCCAAACGAATCAAGGATCAATTTCAGGACTTTGCGGTCTAAATCATCAAAACCAGCCTGGTCTATGCCAAGCTCATCAAGGATCTTGGAGGCCGCAGGCGCATCCACTTGTTTAATTTTAAGCACCTGCGCGTAGTCGCGTACCCGCCGCAAAAGACGGTTAGCGATACGCGGAGTCCCTCTAGCGCGCCGGGCTATTTCAAGGCAGGCATCTTCTTCAATCTGCACTGCCAATAAGGCGCTTGAGTTTTTTATAATCCTGGCCAAATCTTCTATTTTATAGAAATCAAGGCTGTAAAATATACCAAACCTTCCCCTAAGCGGAGCGGCCAAAAGGCCTGTGCGGGTAGTCGCCCCGATTAAAGTAAAAGGCTTAAGATTGAACTTAATAGTTTTAGCGTAAGGCCCTTTATCAATCACAAAATCAATCTGAAAATTTTCCATTGCCGGGTACAAAAACTCTTCAACCACCTTAGACATGCGGTGTATCTCATCGATAAAAAGAATATCCCCGGCTTCAAGGTTAGTCAAAATTCCGATCAAGTCTCCGGCGCGTTCAATAGCCGGGCCGCTGGTAGCGGTAATTTTAGCGCCCATTTCATGCGAAATAATATGCGACAAAGAGGTCTTGCCCAGCCCCGGCGGGCCGCTCAAAAGCACATGTTCTAAAGGCTCCTCCCTCTGCTTGGCCGCCTGTATCGCTATTTTTAAGTTATCCACGATATCTTTATGGCCGACAAATTCAGAAAATTTCTTCGGCCTCAAGGATATATTTAAAACCACATCCTCTTCGGATTCTTTGATATCAGCGACGATCGGATTGGCCTTAAGCAGGGTCTGCCTGGTCTTTTCGCTCATAGGGAATGATATTTTCCTTATTTCTCGATATAATTATATCTTCGAATGCCGCGTCCTGGCGGGTAATGATCTCTTTCATTTTCGCTAATTCCAGGATTGCCAGGAAGATTACGATTATTTCCAGCTTATCTTTTGATTTGGCGAATAAGGATGAAAGCTTGACATCCGTTTCAACCAGCAGAAGATGCAGGATATCATGCACCTTCTGCTCAACGGTAAACTGGTCTTTGATTACTTCATAAAAGACCTCTTTAGGGATATCTTTTAAGGCCTGGGAAAAAGCGCTGATTAAATCAAATATACTGGCCTCAAAATATTTATCATCATCTTTGGCCGGCGCCTTAGAATCCAGAGGCGCTTCTGTCTTTTGGCGCTTAAAGACATCCTGCTGGCTGAGCTCTCTTTCCCTTAAGTCCTCGGCAATCTGCTTGAATTTCTCATACTCCAAGAGCCTTTTTACCAGTTCGGCGCGCGGGTCCTCCTGCTCTTCCTCCTCCGGCGCCTGGCTTGCCGGAAGCAGCATCTTGGATTTTATCTGCATAAGGGTAGCCGCCATCACCAGGAAATCTCCCACTATATCCAGGTCCAAAAGCTGCATGAAATTAATATATTCCAGGTATTGCTGGGTAACTTTCGCGATAGGAATATCGTAAATATTAAGGTGGTCCTTTTTTACCAGGTACAGCAGCAGGTCCAGCGGGCCCTCAAACATATCTAAACGTATTTTATAATTCATATTATATTTTTAACAGGCCTTTTACTTCGGCAATAGTTTTTTTGGCGAAGTTTGACGCTTTCAAGGCGCCTGAAGACATTATCTCCTGGATATGTTTTTTATCTTTCAGCAATGCCTGCCTTTTTTCCTGGATCGGGGCCAATAAATCAATTATTTTCTCCGCCAATTCCTTTTTACAGACGGTGCAGCCGATCGTTGAAGCAGAACAACGCTCCTGCGCCTCTTGCTTAGTCCCGGGGAAAAATACGGAGTAATAATTAAAGACATTGCATTTATGCGGATGGCCCGGGTCGCTTAAGCGTATGCGCTCGGGATCGGTAAACATATTTTGAACTTTTTTGCGGATAGTTTCGGGGTCTTCCGATAACCCGATATAATTATTATAACTTTTGCTCATTTTGCGACCGTCCAAGCCTAAAAGGCGGGTAGTTTCAGTAAGCAGGGCCTTTGGTTCAGGGAAACAATTTGTTTTATAAAGATGGTTAAATTTACGGCTGATCTGGCGGGTTAATTCCAAATGCGGCAGCTGGTCCTCTCCTACCGGAACAGCATCGGCCTTGTAAAGCAGGATATCGGCAGCCTGTAATACGGGGTAGCCCAGGAAAGCATAGGTGCTTAAATCCCGGTTAGTAACCTCGCGTAACTGCTCTTTATAGGTAGGGCAGCGCTCCAGCAGCCCAAGAGGGGTAATCAAGGAAAGGATAAAATAAAGCTCAAGATGTTCCGGCACATGCGACTGGATAAAAATTGTAGCCTTCTCAGGATCTATGCCGCAAGCAAGCCAATCGATAACATTATCCAGTATGTTTTCCTTAAGGCGCTCTGGATTTTCATACTCCGACATAAGCGCATGCCAATCCGCCGCCATAAAGAAACAGTCATATTCATTTTGAAGCTTTGCCCAGTTAGCTAAGGCGCCAACCAGATGGCCCAAGTGCAGCTTGCCCGTAGGCCGCATACCGCTTAATATTCTTTTTCTCATAACGTCCTGGCAATCTTTTCTATATCATAAGCCTCAATAATATCCCCTTCCATCAACTGATCAAATCCGCCGATAGCGATACCGCACTCAAACCCTTCGGAGACATCACGCACATCATCCTTAAAACGCTTTAGGCTCGAGAGCTTGCCTTCAAAAGCGACCTGGCCGTTACGCACCACGGTAACCATACTGTTGCGGTTAATTTTGCCTTTAGTCACTATACAGCCGGCGATCAATCCGGAACGGGAAAGCTTAAACATCTTCTTAACTTCGGCCCTGCCCAAAAATACTCTTTTCAACTTAGGGTCAAGCATTCCTTCTACCGCGGCTTTTATATCGTTAGCCAACTCGTAAATTATATTGTATATCTTTACTTCAATGCCTTCTTTGGCGATCAACTCTTTGGCTAATTCATCGGAGCTGACATTAAAACCCACGATCAGGGCATCGGAAGCTATCGCCAAAATTACATCTGAATTGTTGATATTGCCTACGCCGGCATGGATCACATCAATTTTTATTTCGGAAACATTCAGCTTCTCCAAAGTATCTTTGATCGCTTCCAGCGATCCCTGGACGTCGGATTTAATAATCAATTTTAACTCTTTGATTTTCCCTGCGGCAATTTGAGCGTGCAGATCTTCCAGGCTTACCCTTTTTACGATTTTTATCTGCTGCTGCTTTTCTTTTTCCATTCGCGCCTGGACCAGATCCTTTGCCTGCTTTTCATCTTCAATCGCAAAAAACTGCTCGCCGACCTGCGGGATTCCGCTTATTCCCAATACCTCTACCGGAGAAGCAGGCCCGACAGCGGTTACTGAGCGGCCCCGGTCATCAAGCATCGCCCGGATTTTACCATAGAAATTACCTACAACAATATTCTGGTTAAGGTGCAGAGTTCCGTTTTGCACAAGCAGCGTAGCTACGGGGCCTCTGCCTTTAGCCATCTTCGCCTCCACAACCACCCCGCTGGCCAGGCGGCCAGGATTCGCTTTTAATTCCATTATCTCCGCCTGCAGCAGGATCATCTCCAATAAACTATCTATTCCCAAACCGGTCTTAGCGGAGACAGGCACAGTAATAGTCTTGCCGCCCCAATCTTCAGCGGTCAGCCCGGCTTGCGATAATTGTTTTTTAACCATATCCACATCTGCCTGCGGCTTGTCTATCTTATTTATGGCGACAATAATGGTTACTCCGGCAGCTCGCGCGTGGTCAATTGCCTCCTGTGTCTGCGGCATAATCCCGTCATCGGCTGCAACCACCAGGACAACGATATCGGTAATCCGTGCGCCCCTGGCGCGCATAGCGGTGAATGCTTCATGGCCAGGCGTATCCAAAAAGGTAATCTCGCCCTCGGCAAGGCTGACCCGGTAAGCGCCGATATGCTGGGTAATCCCTCCATGCTCACCCTCGGCGACCTTGGTTTTACGTATGGCATCAAGAAGAGAAGTCTTACCGTGATCAACATGCCCCATAAAAGTAACTATCGGCGAGCGTTTTTTAAGCTGGCCGGGCTTATCTTTTTCTTTATGCTCCTGCAGGGCTATTTCTTCAGCGTTAAGGGCTTTCTTAATCTTACAATCGTACTTTAAGCACAGCTTATTTACGGACTCCTCATCCAGGGGCTGGTTAATCCCAACCATCATCCCCATGCTCATAAAATGTTTTATGAGAACGCTTGATTTCTCCTGTAATTTTACCGCTAGATCTTTAAGTGTAATCGGAAGCTCTATCTCGATCTCTTTACTCGGGACAGCTTCAACTTTAACTTCAGGAAGAGGTTCGGGTTTTATCTCATGAGCAGGCACTGTTACAGGTTTGATTACAGGCTTTGCTTCGTGCTTTACTTCTGGCTTCTGCGCTGTACCCGATTCTATCTTAACTTCAACTTTTGGCTCATGTTTTACCGCCTGCTTAATTACCGGGAGAGACTCCTCCTTTTTTTTCTTTGCGGCAACCTTAAGCTTAAGCGGCTTAGTTATCGCGGCTTTAGGCTTCAAAGCATGCGCTTTGGGGATAGCCTTCTTGGTTTTTGCCTCAACCTTCTTCTGCGCACTAATTTTAGGCTTACCTGTTTTCTTTACTGCTGTCTTTTCTTTCTTTACCTTGGTGGGCATAATCTCTCTCCCTCAACTGCCTGCAGGCAGTTTTTTTATATTAAAAACTAAGCTAATTTCTTTGCTTCCGCAAATATCTTTTGAGCCTTCTTTTCTCCAATGCCTTTAATCTTTACCAACCCTTCTTCTTTGATCTTTATAATATCATCGATACACTTAACCCCCGCGTCTTTTAAGCTTTCAATAGTTTTTTCTCCAACTCCCGAGAGATCCTCTAAAGAAACACCCTCTTTTTTAGAAATTTTCTTGGTTTCTTTTTTGGCTTCTTTCTTAACTGTTTTCCTGGTTTTCTTTACCTTGGCCTCTTCCTC
>Ga0265297_10005148_pt1 | contig 20378 bp, 34 predicted proteins | sample Munlanlwell13791_FD_192502 | JGI IMG/M metagenome (GOLD analysis project Ga0265297, IMG submission 192502) | Leachate microbial communities from a municipal landfill in Southern Ontario, Canada - Leachate well 137-91 | ecosystem: Engineered > Solid waste > Landfill > Unclassified | place...
AATATTATTTTAAAATTTCGCAATCATCAAAACTTACTAAACCCTTTGAATTAATCTCAGGTCTTTCTACCATATATATTCCAATTTCATTATCAATACCTACAATATTGTAAGTTTTACCGATATAATCTTTATACCAGAAATCATCTTTACTACTTTTTGTAATTTTTATTTTCATATTATTTGATGATAATTTTTATCATATCTATATTGTTTCTTTATAATATTGCATTGTATCAACTCTAGCAGTAAATTTTCCATCTATATCTGAGTAATCTGCTATTTGATAAGCAGCCATTGGCAAAAATGTATAAGACTTTAATGTATTATTCAATATAATATCATTCACAGAATCATCTAAAGTTGTATTAAATTTAAGCATTTCATCTGATATCTTATTTTTTCCTTCGCCTTTAATGATATAAGCATGCGTGCAATCTGTAAAACTAGAAGTCCATATATGATCTCTTATTTGCTTCATGTCATTAAATCTTCTTATTGCTCCACCAACAAAAAGATGCTCCCATTCTAGATTTTCTATTTCTTTTTCATAAATATTTAATCGTTCATTAAAATCTTTAGATAAAACAACATCATCTTCAAGCATTAGTACTTTATCATAACCCAAGCAACATGCCATTTTTAATGCTCCTATATGTGAAAGGGCACATGCTGCAACACTCATATTCATAGTAGACCAAGAAAAATAATTTCGTCTAGGAGGATTTATAATAGCATTTTTAATTAATTTGCCATCAAATGCTGGATAAACTAAAAGATTATTAATACCTCTTTTTTTAAGATGTTCAACAACTCTTTTAGTTCTATCTTTACGTCTTTCAAGATTTATTAATATAGCAACATCGTATAACATATATTTTTATTTTATGTTCCATTAAAAAGAAGGGTTACATTTTGGACATGTACAATAGATATTGTGAACACACATATTACCATCTCTTTTTATCCCTGTTCCTAAACATTCTGGACAACTATCATGTAAGCAAGGTCGCCAATTTTGATTTTGCTTGTTATAAACATTATCTAAATGCTCTTTTTGCCTCCGTTGTAAATCGTCCTCATATTGTTTACGGTCGATAAATAACGGGGCATAACCCTCAATATAAGTAATTATGGGATTAGTGTCTGTTCCATCTGTTGTTGTAATAATTTTCATTTAATTAATATTTTTAACATTAATCTAAAGTGTGTAATTGAATCTTTTCCTTTTTACCACATTTACTACATATTCTAATATAATTAACACACAACTGAAGTTTATGTTTTTTAATTTTTTTATTTTTTCTAAAATATTTCCATTTATGACTTTCAAACATATAGTGCAACATTTTTTTCATATTACTTTTATTAACCATTTTTCAAAATTATCTAAATTAGTTATCAATTTTTGTTTTTGTTCTTCTGTAAAAACTGGTTCATTTATCATTTCATCAAATACTGATTTATCATTATCTACTTCTTTAATAAAATCCAACCAATTAGGTGTTTTCATTATATTTATAAATGCCTTAGAATTCCAATCTTCTTCAACCTTAGGATCTCCCCAATATATTGGTAAAGAACCTGTTAAAAAGGCATCCATTAATTTTTCTGTGCAATAATATGGGTAAGAAGAGTTTTCATAAGTCATCATGAATTTATGTGGGTGGGTTAAGAAGAACTCATCTTTTGCATCTCTCCAATATTTGTTTTCTGATATTTTTTTAAGTTCCAATGAGTTCATTTTAACTTTGCCATATGCGTGTATTTTTTTATAAGATGATAATAATTCAAAGTGGTTAATTCGTAGTGAATTTGAAGGATTAGAAACTGTAAATGCACAAAATCTTTGAAAATTTTCTATTTTTTTCCTATTAAATAATCTTTCTTTTAAAAACGGGTTTAGTAACAAATAAATTTGCCACAAAGGAAGTCTAAAATTGGTTTCGGAATGAGGATCAAATGATATAGAGAAATCAGATTTAAATTGTGAAGCTCTCCAATTTTCTGCTAAAATTAAAATTTTTTTGCATTTATATTTAGGAGTTTCAGCCATTCTATTAAATATAGAATGGAATAAAACATCTGGATTATTTTTATCATGTATTATTTCAAAGTGTTTAGATAAAATAGGAGTTATAAAATCCTCAAGATGCCAAGGATCCCACATATCAGCAAATGATATTCGTAGTTTATTCATTTACTTATTTTTCTTAATTTATACTTAAAAAATCTTTCTTCTAATTCTAAATTTTTTTCTCCATTTTTTATTAGTTCTTGAATATTTATCAAACATTCCATATAATAGATTGTTAAAAATCTTTTTTTAATTTTATTAAATATGTTTTTCATTTTTAAAAATTTCATATTCTTCTTCTAAATTATATTGTTGCATATTTCCATTATTATCAAAATATAATGGATAACCTTCTTGACTATAAACTATAGTTTCTCCAAACTGTTCTTTAATAAATTTAACAAATTCCTTTTTTTCTTTGCTTTTAAGTTTTTTCATGATTTCTAATAATTTTTTCTAATATAACTTCCTAAATCTTGATCATTTGGATATTTATTCATAATTGATTTATCACACAATGAATTAGATCTAATAAAATATCCTAATTCCATATCATTTGGTATGTTTTTTATTGTATCTTTTAAAATAATCATATTTAAATATATAAACTTTCATCAACCCCCAATAAGTAAACAGATTTATTAATTTCATAATTTTTTATATTTCTTATATCTGAATAGCTCTTAGATGGAATTACTAAAGGTGGAGAAGCAACATAAAAATTAAATCCTAATTCCATCATTTTATAAGATATTAAATCTGCGATTTGGGGTTGATTATCTGCTATTTCAATATATTTTTTCATTGCTAGATCATTCATTCCATATGCTAATAATGACCATGATTTAAATCCTTTTGTCCATCTTGCTGAACATCTCATATTTTCCTTCAATAATTCATATTGAAATGAATAGAATAATATTCCATCAGCATCTAATGGAATGGTGTCTAGATATTTTGGTAATATATTGTTAAAATCTTTATGGAATAAACAATCATCTTCAAATACAAATATTTTTTTGCAACCATTAAGTAATGCATTTTTTATAACACTATAATGACTCAAAAAAGCACCTAATTCGTATGGTTGTGTTTTATTAAAATTTCCTATTTTAGAATCAACAATTGGGTTTATTATTTTAGGAATAAAATCAAATTTTACAGGATTAAACCACTCTACATTTATTCCTAAAGAATCAAACCTTAGTTTAGATTCTTCTTTTTTATCTTTACGTTCAACGAGATTTATACAAATTACTCTATCAAAATCTTTATTTAATCTATGCATATATTTTTAAAGTTCTATGGTTATATTAAAGGTTTGTTAAAATGACAATGATTTGGACATTTTAATTCAACACCACAAAAATCACAAAATTTGTTATGGTTTCCGAATAAGTCATTTAGTTTTTTAATAGAATAATTAAAGTTTTCTAATTTTTCTTCCATAAATTTTATTTGATCAATTAAATCGGGGTCTTCATTTCCGTCTAACCTTTTTTGTTTTAAAACAGGAAGAAATTTATTTAAAATGATTGTCTCTTTTTGCAAGATTTTAATGGGTTCTTCTAAACTTATCATATTATTTAAAAATATTTATTTGTAAATAAGGTTGTGTTTACCATCCTCCGTCCGCTTCGTGTATTATATATACATTACTTGATTTAGTTTCAGATTTACACCAATAAATAGGTGGAATAACTAAGATTCCTTCTTCAATTGGGTTCTTATAATTTTTAAATAAAAAATCTGTCATACCATAAGGTCCTAAAGGTTCGTGTGGCAAAACCACATCAAATGCTGATTTAATGTTTGTTCTTTTTTCACAAAAATCTATAAGATTTAACCAAAATGAATTATTTTTATTACTTATTAAAAATGGATTATCTAGTAATAAAACTTTATCCCCATTTGGATAAAAACTTAATGTGTTTCTAGCTGGTAAAATTATATTATATTTTTTAAATTTTTTAATAGGAACCTTTATATTTAACGGAAATCTTATAGATAAAAGAGATTCTATGTCAATATCTTTAATTTCATCTTGTTCTAACAAAGAATCTATTGTTTTTATTGGAAAAGAATCTAAATCGCCGTATACCCCACCAACATTATACATTAAAATGTATTTTAAAAAATTAACCCTATTTATTAAAGTGGATAATTTAGAATATTTAATTACTTGTTCTTTATTACATAACAACACCAATTCCTTTTCATTCCAAACTTTATGTTCCCAGTTAGGATGTAAATTACTCCATATATCATAATTGTTAATATATCTTTTAGGATATTCTCCTTGAAGCCAAATGTGATTAATTATTTTTGGTATCATTTAATTTTTCTTCTAACCAAAAAATATAGTTTTGAGTAAGCACATCATTAATACAAGTTCTTCTTTTAAAAACCGGAATATTCTTTTCACAATTATAATAATTTTCTCTTAATTCATTAGAATTTCCTAATTGTTCTTCTAACCACAAACCATATGTCGATTTAAATTTTGAAGAATCTGTATATGAATAATTTTCCCACATTGGATTTATTCCTGTTTCTAATTTATATTTAATTCTTAAATCTGTTACTGTTTTCATGTTTTTAAATATTTAATATTATTTTATAAAATTTATAATTTTCATCTAACTTTATTATTTTATGAATAGTCTCTATTCCAACTTGTGTTTCTTTATATATTGGCGAATTATTTTCATATATTTGAATAGAATTATAAAATAACATTAAATTGTTTTTGTTAAATTTTCCTAAATAAATTATATTATTATCCATATTGCCGAGGAATATTTTAATTTTGGTTTTTAATAAATTAAGATTTCCTATTAATTTAATAGGAAATTCAAATTCATCTGCAGTTTTTGCAAATTCAAATTCACTCATATGTTTAAAATATTGTAAAATATTATAGTGAATAATTATAAACATACTCGTATCATCTATAACATCAAAATTTTGAATGAAATTTTTGATGCATGAAATTAAATATATGTTCTTTGCTTTAAAAGAATATCTCATATTATAAGTTGTATTTAAAGCATTGTTTTTGATTACAAATTTATTTAAGTTTCTATAAAAAGCTAAACGTGTGGAGATGGAATTATGTTCTATGAAATTTAAAAATTCTTTTTCTAAAATATATTCAACTTCATTTTTTATAATATTATTAATTGATATTTTATTATCTAGCATAATATCTCGTGTAACATGTAATTTAAAATTATTTCTATCTAAATTATATATTTTATTATTTATGCATATAAAATTTGTGTTAACTTTTCTTATATCTAAAAATTGATTTAAAAAACAATCATCATATGATGCATCTACTGATTGAATCATTTTAAAGAACTAATGAGTTCACAAAAATTATTACTTAGATCTTTTTTAGAAATATAAGAATCTTCATATTGCATATCTATTATTTTATTCATTATTGTTTTATCAGATTTTAACTTTCTTATTTTATCTATTAATTCATTTTGATTTTTAACATAAAGAAAGTTTTGTAATTCAGGATTTTTAAATGCTCTTTTTTGTGGGTCGTAATCTAAATCCATAAATGAAACAACATTTGCTAAAACAGTTTCATATATTCTAGGATTTAGTTGTCTACCTTCATTAAATGAATCACTGATATTAATGGTAGATATAGATGTGTTTAGTTTTATTAAATTTTCATTATATTTAATAGGTCCTTCAAAATTGGGAAAAATTTTATTAGAAATCAATTTAATATTAAAATCTTCTTGTTTCATTTTTCCATAAAATACAACACTAAGATCTTCAGGTAAATCTAAATAATATTTTATTAATTTTTTCTCTCTTTTATTTCTAAAACTATTGGCTCCATAAATAAGGTCTATTGTTTTATTACTATGATAATTTAATCTTTCTCCAAAGAAAGCATATTTTTCAAATGGAAAATAAACAACCTTAGATGGGACGATTCCCGTTTTATTTGTTATTTTATACACTGCTTCTGTGTCATAACACATAGTAATGTAGACAATATCCTTACGTATAATAAGTATATCTTCTTTTTTATATTTGTTGCCCCAAGATTTTTTTTGAATACTATCCCAAACATTTTTTAATGGCAACAATGTATCTATAAATATGTAGAATACTAAGCCATTAAAATTGTTTATAATATGAAGATTTAATATTTGTTCAGGAGTTTCTTTGCCTCCATAAAAATTTATATTCCCATTTAAAACTACTAATGCATCATAATTTCCAGATATTTTATTATAATGATCTGTAATTTCTAAAATATTTAATTCAGGAATAGGTTTATCGTTATTAGAAATTTTTGTAAAACAATCTACCTTATTTCCATAACTGAGCATTTTACTAACAGAAACCGCTTCAAACGAAGTTATCCCGTGTCCTTCATTTGCTATTCTACCCCCCAATTTTATTATTGCTATTTTCATTAATCAATATTTTTTAATAGTGTTTAGTTGGTTTTTCCAATTTTCCAATTTATTATCATCGTATCCTCTTGCTAAATATCCAGGATGCCAAATGTTATAGTAATTTATTTTCATATTAAATTTTTTAAATACAGGATGATTTAACAAATATCTAATAAACAACGGATATTCTTCATAGTTTCCCATAAATACTAAATTTAATTCTGATATTTCATATATTATTTTATATATGTAACATATTACAATAAGTTCTTTAAAAATGAAACTAAAATCTTTATTAAAAGGTTTATTTGGCTCATTATAAATATTAGTGAAATATGGATAAATATTTGATGATATAAGTAATTTATGAAGTAAAATACTACTGGGGCCAAATAACCATGCTGTATCGGCTTTACTTAGATGAGCATAAACATGTCCTGGTCTAATACCTATGAATATAAAATTATTATTTTTAGATAAGTTTCCTCTAGATGGTGTAAAAATGTTGTTATTTATAAAATCTTTATAAATTCTTGTATAAGATTGTTGAGCTTCTATATTAGAAAAAATAAAACCAGGAAATCTTAAAAATGAAATATTACAATTATCAGATAATATATATGAATATTTTTGTGTAGCTATTATTTTCCATTCATCGTCTTGAATTTCTGATAAATTTTGTGATGAAGCAAAATGGACATTACCACTGTTTATTTGTTTCATTATTAACTTTATAAATGATGGTTTAAAAAGATCTTAGGGAGTTCTCTTCTTAAAATTCTTAAACCCATTAATTTTTGTAAATCATGAATAGCATTACACCATTCTTTTATATCTGATGGATGTTGTTTTTGAAGTTCCACATATATTGTGAGTCTTTATAATTTTATCTATTATTTTTTGTTCTTTATCTGTGAATCCTCTCATATTCATTGTTTCAATGCTTTACGATTTTTACTTTTTACACTATCTGATGATTTTATGTTATCCACAATTAATTCTTTTTCAATGGTTTTAGACTTATCTCTAACTTCTTTTTTCCAAATAAATTTTGGAATAAAACACGCATCTCCGCGATTAACTAGAAGTTGAGCTTTTTCTTCAGAAAGTCTTTCTATTTTTCCTAGATTTGATTTAATGCATTTCATAGTTATTTTATTTTTAATTATTAAAATTAGGGATGTTAAATTTTAATTTAAATCAATAGTGTGTGTTTATGGACTAAATATGATGCAATTCCTGTATTTGATTCATGTATGAAGTATTCTCATTTTTACAAATTATATGTTGAATCACAATTATCACATTGTAAATAATTTGTATTATAAGGTTCATTACTCATTACAAGTTCTAAAACACCTTTTTTGCAATGAGGACATTTATCTCCAGGTTTACATATTTTTATGAAGTTTTCCCATATGTAAATTTCACTGCCAAATTCATTAATAATTTTATAATAAAAATATCTTTCACAAGAATTATCTTTTATCATAACATTATTTTGTTTTATGAATGTTGATTGCATGCACATATTTCCAGTTACTTCATATACTCCTCCTATTTTTAATTCTCCATTCTTTAATTCTCTCCAAGAATAATTAGAATCTCTTACTATGTCATCACAATTGCCAATATATGTTGCCTTCATGTATAATATATTTTATATGAATATGGATCAGGTAAATTATAAGAATTTTTAATTAAACACCCCAAATGTAAATCTATTAAATTACAATCAGTAATTATATTTTTAACTTTGCACTTTAATATATTACAAACAATTTCATTATTAAACTTATCAAGTAAAATTTCATAACAGTATTTACCATTTAAACGACTTTTTCCTAAAAAATTTAGGACATCGTTATGCATTTTATAGTTAGATATTAATAATAAATTAAACATTATTTTATTTCCAAAAAGAATAAATATTTTTGTCTACTTCATATGGAATAGTTTTTACGTATCTTATTGGTTGATCTTTTCCCCAAAGAAACATATCATTCATAACTCGTTCTAGGTCAGTATTATCAATAAAATTTAAAAGTTTTTTAGCTTTTGAGTGGTCACTAAAGGCATCTTTTACTTCATGTCTTGGTTCTAAATGTTTTATTTGACTTAAAAATCCATATTTTTTTGCAACCTTGTTTAATAAATTGGCGGCATCTATAATTTTATATTCTTTATCTGCACCGATGTTAAACGTTTCTCCTGAATATTGTTCCATTAATTTGGAAAAAGGTTCCATATAAAAAGATATATCCGAGAAAGCTCTTTTTTGATTACCATCGCCAAATATAGTTATTGGTTGTCCACTAAGAATTTGACGAATCCATATGCCAATTACATTACGATATCTATCCCATATATTTTGATATATGCCTACAACATTATGAGGACGAATTATTGTAAAGTTTAATCCAAATTGGAAACTTGCTTGTTTAATATCTTGCTCAACTGTAAATTTAGCTATTCCATATGGGTCAATTGGAGAAGGAAATTGATCTTCAATAAATGGAGGATTTCCAATACCATATATTGCCATTGATGATGTAAAAATTAATTTCTTTACATCATTTTTTAAACATTCATTAATTATATTAATAGAACATAATACATTATTAGTATAATTAAAATTTCTAATAAATGGACTTAAACCTTCTGCTGCATATGCTGCAAAATGATAAACATATTCAGGTTTTTCTATTTTAAATACTTCATTTAATTTATTAGAATCTATAAGATCAAATTCATAAAATTTAACATCTTCAGATACAAAATCTTTATAACCTCCAAATAAATTATCTATTCCAATGATTTGATGGCCATTTGATATTAAATATCTTGATAAATTAGATCCTAATAATCCAGCTACTCCTGTTATTAATACTTTTGACATTACTTAATTATTATAGTTTTCAAATTTATAATATTAAAATTATTAAGAAAATTTAAAAATGTTAAGATTTAGTTAATTTTTAAAATATTATATTTTCTCGATATTTTATATTAATTTATAATGTAAAAGTTTTCATAAAAAAGAGGATTTTGATCCTCTTTACTATTTTTAAAATTCTAATTTATTAAATATTAGTTGAATGCATTTTATTATATTATTCCATTAATTCATCTAAATTTTTAGATAAGGAAGGTCTCATTTTCTTTTAAAAACTTATTTATTTTTTCTCTTTTTTGTTTATGTTCTTCTTCTTTTTTCTTTGTTTCAACATTTTTTATATAATAATCTTTTACACTTTTAAGTTCTTCCTTTACTTGACTTAAAAAATCTATAAAACTATTACATGATTGTTTGTCAGAAATAGAGAATATAGGATTTTTTTCATCCTCTTCTAAATGAGTTTTTATAACTGATATAAAAAACTTTCCTTCTATTGTTTTTAATCCAACTATGTAATTTGGTTTATATTTATCAGATACGCTATCATTAAATAATGCATATGCATATTTAAAAGAAGGATCTTTAGATATAAGAAGTTTTAGTGAGGATTTTTGCATATCCCAAAAATGTTTATATTCAAATATTTGATTTCCTGCATAACTTTTAAATCTACCAAAATTCTCTTTAACTTTTTTGATAATATCTTGAGCATCTTTAGCAGACTGTGTTTGTTCTTGTGTGTTTAATTTTTTTTGGGGGTCCTTATCGTTTTCTTTCTCAAATAACGAAAAAAACTTGAAATCTTTATATTGATTTAAATTTTCTTGAAGTTTTTTCATATATTAATTTATTTTATATATTTATCCTTTTGCACCATATTTTTTAATAATTTAACAATATCTTTATGTCCATAAGCTACAGCAAGCATAAATGCACTCCATCCACCTTTGGACTTAGTATCTATATTGGCCCCAGCCTTAACTAGCAACTCAACAACGTCTTTATGCCCATTCCGTGCAGCACTCATCAATGCACTCCGCCCACCTTTGTCCTTGGTGTTAACATCAGCGCCGGCCTTTAGTAACAACTCAACAACATCCTTCTGACCATTAGCTGCAGCACTCATCAATGCACTCCACCCATAGTTGTCCTTAGCATTAACATCTGCCCCAGAGTTAAGCAACAACTCAACAACGTCTTTATACCCATATCGTGCAGCATTAATTAATAAATTGTTTTTCTCTTTAATAGACAACATCTTTAAACCACTAATGATTTGCTCTTTAGACTTAGGCTGTAAAATATCACCTAATGACTCGTTTATAAATTTAGCTTTCATTTAAAAAATATTAATTTAAATTAACATCTTCTTTATTATAAGAAATTGAATACCATTTTTTTATCATTTTAACTTCTTCTAATATATATGTCAATAAAACCTCTATTTGCCCCATCATTGAGGTTTGTAATGGATTACCCCACAATTCATGTGAAGTTACTCGTCTTAATATTTTTCCTCTATAATTATATCCAAGATTTTTAAATTCATCATTGTTATGTTTAGCTTGATATAAATAAGGTAATCTTATTTTATAAGTATTCCTCGCAGGAGTTCCCACACTAGGATTAGTTATTTGATAATTTATAGACATATTTATTTACAAATTAATTATTTTGCTCCATATCTTTTTAGCAACTTAACAACGTCTTTACGCCCATTAGCTGCAGCATACATCAATGCACTCCACCCACCATTGTCCTTGGTGTTAACATCAGCCCCAGCCTTTAGCAACAACTCAACAATGTCTTTACGCCCATTCCGTGCAGCATACATCAATGCACTCCACCCATCATTGTCCTTAGCATTAACATCAGCTCCAGCATTTAGCAACAACTCAACAACATCTTTACGCCCATTATATGCAGCAGACATCAATGCACTCCACCCATCTTTGGACTTAGTATCTATATCGACTTTAGCCTTTAGTAACAACTCAACAACATCCTTTTTGCCATTACATACAGCATATGTCAGTGCACTCCTCCCATAGTTGTCCTTAGCATTTATATCGGCTCCAGCATTTAGCAACAACTCAACAACATCTTTATGTCCATTAGCTGCAGCATTAATTAATAATTGGTTTTTCTCTTCAATAGATAACTTCTTTAAATCACTAATGATTTGCTCTTTAGACTTAGGCTGTAAAATATCACCTAATGACTCGTTTATAAATTTAGCTTTCATTAAACTGTGTTACTTTTATCAATTATTAACTTTGTCCTCCACCAATTATAGCAATTCCACTTTTAATTGGTTGATTATCATTATCAGGAGATGACATATATTTTATATCATTCGTTCCTTGAATATCTGTCGCGTTTGGTTGGACTTCACTTTCATTTTTAATTATTGCTTTTCCTAATATTGGTTTATCTTCATCATTATTTGGTTTTATACTACCTATTGTATTAAATGACATTCTTTCCATCCAATAATCTTTTCCATAATTAATGGTTAGCTCTTCAGCTAGTTTTATAGGCCTATTTGTAATAAAATACATTTGTTTAGTTAATTTATTATAAGCATAATCAACATTAGCTTTATCTGAATGCCTATATAAAGAACCATATCCTAAAACTAATGCCCATTCATTTTTATCTTTATCTATTTCAAATATAATATCTTTTAATGAATCAATAGTTTTTGATTCTTCTTTTAAGATAATAACGGGGCATATTTCAACAATTTCTCCTTTTGCAAATTGAGTTTTAGAAAGTATAGTAAATTCACCGCCCGGTCTTTTTGAAAATTCAACTCTAGCTAAATTAAATGTTTCTTTTCTTAAAATCAAAGTTCCACCGTCATCTGTTATATGTTTAGGTTCTGTTTCTTTTATGCCGTCATCCTCAACAAATGGATTAAAAAAATCTTCATTTACAAAAAGATTTTCAATGTTAGGTATATTAATAGATTCATCTTTTCTGAAGTGTTTATACTTTTTATATAGAATTACATCAAATAATCTATTAAATTCCTTTTGGGTCATAGTTCCTAATATTATTCTTTTGATTGCTTTTTCATATTCTAACACATATAAATCACTTGTTAACGTTGCAATTATTTCTTTAGATAAAGTTTCTTCGCTTTTTCCTAATTTATCTAATTCAGTTTGATCTAATTTTAATCCAGGAACATATTTTAACATAATTGGATCTTTTAATCCAAATACATATTTACCACCTAAAAAATATCTTTTCCAAAAGTAAACAGCTTCTTCAAATATTTCTTTGTTTTCTTTAACAGCATTAATAGTTTCAGGAGGATATTTTTCTTTTAAATCTTCAATATCAATAAATTTTAAAAGCTTTTCTAACGTATTTACTTTATTTAAAATCTGATTAATTTGAAATTCAGAATTTTCTAACACTCCATTTTCAATATCATAAAAACTTTCATCTATTTCATTATAAAGTTGTTTTGCTTTCTTATAATTTTCTACAGTTTTTGCCATTTATAAATTATCTTCTTTTTTTAATATTTTTTGAATTGGTCGATCTGTTTTTTGTGAATATTTAGTCTCTTGTTTTATTTGTGTTTTTTCTTCTTCTTTTGATTTTATATCTTTTTTCAAATCATTTTGAATACTTATTAATTTTTTCTTAGTTTCTTTTTCTTTATTAGAAAATTCATTTCTTATAGTATTTAATGTTCCTATATCTGTAATAATTCCATCTTCGATCATTTTTTTAAATGCTTCTATTCTTATATTAGGCATCAAACTATCCCAAAAAGTTTTAAGAGCTAATTTTTGACTATCTTTTAATCTTTTTAGTTCGTCTATTTTTTGATGAACCTCTTTAGTTTTAGATGTAGTGTATTTTGTTATAAAATCATTTAAATCTTTAGATAAAGTCTTATCAATTTGTTTTTTTTGTTTTTTAAGAGCTCCTATTTCACCTTGGATATTTGAATTGTTAATTTCTTGTTTTAATTTAATTTGTTTTTGCATTATTGTTTTACGAAGTTCTGCAGAATTTTTTGCTACTTCTGATGTTTTTTCTAATATTTTTTCTTTAAACTGATCTGCATTATTTTTTAATTTTGATAAATAAACTTTTTTTATTCCTAACCTAATCAGATTTCTTCCAAAAATTAATCCTACTCCAAACAAACCACCCAAAATTCCCAATAAAATTCCACTAACTTCGTTCAATTTATTTGGATTTTCCTTTAATTCTTCTAAAGATAAATCATTATTATAAAGTAATTCCTCTAATTGTAAAAATTGACTATATTTCATTTAACAAAACTTTTTATTTATATATCTTAAACGAGTATGCAATAAGTAATCTAATTAAATTTATATTTTTTATTTAAAAACGTTTTAAATATTTTTTAACAAAAATTTAACATTTTTAGCAAAACTTTATAATTTTACAGCATAAAATAAGTACCTTAGGACCCTAAGAAAAGTAAACCCTTAACGTGCGCGATTATATTATAAATATCATAAAAAGTTTTAAAAATTATTAAAAATATTTTTAATAATAAATAAATTAAACGGGGGAGAAATCCCTTTATAAATAGATGGCTAAATATATTATAACATACAATGATGCTCAAGAGATTTGTAAAAAGTATAATAATTTTAATTTCTCTGAACATTTCTACAATATAAATGGATATAATATATCTACATTTAACTATTTTATATGTGATTATAATGATTTTATAAATCCTCTTCCAGGAAAAGAATTTATTAATGCATTTGACATGAGAGGAGTAACATTTATATTTGATAAAAATAATCAAATATGGAGGAGGTTTTTAATGTTACCTAAATTTTTTAATTTAAATCAAGTTGAAACTACACAATATTCTAAAATAAAAGATAAAAAAATTTATAATATATCAATTAAAGAAGATGGTTCATTGATTGCTTTTATGATGTTACCCAACAAAAAACTAGTTTGCAAAACAATTTGTGGATTTTCTAATGAACAATCTTTATCTGCTATGGAAATAATTAACAACAATAAAGAACATATAAAGTGGATATTAAAACTTTTAGAAAATAATTTAACACCATTATTTGAATATGTTTCACGAGATAATAGAATTGTTTTAAAATATTTAGAATCTCAAATTAGATTTATTGGATTAAGAGACAACATATCTGGAGATTTTATTCCTGCTTCTTATGTGGAACAAATTCCATCGCTTATAAATATTATAAAATCTGAAAAACAAAACTTAGATGAATTAATAGAGAAATCTAAAATTGAAGAAAATAAAGAAGGATGGGTTGTAATGTTTGAAGACGGAATGTTATTAAAAATTAAAACATTGTGGTATTTTAATAATCATTTTTTAAGAACCGAGAATATATTTAGAGAAGATTTTATTATAGAGAATTACTATAAACAAACTTTAGATGATATAATATGTCAATTAAATACAACAGATGATTCTGATGCTTTAGAATTTATAAATAATGTTATAATTTCTATAAATAATTATTCAAATTATATAGAAGAATCAGTTATTAAGCTTTTTAACATATGGAAAACAGAATTCAAAGATAGTTTTAGCGACTTTGCTATTAAATATAAAAAAGAACCACACTTTGAATTCGTAAAATTTTTTGAAAATAAACAATATTATAATCAAAAAAAGATTAATTTTGTATTGAAAAATACTTATAGATTAAAATCTGCTAAAGAAATAGTAAAAAAATATGAGAATAAAATTTAAATTTCTTTATGCATATAAGTTACGTATTTTATATTATTAACTTTGCATAAAATGAAACTATTTAATAGTAGAATGAAAACAATATTTTGGACATATCAATTTGAATTGTATCCAACACAAGAGCAAAAAGTGTTGTTAAATAAGCATTTTGGATGTATCCGTTATGTTTTTAATTACTTTCTAAAAGAACGTAAAGAACAATATCAAACAGATAAAAAGTCAGATAATTACTATAAACAAGCAGTTACTTTAACTGAGCTAAAAAAGAAAGATGAAACCATTTGGCTCAAAGAAGTAAATAGCCAATCATTGCAATTTGCTTTAAGGTGTTTGGATACTGCTTATGTGAACTTTTTCAGAGGTAACGTCAGGAACTGGCGATTACACGAGTGGAGACTCAAATAAGACTTCTATAAAGAAGCGTAAGTCGGTGAAACCCGAAGCCCATTTGTCTTTAGCAAATGGGTAGTTCACAAACGCAAAAGCATTTAATGATTATAAATGATTTTTAATTATTAAATTTGGATACAATTTTTGAATGACATTAAGAGAAGATAATAGAGAATCAAAGAAAAAATTTATTAAAAATAATAAAAGATGAAGACAAAAAATAGTGATCCAGCGAAAATTTATATATTACCAAAACTACAGTTTCATGATATTTTAAAAAGAAATAATATTACAGATAATAATGTTGATGAATTTATTTGTCATGCTTTTATATGTGTAAATGATTTTAAAGGAGGCTATTATCATGAACCATTATTTATATCATCACATCATAATGTATTAAATTTATTTTTTGACGATATTGAACATGAATTAGATATATCTTCTAATTTTTCTAAAACCAAATGCTTTTCAAAAGATGACGCAATTAAGGTTATTAAATTTTTAAATGATAAAAAAGATACAAAAAATCTTTTAATTTATTGTGCAGCTGGAATTAGTAGAAGTGGAGCTATTGGGCAATTTGCTTTATCATTTTTAAATGGAGACAAAGAACATTTTAAAAAAGAAAATTCAAATATTCTTCCTAATACAAGAGTTTTAAAAATGTTAAATAAAGAAATTCATAAAATCTAAACATAAAGTCAATAATGAAATTCGAAGAAATTATCGATAAATGTCCTTTAGAAATAAAGGAAATAATAGAACAATGTAAATTAACACCACAATCATCTAAATGGCACCCCGAAGCTCCAAACGACCTTATTCCACATAATGTTTATAAGCATATTAAAATTGTTTATAATAGAGCATTACAAACTACAGATAATAATTTAATAATAGCAGCCTTGTTTCATGATCTTGGAAAATGTTTTGTTACAAAACCTTCCGAAAAAACTTTAGGATCATGGACATCTTATGGTCATGAAATTATTTCTGCAAAATTAGTTAAAAAATATATAGAATGGATAAGAATTATGGAAGCAGACTGGTTTGAAGTTTATAAAATAGTTAAAGAACATATGCGAATAAAAAAATTTAATGAAATGAAATCTTTTAAACAAAATGAACTGTTAAATGACCCTTTATATAAAAAATATATATTATTTTTGGAATTTGATGACATGCAAACTTTAACAGAAGAAGAGTTAAATTCATAATTAAAAAATAAAAAACAAAATATGAAAAATTTAATTATAATTATTTCATTATTAATATTGTTTTCAGGATGCAAAGTTCATAAGTATGAATGTAATAACAATTCACAATATATGTACTTAAACTTAATTAAAGGTGTACTGGTTAATTTATATCAAATAGATAAATCAGATGGATATAATGTGCAAGATCGTATTAACGGAATTGGCCACAATCCGAATGCATATACAATGCTTTCGATAAAACAGATGAATATTATTGAATTTTGTGTAAAAGATATTATTCAAAATAATATTCCAGGTGATTTAATTGAATGTGGTGTGTGGAGGGGCGGGGCAACTATTTATATGCAGGCCCTATTAAAAACATATAATAATACAACCAGAAAAGTTTATGTAGCTGATTCATTCGAGGGTTGCCCAAAACCGGATATTAATAAATATCCTGAAGACGTTAATTCAAATTGGTTTGCCAATCCTAATATAGCTGTTTCTTTAGAACAAGTACAAGCTAATTTTAATAAATTTAATTTATTAAATAATAATGTAATATTTCTCAAAGGATGGTTTAAAAATACACTTCCTGATGCACCTATAAAGAAATTAGCGTTATTACGGGTTGATGGAGATTTATATGAAAGTACAACAGATGCTTTAATTCTATATGATAAATTGTCTATAGGAGGGTACTTTATTTGTGACGATTATGGATCAATACCACAGGCGAAAAAAGCGGTAGATGATTTTCGTAAGAAAAATAATATCACCGAGAAAATAATAAGGGATGATTTTACGGGTATTCATTGGAAGAAAGAGAAATGATAGTTATATATTTTGGATTTAAGCATTAATAATCTAGTTATATATTAGTTTTTATGAGTTTTAAAGATGTTAAAAATAAATAATAAATATGAAAATAGAAGATATAAAATCAGGAGATAAAATAGCCATAAGAAGTAATTCTTTTTTGTCTAAAGTTATCTGTTATTTTATGAAACAATTTGCAGAAAAGAATTTAATTAAATATGATTGGATAGGTTCTCATTTGGCTACTTGTTTTTGGGATAAAAATACAGGTAATTTACTTGTTGCAGAATCAGTAGATAATGGATTTCATTTTAGGGAATTTAAAAAACATTATGATTTAGATAAAGATGATATTAAAATTTTAACTCCTAAAATTCCATATACTGACAAACAGATTAGTGATATGTGGAATTATGCAATGCATCTTCAAACAATTAATTTAGGTTATCAATATTGGAATTTCATTCAATGGATTTTATATATAGAAACTAAAATTAATTTATTTGGTAAAGGAGGAAAAAAGTTCACATTTTGTTATGAAAGCACGTATTTACTTTCGCAAATTACTGATCCAATAAATTTTGATATAAAAAACGAAATAATAAGTTTTTTTGATGTTTATTATAATAAAGCGTTATATATAAAAAATTAATTTTTAAATTTTCATTTTAAAAGCAATAATATATATAAAAAATAAATTTTTATTATGAGAAAATTTAATAATGTATATAAAGAGAAACAAACAAAAGCAATAGAATTAATAGAGAATAAAATTTTAAATGATTTTAAAAATGTATATGGTGTTCTTTTGGAAAAATATAAGATCTCTGATTTTTATACATTAAATGAAGAAGAACAAAATACTTTTCTTTCTGAGTTAAATTCTTTTTGGATTGAGGAAGAAGGAATTACTGAAAAAGGCAAAAAATTTTTATCTATTCGTTCAGATGTTTTAAGTGAAAATTCAACATCTTTACAAAAGAAAAATTATTTAAAATATAAAGCAGATTTAATTATATCAGAAACTTTTCGCCAATCAGAATTAAAATGGAAAATATACGATATTGTCAATGAAATTTATAATGAAACTAAAGCTAAATCGATAACTGATATTTTATCTCCTAATATTATAACAGAAATTATAGAAGAATCTCTTAAAAAGTCAGTGGGTTCAATAATTAATGAAATTAATATAGAATTAAATGAAAGTTCAAAGGAAGTAAATTTATTAAACGAGAAAAAAGATCCTAAGGCTGAAATAAGGAATAGAGGGGATGTTGTATTTTCTGCAGAAAGTAAAAGTGTCAAAGATGATAAAGATCATTTTCCTATAAATAATAAAGCACAAGCAAGAAATGCATTAGCACGTTGTCATCAATATTCCTCTTCTCCATCATGGTATCTTGGATCATTAGATAGTTTAATAAAAAGAGTAACATCTGCTGTACATAAAAAATATCCTGGAATTAAAATTTCTAAATAAAATGAGTAAAATATTAACAATAATAAAAAAACCAAATCAAAAATCTAGCTCAATAACGAGAATTAAAAAAGGTAGTTGTTGTGGCGGAAGAAAAAAAATTTAATATTAAAAATATGAAAAATGTAAAAATTGTTGCAGAAGATTTGAATGATGCTTTAAGGATCGGAGATATTCTAAAACCCAAATCTCAATCAGACATAACTGATGAAATAAAAAGACGTTTATCTAACAAAAATTTAAAAATTATTTTAGAAAAAGAAAATTTTATCATTTATCAAGCAGAAAAAGCAGAAGACATCAAAGGTGTTGTAAATAGTATTGGAGGAAAAGAGGAAGATCCTTTTTTTAATTTTTATCTTATATTAGATAATGATGTAAAAGGATTTAATCAGATTATAGGAGTTAAAGTTAGCCCAGATGGGACACTAAATGCAGTAAATGTAAAAGGAGAAAAAATATCTGCTGAATATTTAGATAAATTTCATGAATAATTATCTAAATAAAATATAAAACAAGGGGTTATAATGCCCCTATTTTTTTGATATATAAAATATAATAAAAATAATAAAGATGGCGCTAAATACTTTAATATCAATATTAGAAAAAAAAGGACTTGATTATTTAACTAATTTTTTAAACGAAGAATTAACAATAACAGAGAAATTAGATACATATAGAATTCTTTTTGAAAAACATGAAGATAAAATAATATTTTTTAAAAAAGACAACACAGAATTAAATTTAATTGAAAGAACATTAACAAATATTTGGGAAGATGCGATAATTGAATTAACAACAATTGTAGGTGATAAAAAATTACCTGAAGGAATTAGATTTGGCATAGCATACACCCCTATTGAAAAACCTATAAGAATTCCATATTTAAATATTCCCAAATATATTCTTACAGATGTAACTCTTAAAAAAAATAACAAAGTTATAGAATCTTATGATTATGAAGAAGTAAATAACTGGGCCGCTATTTTAAATTTAGGTAAACCCCCTATTATATTTTCTGGAAAATTAAATGAAGAGCAGAAAGAAACCTTAATAAAATATGGTTTAAACAAATTTGAAGATTTAAAAAATATAAATTTTTCAAAAATAATTGAAAATTTATTTAAAAAAACATATTCTAATCAAGATTTAATAGAAGGAATTACTATTAAATCCAACAAAGATTTAGCTCAAATTATTTCTTATGAATTTAATTTATTAAATGAATCATATCAAAAAGAAGAATGCCATAGAGATTACTACGACATCATATTGTTAAATATAAATAAATTTTTAGATAACTATAACATACCTATATTA
>Ga0265297_10005149_pt1 | contig 20375 bp, 21 predicted proteins | sample Munlanlwell13791_FD_192502 | JGI IMG/M metagenome (GOLD analysis project Ga0265297, IMG submission 192502) | Leachate microbial communities from a municipal landfill in Southern Ontario, Canada - Leachate well 137-91 | ecosystem: Engineered > Solid waste > Landfill > Unclassified | place...
TCTTAAAATCAATTATTCAAAGTCCAAAAACTTTGAATAAAAAACTAAAAAATAGAAAACCGAAAAGAAAAGAAGAAAGAAAAAGATATTTTTTGCATTATAGAAATGGAAAATATACTTTTGTAAATTTATCCTTAAAAAAGAAAGGGCATCAACAACAATAGCAATTTTTGCTATTGTTTTTTAATTTAAATGGAGGTAGTTTAAAATATCGTGATGAATCTAAAAGAAAATAAAATTAAATATATTCTCTACGCCAGAAAATCATCTGAATCGGAAGACAGGCAAGTCGCTTCGATACAATCGCAGATTGATGTTTTGCAAGAGATAGCCAAACAAGAAAGTTTGGAAATTATTGATATACTTTCAGAATCAAAATCTGCCAAAGCACCCGAAAGACCAATTTTTAACCGAATGCTCCAAAGGATAAACAGAGGCGAAGCACAAGGAATAATTTGTTGGAAGCTCGACAGATTAGCTCGCAATCCTGTAGATGGCGGAAATATTAGCTGGATGTTGCAGAGAGGAATTATAAAACATATAAAAACTTTTGAAAGGAGCTACTACCCTACCGATAATGTCTTGATGATGTCGGTTGAGTTTGGAATGGCAAACCAATTTATTTTAGATTTGAGCTTAAATACCAAAAGAGGATTAAAAGCCAAAGCCGAAAAGGGCATATTTCCTGCCCCTGCTCCCACAGGATATATAAATATTTCGGGCAGAGGAAATAAAACCATTGTCCCAGACCCAGAAAGATTTGATTTAATGAGAAAAATGTTTGAATTGATGCTAACTGGAAGCTACGCACCGCCCCAAATCGCCAAAATTGCCAATGAAGAATGGGGTTTTAGGATGCCGAATGGCAAAAAGATGAGCAAAAGCACGGCTTACAACATTTTTACCAAGTCTTTTTATTATGGAGAGTTTGAATACCCGAAAGGAAGCGGAGTTTGGTGTAAAGGAATCCATAAAAAGCTCATTACAGCCGAAGAATACGACAAGATACAGATAATTCTCGGCAAAAAGGGCAAACCACGCCCCAGAACCCATATTTTCGCTTTTACAGGGCTAATGAGATGCGGTGAGTGCGGAGCTACTATCACCGCAGAGGAGAAAATCAAAAAACAGAAAAATGGAAATATCCACCAGTATATTTATTATCATTGCACAAAGAAACTAAACCCCAACTGCACCCAAAAATGCGTTAGGAAAGAAGAATTGGAAAAACAAGTCCTTTTAATGCTTGATAAAATTGAGATTCCCCAGAGCTTCCACAAATGGGCTTTGGATGAATTGAAAAAAGATTCTGCGAAAGACGGAGAGAATATAAAGAAAATAACAGAGAATAAACAAAAGGAATATAACAATTGCCTCAAGAAATTTGATGCCATAATTGAAATGCGAGCCAACAGCGAATTAACCCAAGAGGAATTTATGGCAAAGAAAGAAAGTTTGGCAAAAGAGAAGGCAAAACTTTACGAGATTTTAACCGATACAGATAAAAGAGCTGATGAATGGATTGGAAAAGCTGAAAAAGTATTTAGCTTTGCCAGAGATGCCAAAACAAACTTTAAGAATGGCACGCTTCAACAAAAAAGAGAGATACTTTCTGCTCTTGGCTCGAACCTCTTGCTAAAAGATAAAATACTCACGATTTCAATTCAAAAGCCGTTTATCTTGATAGAAAAGATGGCAGAGGAGGTAAAAGCAATTTATAGCAGGTTAGAACCTGTCATAATTTACCAAAATGAATTCAATTTTGAGCCAGAATACGCCCAAAGTTTAACAATGCTGCGAGGCTAGGATTCGAACCTAGATACCAGCGTCCAGAGCGCTGTGTCCTACCATTAGACGACCTCGCAATATTCTCACGTTATATCTTCAGATATTTTCTGATGGCTATTAGGCTGGAAACAACGCCCAAGCCTACGCCTGTCAAAACCTGGATGAGAAACAAAATAAAGATGTGGCCTGTGAAGATATTGAACGTACTAACATTAGGTATAATCATTTTTATCTTTCCGTCAATAGCAAGAGTGATTCCCAATGTGAGCAGAAGCGCTATCAAGGCAGCCGCAAAACCTACAACAATGCCCTGGACCAAGAAAGGCCCTCTCACAAACCAGTTTGAAGCTCCGACCAAGCGCATTGTAGATATTTCATTGTTGGAGTTATGGATAGCTATTCTTATCGTATTAAAGGCAATCAAGACCGCAATTATGCCGAATATAATGCTGAAACCAATCCCTATTTTGTTGACCCCCGCGGTAAAAGAATAAACCTTGTCAATTACCGGCTTTCTCTGGTAATAGTCAACCTTGTCTATAAAATCCTTGAACTGCCCAGCTTCCAGAAAACTGACAATCTGTTCGTATTGAGTCGCTTCCTTTGCTTTTATGCTCAAAGAAGCCAAAAAGGGATTATAACCCACTTCCGTAAGAGATTCTATGAGCACCGGGTCGTTTTTATGCTTTTCAACGAATGTTTCAAATGCCTGGTCTTTTGAAACGTATTCTACGTTATCAACCTCCTCTATCTTAGCCACCTCGGACTTAATCTGAAATATATCTTCCTCCAAAGCATCTTCTTTGAAATAGACGGAAACATCCACTTTCTGCTCCACATCGGCAATCAAAATATCGGTAACAGGGCTTAAGAAATAAAGAAAGGTTACCAAAGATATGACTGTGGTCATTATGAAAACAGTGGCTATGCTTAAAGCCATGTTTCTCGTCAAAGCGGACCACCCTGATTTTATTATTCTTTTTAAAGAAATCATAACATAAATCTCCCTCTTTTTTCGTCTCTCACCACCCTGCCCTGGTCCAAAGTTATCACTCTTTTGCCCAAGCTGTTTATCACTTCTTTGTCGTGAGTGGCCAGAATAACGGTAGTGCCTAATTTATATATTTTAATCAATAACTTTATAATGTCAAAAGTATTGTAGGGGTCCAGATTTCCGGTAGGTTCGTCTGCCAGAATGACGTCCGGCCTGTGAACAAACGCCCTTGCCAAAGAGACTCTCTGTTTTTCCCCTCCGGAAAGCTCATTCGGAAAGTTGCAGGCCTTTTCGGCCAAGCCAACCAGGTCCAAAACCTGGCAGACATCTCTCTCAACATCCTGGTCCGAAGCTCCCATCACCTCCATAACATAGGCAACGTTCTCATAAACCGTCTTGGCGGGAAAAAGCTTGTAGTCCTGGAAAACAGTGCCTATTTTCTGCCTGTATCTTGGGAGGTGGGATTTTTTAATCTGATATATGTTCTGCCCCTGGAACAGGATTTCCCCCTGGTTCGGTTCTTCTTCTGCGAGTATGAGCTTCAAAAGAGTTGTCTTGCCCGCCCCTGATTTCCCTACGATGGAAACAAATTCTTTTTCTCCTATTTGAAAAGAAACGCCGTCCAAAGCGATAATCGGTTCGCCGCTCATTCTTGAAGGATATATTTTTGTGATGTTATTTATGGAAATCATTTTTCAACTTTATTTCGCTTTCTATGAATTCGTCAAGTTCTCCGTCCAGCACCGCTTCTGCATTTGAAGTTTCCGTCTCCGTCCTCAAATCTTTGACCATTTTATAGGGATGCAAGACATAAGACCTTATTTGATTGCCCCAAGAAGCTGAAATCTGCTCCCCTTTCACGTTCTTCAGCTCCTTTTCTTTCTGCTCCTGCTTTAACTGGTAAAGCTTTGAATACAATATATCCATCGCCCTCTCCCTGTTTGCGCCCTGCATTCTCTCAACCTGGGAAGAAACAACTATTCCTGTAGGCATATGGGTTATTCTTACGGCTGTTTCTCTTTTATTGACATTCTGCCCTCCGGGACCTGAAGACCTGAAGTAATCAATCTTCAAATCATCTTCCCTAATCTCTATTTCTTTCTGGTCTTCCTTGTCTATTTCCGGAAAAACGTTTATCAGAACAAAAGAAGTATGCCTTAGCTTTTTCGCCGAAAACGGCGACTGCCTGACCAACCTGTGCACTCCTGTTTCTTTTTTCAAAAAACCGTAAGCGTATTTCCCTTTAATCGCCAAGGTTGCCGACTTTGTCCCTATTCTTCCTTCGGGGCCTCCCGCCTCTCCGAATGACTGCTCTATTATTTTAACAGCAAAACCCCTCTTCTCGCAATATCTCTGAAACATTCTTAACAGGATAGTCGCCCAATCCTGGGCATCAACCCCGCCTGCGCCTGAAAATACTTCCATTATGGCATTTCCCTTGTCGTACTTGCCGGAAAGAAACAATTTGAATTCCAGCTCTCTTATCTTTTTCCCGATACCATCAAGCTTCTCTTCTATTTCTCCTTCCAAATCGCTGTCATTGATTTTAACCAATTCCTTTATATCCTCTATTTCTTTTTTAACGCTTGCGACGCCTTCTATTTCTTCTTTCAAATCGGATATTTCCTGTCCAAGCTTCCAGTCATTCTTTTCCTCAAGCTCTTTCAATCTCTTCTTCTTATTTTCTACATCAAAGACAGTCCATCAAATAATGGACTTTCCGCTCCAAATCTTCTATTTTTACATCTTTTTCTTCCATATTTAATGGCGTTAATTATCTGGTGAGATTATTCCAGTTTATCACACGTTGCCAAAAAATCAAAATCCACATACGCATTTAAAAAACTGAAAAACAACGTGTTTTCCAGCTTCCAACATTGGAGCCAATGGTCGGATTCGAACCGACGACCTACTCTTTACGAAAGAGTTGCTCTGCCAGCTGAGCTACATTGGCAGCATGAGCGGGATACGAGAGTCGAACTCGCGTCTCTTGCTTGGGAAGCAAGCGTACTGCCACTGTACTAATCCCGCTTATTTCGTCCATAAACTCTTTATTGTCTCCCACCAGGTTTTCTTTTCCTCCTGCTCCGGCTGAACCTGCTCCTCTTCTTTTTGGATAACCACCACTTCCTCTCCGGGTTTTTTCATGTCCAATTGCTCCCTGGCAACCTGCTCAATGTAATCCTGGCTTTCAATATACGAAAGGTTTTCCTTCAATCCTCTGTTTTTCTCCTCTAAAACATCGACTTCGGCTTTTAAAACCTCTATCCTCTTGGAGAACTCCGCCCTTCTCTGGCTTATTTTCCAATTAGTGGCGGAAAGAAAAACAATGGCGCCTAAAGATAAAACGGCTAAAAGAACGGAAAGTATTATGCTTTTCAGCGGCCACTTTTTATTTTTCTTCAATTTTGCTACCATATAATATATGAACTCAAAAACTATTAGAATAATTTGGATAGTTATGGTTTCCCTGGTGGCTTTAAGCACTATCTTTTTCCTTATATCTCCCCTATTCGGATATTAACACAAACTTTATCCTCTGAAAACCTCCAAAAACGTCTTGGGCGGTATTCTGACCCTGCCTTTTTCTTTCATCAGTTTCTTGCCTTTTTTCTGTTTCTCCAAAAGTTTTCTCTTCCTGGTATAATCCCCCCCGTAAAGATAGCCTGTTACGTCTTTTCTTTTGGCCTTGATTGTCTCTCTGGCAATAACCTTTCCTCCTATCACCGCCTGCAAAGCCACTGTAAACATCTGGGTAGGCAATGTTTCTTTCAATTTGGAAACCAATGCCTTGCCCTCTTCAAAAGCCCTGTCCCGAGGAACAACCTTGGACAAGGCGGGCTCCGGCTCCCCGGCAACCAATATATCCATTTTTATCAAATCAGAATCCTTGTATCCCAAAAATACATAGCTCATTGATGCAAAACCCTGGCTCACCCCTTTGAGCTTGTCATAAAAATTGACAATAATATCTCTAAGCGGAACCTCATAAACCAAAATGCACCTTTCCTGACTTATATATTTGGTTTCAGAATAAATCGCTCTTATGCTTCCGAACAGCTCCATTAATTTGCCCATGTACTTGGAAGGAGTAATCACCTCAACCAAAACCCACGGCTCTTGCGATTCCTGAACGTTGGCAGGCCAATCCGAAGCAGAATAAATGAACTTGCCGTCCGCTTTGTAGACAACAGACGGCGAGGAAATCACCAAATCAAGATTAAACTCCCTTAAAAGCCGCTCGGATATTATTTCAGCATGCAGCGTTCCTAAAAAGCCGCACCTGAATCCCCTGCCCAATGCTTCTTTTGTTTCAGGCTCAAAAACCAAAGAAGGGTCATTCAGCTTAAGCTTCATAAGAGCGTCTTTCAGCAAATCAAAGTCATCCGAATCTTCAGGATACAAGCTGGCAAAAACCATAGGCTCCGGCTCCTTGTAGCCGGGCAACGGCTCTGTGCCCTGCTCCAAAGTTATCGTATCTCCAACTCTTATCTTTCCCGGTTCTTTTATCCCTGTCGCTATATAGCCGATTTCTCCCGCAGACAGCTTGTCCTGGGAAGAAAGCTCGGGCATAAAAACCCCCAGCTCTTTTATATCCCCCCGTATTCCGGCCGCAGCCAGGCTTATCCTGTCTGTTTTTTTGACCTCGCCGTCAACCACTCTGACATAAGCGACCACTCCTTTGTATGAATCATATATTGAATCAAAAATCAAAGCGCGAAAAGGCTTCTTGGAATTATCTTCTTTCGGAGGCGGAACATTGTTTATCACTTTTTCCAGAACCTGCTCTATGTTAGTGCCGTTCTTGGCTGAAATCTTCAATATCTTATCTTCCTGTATATTCAAAAGTTCGGCCATTTCCTTAACGCATCCTGCGACATCTGCCTGAGGAAGGTCAATTTTGTTAACCACGGGAATAACGGAAAGATTCTGCTTTTGCGCCAATTCAAGATTGGCTAATGTCTGGGCCTGTATTCCTTTCCCCGCATCAACCAAAAGAACAGCTCCTTCTACGGCAGCCAATGACCTGGAAACTTCATAAGAGAAATCCACGTGTCCCGGAGTGTCAACAAGATTCAAAACATAGCCTTTGTAGCTCATTCTGACAGGCTGCATTTTAATGGTAATCCCCTTTTCTCTTTCCAAGTCCATACTGTCCAGATATTGCGGCCTCATCTTTCTTGAAGCAACAGAACTGGTCAATTCCAAAAATCTGTCCGCCAGAGTGGATTTGCCGTGGTCTACGTGCGATATTATCACAAAATTGCGTATTTCCATATTCATAATAATACCACAAATCCTGGAAATTAAAATAAAAAAGCGCCGCCTGAATCCGCCGAACTGGTCATTCCTTAAATTCCGTTGGTTCTGCGAAAAACATATCTTCTCAAAGCAAAGACTTCTTTAATCCTGAAAACCAGAGCTGAAGCGAAATACATGCCTAGTCCCAGCACGGAAGCAATCGATGTCTGCAAAAGCACCCCTACAAAAGTCCGCATATCCACAAAACCGGCTACAATCTTTAAGACAGCGATAACTGTCAGCGCCAAAACGAAAAGAGACAGCAAAACTCTGAAACAGAAGTCCAAGGCCTCTCCAATTTTTATGCCTCCAAGCTTGTTATGCAAAAAAATCAAAAGCAAAGCCAATTGTATAATTCCCGATATTGACAAAGCCAAGGGCAAACCGACGACTACGTTTCCCTCTATATTCTCAATATCCAGAAATCTGGTCAGATAATCCTGGAAAATATTGCCGAAGCTCAAAATCCATAAAAAGAAAAAGGACAATGCGACATTAATGCCTATGCTTAAGAGCGCCACAAAGGCAGGAATTTTTGTATCGTGAAGAGCATAGAATGTTTTGGAAACCAACAAGGTAAGGCCATAAGCAAAAATACCTATCGAGAAAAGACCGAGACAGGCGGCGGTTAACTGAGTATCAGCCCAGGCAAACTTGCCTGTTCCAAAAACAATCCTGATAATCTGGGCTCTCAAAAGAAACATCAAAAGGCTTATAGGCATAAGGAAAAATATAATCTGCCTCATGACTCCCAGAAACTCCGCAACCAGCTTATTGTTTTCTTTATTAGAAAAATAAAGAGCGAGAAAAGGGAAGGCTGCCGTTGAAAAAGAAGCGGCAATAAATGTTACGGGAAGATTCTGAAGATTATTAGCCAGATTGAAAACAGCTATGCTGCCTGCCGACAGAGTGGAACCGATGGCGGTAATCACAATCAGATTAATCTGGCTTGCGGCCAAGCCAAGGGTCCTCGGCAAGGTAAGCTTAACGGCCTGCATAAGTCCCGGGTGGGAAAAATCAAGCACTCTCTTAGGCTTGAAGCCAAGCTTTAATATTATAGGGACCTGTATCAAAAGATGCAGAAAAGCGCCGAACACAACGCCCCATGCCAAACCCTGAAGCCCGAACCTTGGGACAAAAAAGACTATGCCGAAAATGATGCCAAGGTTGTAAAGAATAGGAGACAAAGAAGTAACCAGAAATCTCTTTAAAACTCTCAAAACCCCGGAAACTATATTGCTTAATCCCAATAATATCGGGCTTAAAAACATTATCCTGGTAAGAGAAACAGCCGTATCAAGCTTGTCCCCCGAAAAACCAGGCACGATAAACCTTAAAATCTGGGGGACAAAAATAATCATTATTATGGAAATAATGGTTAAAAAAAGCAGAAATGAATTCAAAAGATTGGCAAAAAAGTGCCAAGCTTCCTCTTTTGAACGGGCCACATATTCTGAAAAAAGAGGAATAATGGCAGCCGAGATAGAACCCATTATCAAAACCATCGCCACAAAGTCCGGAATTCGGAAAGCGGCGTAATAGACATCAAGGTCGTCCCCGGCTCCGAATGTTCCTGCCAGAAGGCGGTCTCTGAAAAGCCCGAGGATGCCCGAAACCAAAGAGGAAACAGCCAGAATTATTGCCGCCTTATTTATTGTTTTGGTCTCAAAATTAAAAATCTTGTCGTACATTTTTTTACTTTTCTATAATCACAATCGGAGTCTGCTGATTTGACTGGCCCGCAGGATTGTTTTTCAAGGCTTCCAATATTATCTCTTCCTTCCCCGACAAATCAGAGCTCTTCCCTATTATGTTTCTTCCTAAGTCGTTAACATCCGCAATAACAAAAGAAAGCCCGAACTTATCTTTCAGGTCCTGGCAAACCATGTCTGCATCCTTGCATCCCAATATTCCCATATCGGCATATTGAGAAAAGGCCTCGCCGTAAAAACCGTCTATTCTGCTTATGCCGTGGTCTGCCAATATGTAAAAAACGCCTCTGATGCCGAAAACCTTTGCCAAAGTTCCCGCAAAAGAAGCGAATAATATCCTCGGCAAACCCGCCAGATTGATGGCAACCTGCATTTTATAAGGGTTTCCGACGGAAAAACCGGCAGGAGTCTTGGTCGCGAATTTAGAAAGAAACTTGGCCCAAAAGCCAAGCTTAACATCTTTTTTATAGACTACCCTGTTCTGCATAATGGAAACTATCTTCTCGCATAAAACAATGATGTCTCCCTTTTTTGCAACCGGCAATGCGTATCTTGAAACAACGTCTTCTATATTGTCAGAAACTGTAATAAAATGAGTTTTTACCGTCTTTATCATTTAATAATTTTACACCCAAAACAAAAAGGAGGCAAATACGCCTGAATGTGCGTCCTCCTTTTTGGCATCTCGGCAAGGCCGTAAGCCGAATTCTGTTTTATGCGGCCATCTATCTTTGCGAACTACTTTTTCCAGGAATTAGAGTCGTATCCCTTTTTCCTGGTTTGTTCTTGCACCCGGTAAGGATTTAGCCGTTTCACTCCCTGCTAAAAGCAAGGCATCGTCACTGTTCGCACCTCTATTCCGCCTAAGCGGAACGGCAGACTTGTTGGGTACTGCTACCTTTGGGATAGGTGTTCGGACTTTCCTCCCCGCCTTCTGCGTTCGTCGAATTCAACTAATCTATTTATTGCGTCTTAAACTTCTGTTAAAACTATTGCTTTATTCCACGAACTTAGAAGACGGGGCGGCCGCTCACCTTGCCAAGATGATTTCATTCTAACATTTTAATCATTATTTGTCAATACTTGACCTTTCTGACGCTTTGGATTAGCATTATACGATAGCACCCCGACAACCTGTTTTCAGTTAAGGAGAAGAAGATGAAATGCCAAAATAAAAAATGCAATGGAGACATTGATTTAGGGAAACCAGCCCAATTGGAAATAACGCCTTTTTCCCGCCCGGGAGAAATCCTGAATGTCTACCCGTGCAAAAGATGCGGATGGCTTCATTGGACTAACGGAACCGGAGTAATGATGATAACTTTTTACGGTTTCTCTCGCCATGTAGGAAAGCAAAATGATTGAAGTCAGGACATTCACGGAAATAAGAACGCCCAAAGAAACAATACATTCCGGTTCAGACGAAGGAGCCAAAGAAAGCTACGAAGAGAGGGAAAAGAAAAGAATTATTCCCTTGCAGGAAGCGCAGATGAGAAGATTCTTTCTTGCAAACCCGGATATTGATTTTTTGAGCATGAAAATCCTGCACTCCCTTGCTTTCGCCGGGGAGAAAATCATCAGCACCTACACCATTTTCTTTGAAAGAAAACCGAAAACAGCTCCGGCGAAAAAGAAATAAAGCACAGGCAAAATATCTGCCGTGCTCTTTTTTTAGAATAAACTCTGGGATTTTGACTGGGAATCCAGCGCCTCATTGACAAGGCGGTCGGCTTCCTTGTTTTTCTCGCGGGGAATCTGCTTGAATTTTATCGGACCGAAATCAAACTTCAGATTCCATATCTCCAAAAACAGTTTTTGTATCTTTTCATCAATAAGCTTGTATTGCGCATTAAGCTGCTTAACCATCAGCTCCGAATCAGACCTTATCTCAATTTCTGATTTCTTCGCAAGCTCTTTGCCGAACAAAGCTTTGAATTTCTTGAGGGCGAAAATCACTGCGCCGTATTCCGCTTCGTTATTGGTTAGACCATCGCCGAGATAATCTGAATATTCCTTGATTGTCTGCCCTTTCTCGTTGCAGAAAACCACGCCTATTGCTGCTTTTCCGGGATTGCCCCTGGAGCCTCCGTCTGTATATATGGTTATTTTTTTCATATATTCTCTTTAAAGTAATTTATTAAACACTGTCTGAATTTATCCAGGTCTTCGTTCTTTACCTTGAATCCAGACGCTCTCGGATGCCCTCCGTAAGTCAAAAGAAAGTTATCGCAAGTCTTCATCGCCTCAACCGTATTATAGCCGTCAGGCGCCCTTACGCTTCCCTGGCAGTTCTCTTCATATTTTCTATATAAAAAGACCGGCTTCCCGGTATTCTTGGAAACGACTGCCGCCGCTACCCCCAAAAGAATAAGCTCCCAGCTTTCATCGCCCTCAAAAATAATATTGTCTTCTTTTATCAATGACCTGTTTTCAATTTCTCTGATAATTTCCTTGATTTTCCTTCTTTTTTCATAACCCATCTGGACCAAAACTTCAGCAAGCTTATCGGCTTTCTTCCTGTCCGACTCAACCAAAATCCTGTAGGAAGCAGGCAAACCGTTTTCAATATTCCTTATATTCATCAATGAATTAACCTTGTTTATCTTTTCGGCGAGGTTAAGATTTTTAAAATCCCCCAAGCCAAAAAGGGACTGGATTCCTGGACGCCAGCTTTCTTCAATATATCCTATTCCTTCAATTATCATATTCTCATTTTCATCTTCCCTAGGCATCATATCCGCTATTGTAGCCATCGCTACCAGCTGAAGGAAGCTCTTTCTTATAGGCTCGGGAATATTGTCCTTGAAAATCTTCTCGGCCAGCCTGTAAACAAGTCCGACATTGGCAAAGCCCTTAAAAGGATATTTGTCGCCCTTTTGCTTCGGGTCAACGATTATTGAAGCTTTTGGATATTTGTTCAGCGGTTCGTGGTGGTCAATGATTATAACCTCAAAACCCATTTTATTGGCAACATCAACTTCTTTAATATTGCTTATGCCGCAGTCCAAAGTAATGAAAAGAGCGGGAGAGTTTTTCTCCAGGGCGGCAAGGGCATCATTGTTCAAACCGTAACCCTCTTCCTCTCTGTCCGGGAAATAAATAATATGATTCTTTGAACCGATATTGCTCAAAGTTTCTTTGAGAATAATAACAGATGAAACTCCGTCCAAGTCGGAGTCTCCGTAAATAATTATTCTCTCTCCGTTTTTTACGGCTTTGATTATTCTTTCCGCCGCTTTTTTCAGATTTTTAATTTCTGCTTTCGGCATAGTAATTCAATGCTTTGAGTCCTGGCAGTTCCTCTCCTCCGAGAAAAGCTAGCATCGCTCCCCCTCCGGTGGAAAGATGGTTAAATTTTTCTTCCATATGAAACGCTTCCACGGCAGACACAGTATCTCCCCCTCCGGCCACTTTTAACGCATTAAGGTTGTTGCAGATGCTTTCGGCAACCTCCCTAGTCCCCTTGTCAAAAGGCTTGCGCTCAAAAAATCCCAACGGCCCTGCCCAGACAATAGTCCCTGCTTCTTTTATTATTTCGGAAAATATGGAAATTGTTTCCTGGCCTATGTCCAGAATCAATTCTTTGCCCTTAACCTTGCCCGGAGCAGTATTCCTTATATCCGCCTCTCCGGAAGTGGCTGCCACGTCAACAGGAAGATGAATCTTGCTGGAAACATAGTCAATCTTTTCCGCTTCTTTCAATTCATCCTTGTCAAAACCATCCGCAACGATTCCTTTTGCGGCCAAAAGAGTATTTGCCAGCTTGCCACCGATTAGCAAATGGTCGGCTATCTGCAAAAACTTGTTTATAACCTTTGATTTGGAAGAAACCTTGACTCCGCCTATTACTGCAACCAAAGGCCTGGCAGGATTGTCTAAAACTTTTGAGAGAACCTCAACTTCTTTTTCCAGTAAAAACCCTGCCGCAGAAGGCAAAAACTTGGTAATAGCCGAAACAGAAGCATGCTCCCTGTGGCAAACGCCGAAAGCATCGTTTATGTATACGTCTCCTTTTGAGGCAAGCTCTTTTGCGAACTCGTCGCTATTTTCTTCTTCTCTCTTATCCAGCCTTAAATTATCAAGGAAAACAACATCTTCTGCGCCTATGTATCTTTTGACTATTTCCCAGACCGGAGCCAAATCGCCGTCATCTCCAAGATGGCTCATCAAAACAAGATGAGCGCCTTGTTCTTTTGCATACTTCAAAGTAGGAAGAGTCTGTCTTATTCTGAAATCACTCCCTATTTTGCCATCAACAACAGGAAGATTAAAATCGCATCTTATCAAAACCCTTTTATTCCTGATATCTAAATCTCTAATCGTTTTCATATTTATTGTTTTTTTAAAGTTTCTCTCAAAGTCTTTCTTAAGTCTTCAAGATTGACTTCTTTTCTCTTTTTCTTTTTCGGAGAATCGCCTTTTTTCGTGGCTGAAAAAGAAACAGGCTCTTCTTTTAACGCTCTGTCCAAAGAAACAGATTCTTGGCTATGGCCTTCTTTCTTTACTTTCTTAAGGCAAGACTTGCAGTAAATGGGTCTTTTTCCGTCCGGAGGAAATATCACCTTGGTGGATTTGCCGCATTTGCCGCATACCGCATCATAAAGGGTTCCCTCTCCTCTTTTTGAAGTTGCCTCAACAACTGTCTTTTCGCCTATGACTCCGGCCCATCTGGCGATTTTATCCTCAACAACCTCTCTCGGAGTGCTGTATCTTTCCCTTGAAACATTTATTATTTTTTCTTTGTTTGTTTCTTCTTCAGACGCAAACGGCGGCAAAGTGGTGGCGGAAAAAGGCCTTCCGGCCAAACCGTCTATCATCAATTTCAAATAAATATTGTACTTGGACAAATTGACTATGTCTGTGGCTAGAAATTCGGGAGACAGTTCTTTTTCCAAAAACTCGGCGTCTTCAGCCCCTACTCTGAAAGCAATCAATGTTCCTATATTCCCGAAAACTGCGTCTCTAACCTCTTCCTCCATTTGGGCGATATACTGATGGGCAAGAATCAAGGACAAACGGTACTTCCTTGCCTCAGAAAGTATGTTTGCAAATGATTCCGTCGCAAAGTTCTGGAACTCGTCAACATAGAGAAAAAAGTCTTGCCTGTCTTTCTCCGGGATATCAACGCGGGACATTGCGGCCAGCTGAAGCTTGGTGATAAGCAAAGCTCCTAGCAAAGTAGAATTATCTTCTCCTATCTTTCCTTTTGACAGATTCATAATGAGGATTTTTCTTTCATCCATTATCTTTCTCATGTCAATTGAAGATTTTACCTGGCCGATAATGTTTCTTATCAACGGAGCAGATATGAACTGGCCTACCTTATTCTGAATGGCGGCCGTCGCCTCTATTTCGTATCTTTGGGTATAACGCGCATATTCGTTAATCCAAAAAGACTTCACGACAGGGTCTGTAATCTTTTCAACAACCTTGCTCCTGAAATCAATATCTGAAAGCATCCTGTTTATTCCCAATAAAGTAGAGCCCGGATATTCAAGGAGCGCCAGAATGGAATTGTTTAGAATATATTCCATTCGCGCGGACCAGACATCGGGCCATATCTTCTTGAATACGCCCATAAGGCCTCCTGCTACCAAATGACGATACTCTAAGCCAACGCTTTCCATAACGTTAAAAGCAATTGGGAAATTAAGGTCGGCCGGATTGATATAAATGACATCGTTAATCCGGTTTGAGGGAATAAAATCCAAAAGCTCCTCGGCTGCTTCGCCATGGGGGTCGACAAAACCTACTCCCCTGCCTTGCTGTATGTCTTGAATAGCCATATTCTCAATCATAGCCGTTTTCCCCATGCCGGTTTTCCCTACAACATAAACATGCCTGCGTCTATCATCAAGCTTGATGCCAAATTTCTTTCTGATATTTCTGAAATTCGTTTCAGCGAAAAAGTTTATATCGTTTTTCATCTTATTTATTCAACAGGCAATTCAGGAGGCGCCTCGCCTTTCTTGGATTCAATTCTTTTAATGAACGGAGCCGGAGCCGAAGTCCTGCCCGGAAAATGAAAGATAGTCGCCAGCTCTTCCGTGTTCAAAACAAAAGTTCCTCCGTCAACAGGAAAAGCAGGATTTACCCTCATTTTATACTTTCTGAAGATTGACCTCTTTCTGTAATAAAGCCTCCTCTGATTCAAAAGGTTAATCGGCAAAAACCAGCTCATTTTCACTTTGGTGATATACGGCTGTCCGTGAGGGACAACGGAGTTCAAATTCTGCGTGGTAAAAGAACCGAAATAGCTCAAAGCCAAACGCAGCCTCGGCTTGTAAAAGCTTTCTTTATTGCCAAGGTAGAGAAACCTTATGTTCGTTTGGAACCCGAGCTTTGAGATTTTCTGCTCCACGGCGGAGATGACATCTCTCTCCCCGGGAGTAAGCTTCATTTCTGGAGGTATGAGCTCTTTTTCTTTTTCTTTGACGGCTCCGGGCACAGAACCGGTTATCAAAACATCGGCGGCATCAACAAGAATAGGCCTCTGATGCGCAGTTCTTACTTCTCTCCTGGCTATTTCATCGCGTATTTTACGGCCCTCTGTAACCCACGGGACTTCTTTATCGCTGATTGGCTTGGCAACTATTTGAACCCAAATCTGCTCTCCCGGCCCTGTTTTTGCCATCATCTCAAGCAGGGTCGCTATCGGGTCTATTCTTTTTTCCTCCAAAGCCTCATGCTCTGTCTCAAACTGGGCATAAGTTCTGATAGGATAAGGGTTGGGCATAAAAAGCCTGTAATCCGCGCCCCAAAGGTCCCAATCCTTATTGGGAATATCTTGAGGGATATAATTCGTATAGTCATCCGCAATAAAAATCTCCGCGTCAGGATACTGGGAATATATGGCAGCTTCTACTGCGTCTCTGTTTGATTGCGGGAATCTTATGAAAAAATGGGGTTCTCCGTTGATGGCAGCGATTTCAAAAGAATAAGACATTATATACTTTCCATCAACCCATTCCTCCCAGGAGTCGGGAGCATCGTAAAGAATCTGCCACAGATTGGTCAAAACCCCTTCCATGGCTCTAATCGGCTTTAGCACTTCTTTCGGTATTCTTATCTCCAGAAGAATGCGTTTGTTTTTTGAGTCAAAAATACTTGACCTCCACCAATGCCATAGAAAGAAAAAAGACCGCCCAAGCACAAAAGGCGCTGGCAGCCACCACCAATTCTTAACAATCTCCCAGACAGGAGAAAATATTGAGATTAAAAGCTGATTCGGATCCATCTATAAAATTTCCAGCCTCCAATGCTGAATCTGAAAAAATTGGAATCCTGGAACTAATCTATGCCTCTCTTACATTATACCTCCCTTTTTCGTCTCTGACAAAGTAGCTTCTGTTCTGAAGGTTCAAAAGGACAGTGTTTTCTTTGACGAAACGCTGTTCCAAAACCTTCTCCAATATCTCATCTTTTGTTAAAGGTCTCTTTGATTCTTTTAATGAGTTTAAAATTATGTCTTTTACAACGCCCGGATTGTATCCCCACTCTTTGAGAGCATAAAGCCCCCTGCCAACCAGAACAAACCTCTGGTCTTTGATAAGTTCGTTATGAACCGTAGCCGTATGAACCTTCTTTGCATTGGAAAAAGGAAGCTCTCCTATCAAAGAAGCAATCTCTGTAAAATGCAAAGGTTTCTCATTCTTTTTTAAAACCAAGTAAGCCTTGTCTTTTATTCCTTTGGGATTTATCTCCAGCCAGCCTTTCAACCCGTATTTGCCTTCCGGATTTTTCTGTATTTCCTTAGATATGCCAATGTATGATTCAAGAACCTCTTTTTTCATTCCGTCCGATAAATCATCCAAAGACATCACTCTTTTTTCTTTCTTGAACTTGTTTATTATAAAGCCTATTGTTTTTTTCGCATTATCAATTGATTTTTTATCAATAGTCCAAAAAGCATTAAAGTTATCGTCTTCCGGAATTCTTTCAAACTCGTCGCAGTTTGCCAAAAAGAAGTAAGCCTGGTTCTGGCAGTCTTTGCCGCCAAGAACGCTGAGCAATTCTTTTTCTTCCTTGATGTTCCCGAAAGAAATTAAAACCTGCTTAAAATTGTCTACAATTTCTCTGTTTGCATTAATCATAGGCCTTATCTTTGAAAATCCTTCGTTTTCAATCTGACGCACTCTCTCCCTGGTAATGCTGTAACTCTTTCCTATTGCTTCCAAGGTTTCTCTTTCTCCTGTATTTAAACCAAAACGCCTCTCAATCACATCGGAAGTTCTTTGAGGCAGATTCTTTAAATATTCTTGGCAGGTTTTTTGTAAATTCATATTTTGTATAATTACTTTTATTTTTCTATTTAAACATTTTTAAAATTCGTTGTCAAGCATCTTCAATACCGTCATAATACTATAATAACATATATAATAATCATTGTAAAGACCAATCAAAAATGCCTACCGCAAAGTAGGCACTCCCACAGTAGTTTCTTTATGCCTTCCTATTGCGCAGATTATACCAGGAAGCCAGAAAATTGCCTGCTAAAAATATGGAAGAATAAGTCCCTGCGATAATCCCAAGAATCAACGCCAAAGAAAAATGCTCAAGAGTTTCCCCTCCAAAGAAGAATATGGCGACAACGACAAATAAAGTGGTAAGGGAAGTGTTAATCTGCCTGGATAAGGTTTGTTCTATGCTGATATCAACAATCTCATCGAAATCTCCTCCCCGTCTTGAAAGATTTTCTCTTATTCTGTCAAAGACAACCACGGTATTGTTTATTGAATAGCCGAGAACCGCCAGCAAGGCCGTAACGACCGGTATTGTTATTTCTACGTTATAAAGCTTGCCTAAAACCGCAAAAACGCCTAAGGGAATCAAAATATCATGGCCCAAAGCAAACACGCTTACAATGCCGTACTGCCAGGACTTCAACGGCCTTTGCACTTTTCTGAAAGCGAAGGCAATATATATTATCATGGAGAGCAAGACTGAAATCACGACAATAAGAGTTTTCTCTTTTAATTCTTTTCCTATGATAGGGCCTATTGATTCAAATCTTTTCTCCTCCAATTGCCCTATGACTATGCTGAGGTCCTCCCCTTCAAGCTCCTGGCTTTGGGAAAGAGCGGACAAGATGTCCTGATGAGTTTCTTCTGAAATATCCTTCATTCTTATAATCACGCCCCTCTCCCCTGTCGGCTGTATATAGACAGTTCCTAAATCAAATCCGCCGAGCCTTTCCCTTATTTCCTGATTTGACGGCCTGGCATCTTCGTATTCAATCTCCATAATGGAGCCGCCGGTAAAATCAATTCCTGGCTTCAAGCCGAACACAACCAAAACAGCAATGCTTGCTATTATCAGAATGCCGGAAAATATGAAATAAATTCTTCTGTGTTTAGTAATGCTCATAAAATTATCTCCAAAGCCAATTCACGTTTTCAAGCTTTGTTCCCGCAAAAAGCTGCAACAAAGTGCGAGTTATAAATATCGCGGAAAACATGCTTAAAACAATGCCTATGCTCAAAGTAAAAGCAAAACCTTTGATAAAACTTGTTCCCAATCCGAAAAGAATCAAAGCGACAATCAAGGTTGTCATGTTTCCGTCCCTGATGGAAGGCCAGCTTCTCTTGAATCCTTCGGATATGGCGACAGAGAAACTCTTTCCATCTTTAAACTCTTCCCTCATTCTGGCGAAGATAAGTATGTTTGCGTCAACTGCCATGCCGATGGACAAAATAAACCCTCCTATGCCTGCCAAAGTCAAGGTAACCGGAATCAATTTGAACAGGCTTAAAATTACAGCAATATAGACGGCCAGAGACAAAGACGCCAAAAATCCGGGGAGCTTATAGAAAACTATCAGGAATATAACGACCAGGAGAAATCCGATAGCTCCGGCGGACAAGCTTTTCTGCAAAGAAACAGCGCCCAAGGTAGGGCCGACAGACTGTTCGGAAATCAAGGTTATAGGCACAGGCAAGGCTCCGGCATTAAGGCTTCTGGCCAGTTCTTTTGCCTCTTCAATATCAAAGCTTCCTGTGATTCTCGCCTCTCCCCCTGAAATTTCCTCTTCCACGACAGGAGTTGACAGCGGAGCCCCGTCTATATATATCGCCAATATTTTATTGATATTTTCTTTTGTAAGCCTTTCAAATATCTTTGAGCCTTCGTCGTTAAACTGCAATAGAATCACAGGATTATTGCTGGCGTCAAAGCCAAGTTCTGCTTTCTTCAAATACTGTCCTGTGAGCTCCGTAGATACGAAATAAGGGTCTTCCAAAACCAGCTCCCAGTTATCAACCTGCATTGCCTCTTCCATGGTCATGCCTTCCAGCTCTTCCAGCTTGCTTAAAATCCTGTCTGTTTCTTCTTGTGGCCTTTGAGTCTTGAATTCCAGAAAAGGCGTCTGGCCTATCATCTCAATAGCTTGGGCAGGGTCTTTAATGCCTGCCAGCTCAACCACCAATCTATGCTGGCTCCCGACCTCCTCTGTCTGCACGAGCGGCTCGGAAACTCCGAACATATTTATTCTTCTCTCAATAATATCCCTTAATCCTTCCATAGCGGAAGAATAATCCTGCGTTTCAACACCGCTCAAATCAGCCTCATAAACCAAATGGGTTCCGCCTTGCAAATCCAGGCCTAACTTAAAGGGTATGTCCGGAAAGCTTGGAAAAACCTTCCTTATATATACCGGATAAGCCAAATTGCCGGCCACAAAAACCAGCAATAGTATAAGGATGAAATATAAATACAATCTGTTTCTCATAAAATATTATATTGTCTTTATAGCACAAACGTTAAAAAAATAAAAGGGCGATTAAGCCCCTTTCTGTTTGTCTTTTCTGGCTAGGCTGATTATCAGCATGACCATAACAAACAGAAATTTAATACCGTGTATTACTTTCGAGAGAATCTTTCTCATTTTCCTCTCCCGTGACAATGTTTGAATTTCACCGGCTTCCCGCAAGGGCAAGGCCTATTCCTGCCCGGGTCGCGCTTAACCTTTATAGGCATAGTGACCGCCATTGCTGAGGTTATGATAATAGGCAGTCCGAGCGCATCAAACTGATACTGAGAAAGAAATCCGTCTGCTGACATTTTTCTATCCTCCAAGGAATTCATATTTCTATTTTCAAAACAACTGATACAATTATGGTATTTACTTCAGAAAATGTCAACACGAAATGAATTCTTCCTTTTTATACTTTTCAAAGAAAAGATGTCGGCATGGTACCTTAAGCGATGGTTCGTCTATAAAATTTCCTTACTCCACGCAACACTTCTTAATATGCCGCTAAAACAAGAAGGTGTTTTCCTTAAATAAAAAAGCCCTCGCAAGCAGATGAATCTGCTTTTGAGAGCCTCTCTTTTTTTCGCCAGTTTCATCTAGAGCGTGGCGACGTAAAATCCCTGAGTTTTCGGATTGAACGTTCGGACAAAACATTCAACCTTTGCGTCGGGATACAATAAGTGAACAGCATGTCCTACGTTATCGGCGAGTCTCTGACAAACCTGCGGAGTTCGTTCTGGCTTTTCGAAAAGCCCGTCAATCTCAACGATGATTTCTTCCCCCAACCCATATTTCATGAGGTCGGGGACGAAAAGACAGGTCATGTCAT
>Ga0265297_10005150_pt1 | contig 20374 bp, 18 predicted proteins | sample Munlanlwell13791_FD_192502 | JGI IMG/M metagenome (GOLD analysis project Ga0265297, IMG submission 192502) | Leachate microbial communities from a municipal landfill in Southern Ontario, Canada - Leachate well 137-91 | ecosystem: Engineered > Solid waste > Landfill > Unclassified | place...
AGCTATTGTGCCCCTCGGCGCTCCGCACCTCGGGATCTTTTTCTTTTTTATTTAATTTTGCTCTAATTCTGCTGAATTTTCGCAAAATACTAATGAAGCGAAAAAGAGTTGACTAACTCGGTCTAGAACCTATCCATACTAAGCATTATAGGGCTTTTTTGGACATCTTTCCAGGGACAAAGCAACGCACCTCGGTAGGGGTAGAATACAGACAAAAAAGAGACAAATGCGACAGTAGATACACTTGTTTATTATAACTAGCGCCTTAATCATTTAACGTCTTTTATTGGTATATTCTTTCCGCAATCTAACAAATTCATCATCCGTTATAATAGTGTTTCCGTAACTATGATTATCAGAAATTGTAAGCTTACTAAGGCTTAAATCATTTTTTATGTCATGCCTTGGACCTACATAAAAAGAGCAAGGCAAATAAAAAGCTTTAATTAAGGGATTCTTTTCTGCATCATTCCTTATATATAGCTCTCCTGGAACATCGAACCAAAGAAGAATGTCTCTTCGCGTTTGGTTTAAACCAAAAAGCTTATTAACAATAAAATTTATAACATTGATTGCTTCAAGAGACATCTGCTCCAAGTCTTGCTCTCTGTTTTGATAATGCACAGACCCTGTCCTTAATTGAGATAATCTCTTGAATTTTAATTCCACTTCATCATTTATAATATTCCAATTTTTCAATATGCTAATCCCTTTATCCCAATCAATAATTGATCCGCCCCTTCTGTTCTTATTAAAAACTTCTTTATACTGCTCCGATGATTTAAAATCATTAAAAACTTTAAAAATAACATTATTAAAGATCCTCTCACCAAGACAGCAGGCACCGGTTAAAGCCGAATAAAAACTTCCCTGAACATATGCATCACAAATATCCTCTAATAGAAAAGTGTGCTCTTCAACTACCGAAAGCGATGGCGCTTCTAGTTCCATATAACGCTTAAACTTTATATCAAAATTGTGCTGTCCATAGTTTAAAACTAAAGAGTTTTTCATCTCCTTTTTTATTTCCTCTATCCGCAAGTTATCCGCTGGATTATCACTCCCTACAATATTTCTTGTCGAATCTATATGAAATTTGAATATTCTATATCTTCTCATAATAAAATCCACTCTAAAATAGCAAAGGAATCACTCGGTACTCCCGAACCCAAGGCCGCCTCCAACCACTTGATTTGCGAATCTCGAATATGGTCCCTTGACTCGCGCTTTAGCTCAAGGAATAAATAGTCGTCATCCTTCCAGGCGAAAACATCCCAGCAGCCCTTAAACCCGCCGGCCCTGGAAGAAATATCATCAAATAATTTCTTTGGTTTTTCTGGAAGATTTATCGGCTCGACAACACCGGGCAAACCGACTCTAAATTTTTTCCTATAACTATCAACCCATGCGCCCTGCCAACCCTCTTTTTGCAGTGTCCTCAAAACCGCCAACTCCGCAAATAACGGCTCGCCGTCACAATCAATAACCGTCTTTCCGCCATAGCTATCTTTCACCGCCTTTCCCTTCCATACCCCAAAAGAAAGCTTGAGCTTCCTGATTCTAATTTCTTTCCCCGATGGTAGTTTTATTTTTTGACTTACCCAATCAAGCTTTCTCTCTTCGAGCATTTCGAGATCTTCCTTTTTTATCGGCCTATAAATCAAATCCACTAAGGTTATTAGCTTAGTGGCTGACTCCAAAGCATCCTGACCCGAAATGTCCTTCCCGGTTTTCTTCTTATAAATTGCTTTAAATTTTTCTAAGGTTTCTTTCGATACTTGCATTATTTCAAATTATTTTTTCTTCAACTGCAATTTCTTAAATCTAACATTGTGAGTATACGCATCAACTTTATTTTTGCGGCCAGTAATAATTACGAGCTTATTATTTTTTATATTCGCTAAAGGGTTTTTTATTTTAGGCATATTTTTTAATTTTTGAAAATCAACTTAAGACCTACCTAGACTTACTCGCAGACAATTTTTCTAAACCGTCTATTATTATTATTTTCGGATGAACTTTTTCATCTTTGTCTTCTTTCTCTTCTATTTTCAAGATGTCTTCTAATGCCTTACTTTTTTTAGTAATTCTAATAACAATATAATGGCTTTCTTTGGCTTCTTCGCTTTCCTGGTAGATACGAGTCTGTTTTTCGTATCCATGCCTAACATTTCCAGATGTTAGCTTAACCTCGACAACAATTTTATTTTGATGGCCTCTACTTAGCTTAAAATCTACCGGGCCTTGACCAGCATTCGATTCTGGAGAAATATCAATATTACAACCCTCACAATAAAGCATAGCTGTAGCATAAAAAAGATGCCTAGCATGGCTTTCATTTAACGGCTTCTTTTTATCGTCATATAAAGAACGCCAACCCCCTTTAATCTCAATAAAATTTTTAAACGATTTTATAATCTTAGAAACAATTTCTGATAAGTCTTCTTCTTTCGGTTGTATTGGCAAAGATAAAGGATTTTGTTCTACAATTTCTTTTGCCTTTTCTAACCACAAATACAACCCCGCTGGATCCTTCTTAAAATCATAAGGATTAGGGTCGCATGATTGATAAAGTTCAATCTATGTTTTAATCCTTTCCTTGTCTTCCAACAGATACTTCTTTATTTCCGACTTACTTGGTTTCTTTTTATTGTTGTCGACAAAAAAACATGGCGAAATAATTTGATTAAACTTTTCTCTCAATTCTTTATTAAAATTTACTAAATTGCTTATTTCGTCAAAATTATTAGCGATTGGTAAATCACGCAAAATATCATTGGGAATAAAAATCAACGGACCATTCTTTAGCGGATGTTTAGCAAGCGTATAATTATGTTCATATGTTTTTTGAATAAATGTTTCACTTATCGAAAGCTCTCCAGTAACTCTCTCTGAATATTTATACAGCTTTTTAAGTAAAATTCTAATCAATCCATCGCTTAATCTATCTGGACCAAAATCTTCTTCAAAAAGCCCCATCACTTCAAAAATAGCAGGATTATCAATACCTATTTTTATTAATTCTTCCGCCGTAAGTAATAATCTTTTAGCTAATTCTGGGCCGATAGCAGAACCATCGTCTGAAGCGTTTCCATAGCCGATACCAATGCCCTTAACTTCTCGAAGGACAAGTCTTCCAAGTGCCTGTTGACGAGCTTTTTCGCTATTAGATTTTAATAAAATAATAATATCGGAAAAATATTTTCTTATTTCTTGTAGCCCGTCCTTAATTTCGGGAACCGAGGTCTTAGACAAAAGCAATGTGTCAACAAAAAATAAACTATCAACACCAATGACAGGATTAAATGCTCCTGTTTTTTTATAAATATCATCGCTAACCCCAAAATATTCATTCGCGCGTTTAAGCTTGTTTTCCATTTTTATTAGGGCCTCCTATCTTTTGGCGGGCAAGGATCACCTCCAAAGCTATCCTTGTCTTTTATTACTCCGTGACGATCATGATAAACAGCTTCGACCTCAGCCTGCTTGGCTAATTTATGAGTTTTATCTTCGGCTGCGGCTTGAGTACGATGAACCGAAACAGGCTTAACAACACCTTCTTTTTTAACCGCCCAATCTCCGTCCCAAGGAACACTATGAAAATTTTTGTTGCTCATATTTTTAATTTTAATAATTTGCCTGATTAATCCAGTCCCATGCCTCCTGCGGTAGCCAGCCCGCATGTTCATTCATAACCCGAACAACAAGCAAGCTATCATCTTTGTCAATTTCCTTATTCAAAATACTCCCTATCTCACTAGCAGAAGAACTTGTTTCAACAAGCCAATTAGAATCTAAATAATGCCACCACTTACCTAGTTTTTTTATGGCAGCATAAACGCCATCATAATTTTTCCCCTCCTTATTTAAGTCGTATGTAATTAAATAAACCATATTTTTAAATTATTTTTTAATAACCTTAACCACAACCCCATTGACCAAATACCCGGATGACTCAAGATCCTCTTCGTGAAAAACTATCGGAGGAATGTCCAAGGTAGATTCAGAGACAAGACGAATCTCTTTTTTCTCGTCGTCCTTATAATATCTTTTAAAATTTGCCGCTCCATCGATAATAGACAAAACATACTTACCGTTAACCGGAGCCTGCTTGCAATCAACTATTACATAATCGCCTTCTTCTATATTGTCTCCGTCTATACTAGCTCTATTAAGAGACGGGCCAATGGCTCTGGCCGCAATTAAGCCTTCCGGCTTTGTTCGCCCCACCACCTTTTGGCCAATCTTCAAATAGCCGAGTATATCGTTTTGAGCCAGCTCTAAGGCCTGGCCACAATTTGCATACCCAACTATCGGTATACTAAAAATGTTATCCACAGCAAAAGCTTTAGTTTTAGCAACCTGCTGTCTCTTTTTCGGGTCAAAATATAAAAGGCCCTTCTTCCTAAGCTGCCCCATATGATGGATTACGGTCTGGGCATTATTAATGCCTAATTCTCGAGCAATAGCCCTAAACTTAAGCTTAGAAAGATCCTTTTTCTTGGCTAATTTAAGTATTTTTTCTTGGTTCGCGTTCATTTCCTTTGTTGATTAATGATTACCTGCATCCATTCTATTATAAATTTTTTATAATGTCAAATATTTATAAAACCCTATGACCCCCTTGACAGCATTTACGGGTGCCTTATAATTATATTGGGAGTTATCCTGGGTTGAACCTACAAACTAAATTCGGATAGGACTAAGGGGAGTTATCTCTTCCCCATTAAGAACACCTATCTCACCAAAACACCATAAGCGATTTTGTGTTTGGCGAGATAGGTGTTTTTTATTTGAAAAGGTCGAAAGATTTCTGTAACTAAAAATTAAAAATAACAAAAACATGGACCAAAAAATTACTATCGTGGAAGTTCCGATTAATGAACTTCGTTTAGCGCAATATAACCCCAGAAAGCATAACAAAGAGCAGGCTGACCAGCTGAAAGAATCTATTAAGCGTTTCGGGTTTGTCGACCCGGTAATCTGCAACAGTAGCCCCAAGAGGAATAATATTTTAATCGGTGGGCATTTTAGAGTTGAAGTCGCCAAGGAGATGAACATAAAAGTTATTCCCGTTGTTTATGTAAACATTCCCGACCCCGAAAAGGAAAAGGAGCTTAATATCCGTCTAAATAAAAATACCGGGGAATTTGACCTTGATCTTTTAGCCGAGTTCGATGAAACATTTCTTAAAGACATTGGCTTCTCTAGCGAAGAACTTGACGATATCTTCCCCATCGAAGAAACGCCCGAGGTCTTTGACTTGGAAGCGGAACTTAAAAAACTTAAGATAGACAAAATCAATGTTAAGGCCGGCGACATTTACGAATTAAATGGGTCTCGCCTTTTATGCGGAGACAGCACTAGTGAAGCGGCTATCCTCAAACTTATGGGAAAAGAAAAAGCTAACATGTGCTTCACTGATCCCCCGTATATTCTTAATTACCTAAAAGGCAAGAAGAAAAACAAATCAACCGAAGGATTCGGTTACAAGCGAGATCGCCGATACCTTGGCACGGACGAGCTGCCACCCGACTTTACCGAAAAATGGATGGGCAATATCGCCAAGATTCAAAACGATAATTTTGCCATCATCGTTTACGAAAATTGGAAGAACATAAAGACTATTTGGTGCGAGCTCGAAAAATATTGGCGGGTAAAAAATATGATTGTCTGGCACTTGCCAAATCGAGTTCAGGGGTTTTCGGCAAAATATAGATTCTTTAACAAGCATGATATCGCCATGGTTGGCACAACCGATAATGTAACCATTCAAAATGAAGATGAAAATGAACTTCTTGAAAACGAATATGAAACCGCGCTCTATGCCATTTCTGGCAAGCCGCATTGGGAGTCATACGAAAAAGGTAAGAAAATCTGTCCAACTGATTTTATCGAGTTCAAGGCGGCCGATGAGAAATCTTCCGGCCAAGGAATTATATTTGGAACCAAACCAACTGAAATATTAATCCCCTATATTAAAGTGCTTACCAAGCGCGGCGATTTAATCGTGGAGCCATTTGGCGGAAGCGGCTCTACCTTGATTGCGGCCATTAGGATGAACCGGCGATGCTATTTAATGGAAAAATCCCCTGTTTATGCCGAAGTCATACTCAAGCGTTGGGAAAATGAAGTTGGACAAAAACCGATAAAAATTAGCTAGCATGATTGATGATGTAACAAAAAATAAGTTCCTCAAAGAACTCGAAAAAAACGGGAATGTTCTTTTATCTTGCTTAAAAATAAATATCCACCGATCAACATACTATCGGTGGAAAAAAGAAGATAAAAAGTTTAGAGAAAAAGCAGCCGAAGCCGAAAAACATGGTCGGGAAAACAATGTAGATATCGGCGAACATTCTTTAATGAAAAAAGTCAGAGAGGGAGATCTGGGCGCTATAAAATATCTCCTGGGCCATATCTCGTCAAAATACCGCCCCAAAAAAGAAGCAAGCAGAGTTATTTTTGTGCATGAGAAAAAAGATCCTCTTTCTGATAAGCAGGCACCTACTCTAGAAGATCTCTTCCAGAGAATGGACGAAAGAGCGAGCGCCCAGCAAGAAAATATTTCTGTCGGCAACGATGAACCCAAACCATTTTATCCTACGAAAAACAACGGCTGGCCGGAAGAAGAAAGCGGAGAGAATAATTCTGAGCCAGAACTTACTGATGAAGATTTGTTGCCGATAAAGGAGAAACGAGAAAAGCCCCTTAGCGCAAGAGAAGAGCGCCTCATTAAAAGAAAAATGACAGAAAGGCACCTATAATGATTCCACTAAATCCTTCTGACAATGTGGACAGCGAGCCGCTTCTTTATGAATAAGCTCCTTGCAATAAGGACAGGTTCTTCTATTACCCGGAACAAAAATCATTATTAAAACTCCGAATGGACCTAAAAGGATCCCAAGCATAAAACCAAGGCAACCACTTCCCTTCTGACTACCTATGATTGAAGCTACGATTCCAAACAACAACCAAATAAATATCCACATATTACTTTTAAATTATTCCCTTATTTATAACGAGTTCTTTCAATTAGCTGTAAAAGTTCGTATGAATCTTTAATAGCCTGCTGGTCTCTTTTTGATAAAGTAATATCTTTTATTCTTTCTCCGCCAGCAAATCTAACCCTTATAATTGCATCGCCACTTTCCGCGATGGCCTTTACGATTCCATTATCTCTACCGGCCGTATAGCTAACCGTTTCCCATACACTGCTAGAATTGGCTCTGTGGTTGTTTGGATCAAAACTAGGAATATCTTCTGTCCTATACACATAAGTAGCATCCCCAATTTTTACTTCAACCCTAGTATGGAAAATCCAATTATCCCCATAATAATCACTCTCAAGATATCCGTAACCAAGAGAGCTAACTGGAACTTTTAAAAAAATTCTGTTCCATGAATTATCCGTTGTTTGATTTTTATGTGTATACCAACCCTTGTTCTCAAACTCATCATATTCATAATTAAAATTGTTTTTCAAAACCTCTAGTCTTTTTTTATCTGCTTCTAAGGCTGCCTGCTCTTCTGCTTGTTTCTTTGCAACTTCCTCTACAGACATTGAAGGTGTCGGCGTAGCTGACACCTGATTATTATTTGCTGAAATAGAATAAATAAAGACGAAACCTAATAATACTACGATTAAAAAAGCGCCCAACAAAAGAAGGGTTCTTTTTTCTTTAAAATCGAACTTTAACTCTTTTATTTTAAACATAAAGATATCCTTTCTCCCGTGATAAACAAAAAGCCCACCACAGGTAGTGACCGAAGCCACTCATACCAGTTTCCCGGTATGGCAGGTAATGCAACCCTGTGATGGGATGTTTATGCATTACCTGACTTTAGCGCCATGCCTGCCGGAGAACCGACAGGTTTAGGCAAATTAAATTGTTATCTTGATAATAGCTCAAAATCAGGGTAATTGGAAGCTTCGTTACCAACAACTTATCTACTAGAGGCCTCCTGGACTCCCTAGAGCCGTTGCGTCATTCCTTGTATTGAAAGGTCGAAAAGACCATTAACCAACCAATACAATATGGAACAAACAACAGCACAAATTAAGAATTCTCAATCCCCCGTTGTAGTCGCGCCTGAGCTCAAATATTGCCTCTATGCGAGGAAATCCACTGAGGCCGAGGATAAGCAGGTTTTAAGCATCGAGTCGCAAATCAAAGAAATGACGACGCTGGCCGAAAGAGACAACCTTCGCATCATAGAAATTAAACGAGAAGCTCATTCTTCTAAACAAGTCGGCCAACGCCCAATCTTCAATCAAATGATTGCCGAGGTAAGAGAAGGCAAGTTTAACGCTATCCTAACTTGGGCGCCGGACAGATTAAGCCGAAACGCCGGAGACTTGGGATCGATAGTAGATTTGATAGACCAAAAACTACTCCACGAAATACGAACCTATGGGCAAAAGTTCACCAACAATCCAAACGAAAAGTTTCTTCTGATGATTCTCGGAAGCCAGGCTAAACTGGAAAACGATAATAAGGCAATCAATGTGAAGCGCGGCCTGCGAACCAGGTGCGAGATGGGCTGGCGGCCGGGCGTTGCGCCGACCGGCTATCTTAACGAAAAACACGTGGATAAAAAATGCCAATGCCGGGTTGACCCCAAGAGAGCACCGGTGATTAAAAAGATGTTTGAAAAAGTGGCCTATGAAAATTACAGCGGGCGAAAATTGTTCTACTGGCTAAAAAACGAGGCTAAATTCGTGACTAAAACCGGCAAACCCCTAACGCTTAGCAATGTCTATATAATTCTCAAGAACCACTTCTATTACGGCACATTTGAATATCCCATAGGTGGCAATACCTGGTACCAGGGAAAACAAGAACCGATTATTAGCAAAGATCTGTTTGACTTGGTGCAAGATAAAATAACCAGTCAGACATCAAGGGTCAATAACCAAGAATTCGCCTTCACCAAACTGATGAAGTGCGGACTTTGCGGCTCGGGCATTACGGCGGATGAAAAAATTAAGAAACAGCTAAACGGCAATATTCACCGCTATGTTTATTACGGCTGCACCAGATTCAACGATAAAGAATGCAAATGCGGCTATATCCGGGAAGACGACTTAATAAAGCAGCTTGAAAATCTAATAGACCAAATGTCCTTAGACGAGATTGGCATTAAGCAAAAAATAAAAGCCGAGGTTGAGCGACATAAAAAATTCCAAGCCGGGATGCTTGGAATAAAGTCGGTAATAAAAGTTGCGGATATAGATATACGCAACTACGCCAAATATATTCTTAGAGACGGCTCAAATCTTGAAAAAAGAGAATTGATATCTTGTTTCAAAAGCAAGGTTGTAATAAAAAACAAACAAATCTCTTTGGAGTAAACCCAAAAACAAGACCGCTGACTCTGTCTTTCTATTATGATTTACCCTGCCCCGCTCTAAGAGTCAAGCCGCCTCGGTTACCCTGCCAAGTATACTTTTCTTGAACAAAAATTTTCTTTTTAAAAAATTCAATTAATAAAATTTCTATTAAACTAATGCCGAATATAATCAACCATTCCGTTAATGCTAACGATTGTGTGGTCAAAAGTTTTTGAAATAACGGCAAGTAAATTGCCCCTACAAGCAAAATAGCCGATATGGCTACCGCTCCAATTAAATAGCGATTGGAAAAGGTGTCTTTTCTGAATATGGTTTGCCTGAAAGAACGAACGCTAAAAACAAAAATTAAAGAGTCAACGCACATTAAAACAAAGACTATTGTCCGTGTTTTATCTAAATCGCCAGTCAATTTCAAGAATAAAAAAAATGACAAAAAAGCTGCCAAACCAGTAACAAAGAAAATGGCCGTCATCCAAAGTTTTATTGGTTTATTTAATATCGGCTCCTTGGGGCTTCTCGGTTTTTCATCCATCACTCCTTTTGTCTCTTGCTCGGTAGTGAGGGCAATGCTCGGGAAGCCATCCTCAACAAGATTTATCCAAAGAATCTGAGCCGATAACAATGGGAGAGGAAATCCCATCGCCATACTCGCAAAAAATAAAAAGAGCTCGGAAAAATCGTCTGCCACAAGATACACAAATACTTTGCGGATGTTTCCAAAAACTACCCGGCCCTGCTCAACGGCTTTAACTATGGTTTTAAAATTATCATCCAGTAATACCAAATCGGCCACCTCTTTTGCCACATCCGTGCCAGAGCCTACGGCAACTCCAATGTCCGCCGCCTTAAGAGCCGGGGCATCATTAACGCCATCGCCAAGCATCGCCACTATTTCCCCGTTTACTTGCAATGCTTTAACAATTCTTAATTTATGACGAGGTGAAACTCGAGCATAGATAGAAATATATTTTGCTTTTTTCTCCAGCTCATCGTCGCTTATTATCTCTAATTCTCCCCCCTCAAGAATATTCTCATCTTTTGCCTCAAGACCTATTTCTTCGGCAATAGCTCTAGCAGTAAGCTTATGGTCCCCAGTAACAATGACCGTACGAATACCAGCTTTTTTGGTAATCGCAATTGACTCCTTAGCATCCTGGCGAAGCGGGTCTTTAAGAGCAATGAAACCGACTATCGAAAGATCCTTTACTAACTCATTAAGATTCTGATACCTTACTCCGACCTCACAATCTTTATGGGCGCAAGCAAGAACTCGCAAACCTTTCTGCGTAAGCATTTCCAATTTATCTATCAGCTTATTCGCCTCAACCGTGCCCAGCTTTTCTTTTCTACCATCAATATTCAAATCAATGGAACGAGCAATAATTTCCTCCGGCGCCCCAACAACATAGAGCATATTTTGCTTGTCATTTTTTCGGTGATAAGTGGCGGCAAACTTCAAATCTGACTCAAAACTAATTCTGTCCAATACCGGATACTGCTTTTCAAGGTCTTGCTTATTTAAACCCGACTGCATTCCTGCCAAGAGCAAGGCTCTTTCGGTCAGTCTGCCTCGCACCACCCATTCTTGCAATTCCGCTTCCGAGTTTTCCACAAAAGCATCATTTGCCAAAGTGGCAATTTTTAAAGCTAAAATGTGCGACTCAACACCATTGACATTTTCGCCTCTGGTAATCCCATTGATGCCATCTCCTAATAATTCTCTGGTACTTGTTAGGATATGACTCACCCGCATTTTTCCTTCAGTAAGAGTCCCTGTTTTATCGGTACAAATGACAGTTACGCTTCCCAGGGTTTCTGTGGCAGCAAGTTTTCTTACAAGTCCTTGCTGTTTAAAAATACGCCGCATCCCTAAGACTAATATGACGGTAATAGCAGGAAGCAGCCCTTCGGGTATTGCTGAAACTGCCAAAGCCAATGCAACCATAAATATATCGGGAAAAGATTTCTCAGTGAAATAGCCAATAATAACAATGACAAATATAATAGATAGAATAAAAGCTCCGGTAATTCTCGAAAGCGAAGCGATTTTTTTCTGAAGCGGAGTTTTGCGTTCCTTAGTTTCTTTTAGAAGCGACACCACTTCACCAATTTGAGTGTTAATTCCCGTGGCAACAATTACTATTGTCGCCCGCCCCTCTTCCACAATCGTGCCCATAAAAACCATGTCGACTCTTTCGGAAAGAGGAGTATTTTCTAAAATAAAATCACCGGCTTTCTTTTCAACCGCTTGAGATTCGCCGGTCAAACTTGCCTCATTTATTTTTAAGCCTTTTGCCTCAATAATGCGCCCATCCGCCGGTACTTTATCCCCCGACTTTAAAAAAACTATATCACCAGGCACTAATTCTTCGCTGTCTATTTCTTTTTCATTACCCTCCCGCATAACTCTTGCTCTGACTTTCACCATTTTCTTCAGAGCAAGAAGCGATTGATTAGCCTTGTTTTCTTGATAAAACCCAACCGTGGTATTAATGAACAAAACGATAATTATAAAAATCGTATCAGAATAATGCCTGAGCAGAGAGGAAATGACAACGGTCGCAAGCAAAATATACATCAAAGGGCTATTGAACTGGCGTAAAAATAGCTTTATTTTTGAATAAGGTTTCTCTTGAGGTAAGATATTTTGGCCAAATTTTTTAAGTCTTTCAGCGGCCCCTCTGTTACCCAGCCCTTCTCGATTGCAGTTTAAATCATTAAAAACATCAGCCAAAGACATTGCGTGCCAATTTTTTTTCATATCTTTTTCATTTACTACCTTTTAATAGTTCATCTATCACCACGCCTATTTTTTTAATTTCTCTAAAGTCTCTTTATAAAAAGGAATCAGCTTCTCTACCATTATTTCGCTACGAAAATCCAGGGAAGTTTTTTGCGCTTCATTAGCTATTCTTTCCCTTAGGTCAACTTTTGAGAGGAGGTTTTCTACACAGACAACGGCTTCCCGTTGATTATTAACAATAAAACCATTTTCTCCGTTTCTAATTATTTCCGGAGCCACGCCAACCGGATAAGCAATCGGAATAAGCCCTTGAGACATTCCTTCAATTAGACTCAAAGAAAAACCTTCATACCGGGAAGACAAAAAAAGAATGCTACCCTTTAAGGGGTTTAAAATATTAGGAATCAGATCTTTTTTAAAATTAACGAATAAATCTTGTTCTTTAATATTCGTCCTCAACCAATTCTTTAAGTTTTTATTTGTCGTCATACAAATAGTCACCTTCTTCACCGTGGGGAATTTACGGTAAAGTTGAATGAGCCTATCCACTCCTTTGAGTTTAAGAGTAAAAGCGTCTTTGCCCAGACGCCCTAAAAAAACCAATTTCGGATTAGAATTAAAGCCATTCTCCATTTTTTCATACCAATAATCTTCAATCGCGTTATGAATCACACTAATTTTTTCCGCGGCAACGCCGATTTTCATTAATTCCTCTTTTACTTTTTGAGAAACCGCGATAATCGCGTTTGCCCGCAAAGCAACGTAGTTTTCTATCTCTGCGATATCGCGCATCGGACGCCTGGTTTTAACATTAACCCCCTCTATGACTCCTTTCTTTTTTAATTCATACCAAATCTTTTTTGTTTCTCTATCCAGATTTTTCGCCAAGGGAACAGAATTTATGAACTCCTGCGTAACAGAGCCAAAGTGGCTTACTGTCGGAATCTCATATGCCAAAAATGGCAACGGCGTGTATGTTGTCCCTTGAATTAAATCATACTTAAAAATATCCTTCCTGTTCTCTAAAAGAGAGTAAAAGAAAAGGATATTGGCCAAGCCCTTTAGGCCCGGCGAGGAGTCCTCTATTAATGGAACTTTCGGATAAAAGTTCCTTAGATTAATTCCGGCCTTTTTTAAATTGCTACTGATTAAGTCGTTGATATAATGAGCACCGGTAGCGATTTTTTTGTCATTATGAATAAAGGCGATTTTCATAGCCCCATTATACCATTAACACCCGTTTCAAAACAAAAAAACGCAATCTAAATTGCGCCGCTGAAAAGTGGCCCTTGATCTATTTTTTTGATCTGCTATCACTTTTACTGGCGAAAAGAGATAGACAGGATATAGATGCTAGAGATAATCGCGATAACAATCAAAACAACTAGGTTGGCCCCAAAAAAGCTATACCAATAAGACCCAATAGCCGCTCCAAGAGACAATAGAGCCAACTTCAATATAGCCATCTGCCACCAGGCGAAAGTATATGATTTGAATAATTTCATGCTCTTATTTAATTTTTTATAAAATTTATAAGATCGACCTTTATTTTGTGCCTACCTTTACGCAAAAACTTTTCCTCCCTATGTCTAGCAAGATTAAGGCTCACATACAAATCTATTTCAAAAAGCGTTTAAGATTAGAACCGCTATGGCTTTGCTAAAAATTTAGCTTATTCAAGTCATAAAAGGGCTTCTTCAAAATTTTTGAAGTATCCTAGAGTCAAACTTGACGCCTGAGAAAAATAGCTCTGTTAAGCCATCTCGGTCGGTCTCACATGGGTGTTGGGGAGGAGGGATTCGAACCCCCGATGACGGATTCAGAGTCCGTTGCCTTACCACTTGGCTACTCCCCAAAGATTATTTAACCGGCTTACATTATATTTTATTGCTCTAAAAATTAACATTTCACTTGCCCGCCATAGCTTTAGCGGCGGCGGGCCACTTGGCGACTCCCCAGAAATAGCTTATAGCTGATAGCTTTTAGCTAATGGAAAAACTCAATTATTGCGCGGGTCGCTACGCTCCCGCGAGATTCCTCGCTACGCTCGGAATGACAATTTTCCCTTATTTACTGATTTACTTATTTACTTGCCTTCCCCTGCCCATTCCACCACCGCCAACTCCAGCGGCAACTGAGGCAAGGAAGCGGATTTTATTTCGTTTTCCGCGCGGATCAAAAACCGAATAAGATTGATAAAATCCGCGCCGGTGAATTTACGCCCTTGCTCCAAAATAACCGCAAATTGCTCGTCCGTCAATTCCGGCGCTATGAGCTGGCGCATTTTGGCCGTTTCACCGCTTTGTTTCCAGGCGGCCAGGATCATCATTTTGCGGGCATAATTTATCAATGACTTGGCAAATTGCCCAAGCTCATAGCCGTCTTCCACCAATTTGTTTATATATCCCAGCGCTTCCTTGGCATTTTTGGCAACTAAAAAGTTCGTCATATCCGCCACCGCCGCCATATCCGTTATGCCCAAAATAGTTTGCGCTTCAACCAGGGTGATATTTTTATCTTCCATCGCCATCACCTGGCCAAGGAGCGATTCTGCATCGCGCGCCGCGCCGTCTGCGTTTAACGCGATAAGCTCCAGCGCGCCTTTATCAATTTTCAATCCCTCTTTCTCGGCAATGATTTTCAGCCGGTCAACGATTTTATTGAGCGTTAATTTATGGAAATCGAACCGTTGGCAACGGGAAATTATGGTCTGGGGGACTTTATGTGTTTCCGTGGTGGCTAAAATAAAAATCGCGTGGGCCGGCGGCTCTTCCAAGGTTTTGAGCAGCGCGTTGAAGGCTTCGCGCGTTAACATATGAACTTCGTCGACGATGAAAACCTTATATTTCAATTTGGCCGGCGAAAATTTTATGCCTTCGCGCAATTCGCGGATTTCGTCGATTCCGCGGTTTGACGCCGCGTCAATTTCTATCAAATCCATGGCCCGGCCTTCGTTTATTTCCACACACGAAGCGCATTTGTTGCAAGGCTCAAAACCCTTGGGATTTTCGCAATTCACTGCTTTTGCCAGCAACCTCGCGACGGTCGTTTTGCCAGTTCCGCGCGGCCCGCAAAACAAATAAGCGTGCGCCACCTTGCCCAGCGTCAAAGCATGGGTTATGGTGCGCACCACATGTTCCTGGCTTGAGACCTCCGCGAATGTCTTTGGCCGATATTTTCGGTATAAAACCAGATTTTCCATGATTTTAGTATAAACTTACGCACTAAAAACGGCAAGCCGGTTAAGCCTGCCGCCGAGAGAACATAAAATATTTATTAGCTCTTAAACACTATCAATTTATACCCCGCGAAATTCCAGGTCATACCCAGAACAGTTCCGGCCAGCGCCCCGACATTGGCCCAAAGTTCTTTGCTTAAGCCCGCTTGCGGGCCCAATACATTCACCAGCAAAGTTGCCGCGCCCACATTCATCAGAAAGCCGATCAAACTCACAATGAAAAATCTCAGCATCTCTTTGGCGTTATCCTGCACGGGCTCTGAAGCGTTTTCCGGAGACGATTTTTTGAAGGTCCAGAACTTATTCCAGAAATAGCTGCTGGCCATGGCCACCAAGAAAGAAATTCCCTTAAAAACAACATACAACGAGCCGGCGGTGATGCTGGCCAAAAACATCAACAGGTTCAATACTCCCCAGTCCAAAAAAGTGTTGAACGCGCCAACCAGAACGAATTTCGCTATCTGATAAAAAACCTTTATTTTTTTCGCCAGCCAATAGGCGACAGCCATGCCGGCGATGCACAGCACCGGCAGAACAGCCAATAAAACAAACGCGTAAGATTGCTGAATATTCAAATTCTGCGCGATGGGCAAAATAAGCACGGCGCAGAGAAACCCGATGACCGCTGAAATTATCAGATCCCTTCGGAATATATTCAAATCGCTTGTCGCAAACGCGACTGGAGACACAGTTCCGTTTTGTTCCGGCATATTCCTGTAAACATGCAAACATTTAAACATTCAAACATAGCCCCTACCTCTTTTAGTTTCTATGTTTTAATGCTTTTATGTTTTAATGATTTTTACGATTTATATCTGCTGTTTATTTCTCCTTCCACCAGCTGCTTGTCCCGCCCGTATTTCAGGCGCGATAATTCTTTCAAGGCCCCGATGATTTCTTTATTCTCCTGCGGCGGCCGGTCAAAAACCATATTGAAGGGCTTGGAGGTCAGGTTATTTATCAGAAGCTTGGCATAGGCGCTGAAATTGTCCTGGTTTATCAAGTCATTCTGGTCAAAAATGGGCGTGAACTGTTTGACCAAAAATTCCGCGTCTTCCGCGCCCACGCGCATGGCCAGCATGGAACCCACATTGCCGAACACCGCGTCACGGATCTTTTCCGGGATCTGCTTTATATATTGGTGCGTTATCACCAGGCACAATTTATATTTCCTGGCCTCGGACAATATCGTGGAAATGCTGTCGGTGGTGAAATTTTGGAATTCGTCGATATAAAGATAAAAATCGGAACGCAGCTCTTCGGCTGTATCCACGCGAGAAAAAGACGCCATCATCAATTTGCCTACAATTATCAACCCCAAAAGATAAGCATTCAGGTCGCCGATGCGGCCCTTGCTCAAATTCACTATCAGGATTTTTTTATTGTCCATTATGTCGCGGAAATTGATGGCGGATTTGCCCTGCCCGATTATCGGCCGCATAAAATCATTGGCGATAAAAGTGTTGAATTTGGAAGTGATATACGGCACAACATTGGCCAGCGCCGCTTCGCCTCCGGCCTTTTCCGCTTCTTTCACCCAGAAATCTTTAACGACCACATTCTGGCATTTATCCAGCAATCGCTTGCGGTATGCCGCGTCGGCCAACACCCTTGGCACTTCCATCAAGGTAGCGCCTTCATTGGGATCATCCATCAGAAGCTGGAGGGCATTTCTTGTATATTGCTCAAAGATCGGCCCGCCGGTGGTTTTCAAATCGTATAATTTATCAAAGATGCTTATTAGTTCGTTGACGATAAATGTTTTTTGCTCGGGATATTTGGGATCGTATTCCAGCATATTTATCCCCAAAGGCCGCTCGATATCGGCCGGGTTAAAGTAGACAACATCTTCCGCGCGGTTTGGCGGCACGCATCCCAAAACATAATCGGCAAAATCGCCGTGCGGGTCGATGACGGCCACACCTTCTTCTTTAACATCCTGCGCCAGCATTCCCTGCATGGCCGAGGTTTTACCCGTGCCGGTTTGACCGACAATATACAAGTGGCGGCGCCTGTCATCGCGCTGCATGCGCACCACGGTTTCCACGCCCCGGAAAAAATTCTTGCCCAAAACCAGCCCCTCTTTGGGCATATTGGGCGGCGGCGCGGCCTGTTTCGATTTTATGAATTTAACCTTCGGCGTTTCCACCTCCGTGGTCGGAAAATGGAAGATGGAAGCCAACTCTTCAGTGCTTAAAATGATTCTTCGGCTCGGGTCAAAAATACGAAAAGAAAAATCATAAAGCAGCTGGCGCAAGCTCCGGCCGGTGCCCGCCCGCGAGGATTTTAATAAATTCAAATTGAGCCCGTTAAATTGCGCGAAAGCGCTTTCCATCTGCAGCAAAATCCGGTCCGCTTGTTCGGGCATTTTGGCCGAAACAATCATATTGATATTCGCTTCATAGGCCACTTTGCTGGCCTTGCTTTCCAGCGCTTTTATGACTTCCAAGCTCAGAGGCGTAACCGAAGGCGGGCCGGGAGACGGCGCTTCTTTTTTGGAGAACAAAGTGGAGCCGGTCAAAAGGTCGATTAAAATAACCAGCCAATTTTTATCCACCCGTATTTTTGACAGCTCGTATCTTTTGCCCCGCTGCATCTCCTGGGCGATCTTCAAGGAATTTTTGCGCCAGCGCTTGGCCTTGCTCGGCCGAATGGCAATCTGAATGGCCGCGCCTTCGCCTTCCGCGTCCAGCTTGCTCAGCGAGTTGACTATTTCATTTAACGGGTCGGTTTCCAGCCCCTGGTAGGTCTTAAAAGGCAGGGAAATTCCTCTGCCCGCAAAAAGATATGCACCTGTCCCCGCGCCCTGAGGATTGAAGATGTTGTAATCGTCTATCGGCCGCACATCCGCCAATGGGAAAAATCCGTGGATCTGCTTTTCCATTACCTCCTTCAGGCGCCTGGGGCAAGCGACATAAAAAGCAATTTCCTCACCCACATTCTGCACCGCCATTTCAAAGGTGAAAACCGGCTGGCCGAAAAGAAACGCGCTTGTCCCTTTTTCTTTCAGGTTGCTCAAGCTGGCATAAAACTGTTCCATCACCGCCACCAGCTCCTTGAACGGTTTTTTATTCTTGTCGTCCGCTGGAAGCTTGGGCACAATCACCAGAAACAGCGACATATTGAGCGCCCTGGTTATCCGGCCCTTGCCGCGCACAAGCCCAATAATGAAATAAGCTACCAAAAAAACCACGATAAAAAACAATACCATGGTTAAGGGGAACAAGATTAGATTGAGATCGAAAGAATTCATTTACTAAGTTTTAATTAGACAGAGAGCGAGGATTTGCTTTCCTGAAACGCTCAGTTTTGTGAGCGGGCACGGTTTTCCGCGATAGCGGAAAGAGAGAGCGAAACTGGCGAATAAAATTTCCACGCTGGGGAAATTTTATGTTTTCAGAAAGTAAATCCGAACGAATTTTTAAATTTCTTCCAACTTCCCCTTCTCCACCAGCTCCTTATGCAATTCTCCCACCAACGCGTCGTGGAATTCATCCATCAAATACGGGTTCTCCAGGTCGCGCGCCACATCCGCCGCGTAGACGACGCCTTTTTGGAATGCCAAATCAACCAAATTTTTTAACTGCTGGTTCTTTTCCAGGCGCTTGAATTGCCTTGTTTCGGGCTTTGCCTCTTTGGCGGGAAACGGCGGCGCGCTAACGGGCTCTGCCGGAGCGGCTGAAGATGAAACGGCCGGTTTTTCCGCCGCGACAACCTGCTCCAAAGGCCTCTCCTTTTCTTTTTGCAACGCCGCTCTTTTGATCGCGATCTGTTTTTCCAGGTCCGCAAGCTCCATCTCGGCCGAACTTAACAGCGTCTCGCCTTGGCGGGGCGCCTCTGCTGTCTGGTCGATCGGTTCCCGATATAGGTCTGGCATAGGGATAGTTTTTAGTTATTAGTTTTTAGTCAAAACTCATACCAGCAAAGAATCCACTGTTTTTTGCATGTCTTGCTTAAAGTTCGCCACTTCTTCTTTGACCAGCTCTTCGTGGTTGGGAATATTAGCCGCCAAAAATTGGCTTATTTTTTCCGTGTCTTCTCCCAGGGCCTCAAGCTCGCTCTTTTTTTCCTCGGCCAGCGCGCCGATGAGCCGTAGCGTTATCCTTTTTAAAACCGCTTCGGTCATGGCGGTTAAAACCTCTTCTTGGCGCTCTTGCGGTAATTCCGCAATTCCCAATTCTTGAAAAATATTTTCCTCGATTTGAGTTGGCATTCCAGGTAGTAGAAATTCGGCTATATTCATAAATCCATCTGGATTTAATTAGCTTACCGAATTCTATAATTTTATTTTTGTTTACCAGATAATCTTAATTCGGTTAAACCGCCGAATTTTCACTACCTGGCATTTTTTTTATTTTAATATTTTATTATTTGTTTTCAAGGTGGCCCTGGTTAAAATCCGCCGCTATTTCCTTATCGGCGTTTTCCATATATTTATTGAAAAATTCTCCCACTGTCATATTTTTTACTCCCCCAATACCTTGCTTGCCAATGCTGTTTCTCAAAAATTTGGCCATCTCGGCGTATTTTGTATAGTCGCTATAAGTCAAGCCGAGCCAGCTGGAACCGGGTAAATTTAACTGTGATGGTTTGGCTTCGTGCCAAAAACGGCTCAAGGCGTATTTATCCTCGTAGGCCTCCGGCGGTATGGCATCCAATATCTTACCCAGCGGCACTTTGGCTGCGGCCTTGAAGGTTTCTTCGGTTAAAATATTCGGTTCAACCAGGCGGGAAACTATTTTTTTTATCTTTTCATCCGCCGGGCCCGCATTGTCCAGCGCTCCATCCAATATATGCTCTTTTGCGGTCAAATCGGGAACACCCGAACTCGCCGCCCTTAAAAAGGTTGCCTTATCGCTCAAATGCATATGCCCTTGTCCGTCCAATTCCACAAAAGCGCCCTTGCCGATATTATGCATGGCCTTGGCATAACCCTCGGCATTCGCCGTAAAACCGTGTTTAACCAAATTTTCCGCCATACCCGGCTTAGCCAATTCTCCCTCCGCGCTTTTTAACCACAGCTGATGCGCGCGAGTTC
>Ga0265297_10005151_pt1 | contig 20372 bp, 15 predicted proteins | sample Munlanlwell13791_FD_192502 | JGI IMG/M metagenome (GOLD analysis project Ga0265297, IMG submission 192502) | Leachate microbial communities from a municipal landfill in Southern Ontario, Canada - Leachate well 137-91 | ecosystem: Engineered > Solid waste > Landfill > Unclassified | place...
TTTGATACCGAGTATATTATTGGACAGAGGATTGGTATTCATCAGGATTGGTATGATAATGGCACTGGACCAGTTGTCACCTCAGAGATCGGTTTAATAGGTTCAAATGGACTTGCACCAGCAAATAGTACATTTATCTGGATCGCTCATCCATTCACCTGGATGGACCCGGATTTTGAATCGATTATCCTCCAAATAGACTTTGAAACTGACCAATTCGGGTTCTTTGACAATAATCGCATCGGATGGATGATAACAAACACAAATACAAATACGGATAATTTCTTCGGTGTTCAACTCACAAATAACGGGAGTAGAAATCGCATAGAAGGATACTGGGACCATGATATTGGCATTAATACAGATAAACGACCCGTTATCGATAATATCTCGACTGAATTAGTCAGTGATAGCTGGTATCGAGTCAACGTAGAAGTCACCAAACTCACTGCCACATCAGCTCGAATAGATGTGACCCTTGTTTCTTTAGACGTACTGGGATATCCAATAGCAAATATCGCTTCTGGATCAATCATAGACACCAGTTCTCTTGGTGCAAATACACCAGATCCAGAGTATTTCACAGCCCCAATTTGGCCAGCATTCAATAATAACCAAACGGCGGATAACGCGAATGTTTATGTGAGTCCTGGATTACCACAATATACACTTAACGTAATTGCGACCCCCGCTGATGCAGGATGGGTAAGCATAATACCTGCAGGCGGAACATATGACTATGGTACGACCGTCTCAGTGACAGCCGAATCAGAGCCGCATTGGCACTTTATTCGATGGGAAGGCACAGTTCCAACAGGACATGAATATGACAATCCATTGCGCCTCGAAATGTTTGATAATAAAAGTCTCACAGCTGTCTTCACAATTAATTCCTATACACTGACGACATTACACATAGGTAACGGTTCGGTGTTGTTAACACCATCCGGCGGGGTATACGAATACAACACTATCGTCAATGCGACAGCAATTCCTGATCCTGGATGGGCGTTCGCAGGATGGACAGGAGATATCATATTCGGCCATGGGTACGATAATCCGGTAAGCATCACAATAGATGAGGATAAAACGATTACTGCCATCTTTAAACAACCCAATCCCCAGATCCTTGATATCCTATCAAACGTGAATGAATCTCTGTATCTCAGTTATCTCCAGGATCTCGTTGAATTCGGAGTACGTGTAACAGGAAGCACATCATGTCATAGCGCAGAAACCTGGTTATTTAATGAATTCCAAAGCATGGGCCTTGCAGTCCAATATCACAACTGGAGTAATGGTGGATATACAGACAAAAATGTAATAGCAACCTTACCAGGATCTGATCCAACAAGCACCAAAATCTACATCCTCTGTTCACATATTGATACTGTACCGACATCTCCTGGAGCGGATGATGATGGCTCTGGTGTTGCTCTTATGATGACCGCAGCAAAGCTGTTAAGCCAATATCATTTCAATCATACTATACGTTTTATAGGTTTCACTGGTGAAGAAGAACATTTACTTGGAAGCACTGTGTACGCTGGACAAGCGGCAGCCAATGGTGATAACATCCAAGCGGTAATAAATACTGATACGATTGGACATATTGAAAATGAAAGTGATTACAATAAACTCAAACTCTATGATAACCCTCCATCAGAATGGCTCACTGCTTATGCAGATATGATTAAAAATACTTACAACGACACGATTCAATTAATCATCATTAAAGAACATTTTGAATCTTACGAAACCGACCTTCAACCATTCTGGGACAACGGCTATAATGGATTCCATAGCGTCGAACCATATGTCAATTATAGCATAATCCATGGGCCAAACGACCTTATTGAACATATGAACATCTCGTATTGTCTGAAAACCACCCGCTTAGAAATCGCGATGCTCGTAGAACTCGCTGAACTCATCGGTCCATACAACCTTACACTGACCACTAGTGGAACAGGATCTGGATCTATTCAAGCGAATCTAACAGGTACCTTCTATTACGGAGACACAGTAACCATCTGGGCGAACGCCTCTGTGGGATCAACATTCGCAGGGTTCTCTGGGAGTTTATCAGGGACAACAACACCACAAATCCTCTTCGTGAACGGGGATGAACAAATCAACGCACTATTTAACATAAACCAATATTCACTTGCCACAGACACCACAGGATCAGGCGACATACTACTCACACCACCTGGAGGCATCTATGACTATAACATCATCGTCTCCGCACAAGCAACCCCAGGAACTGGATATATATTCACTCAATGGACCGGAGACGTACCCTCAGGACATAATTTTGACAATCCCCTTAACCTCACCATGGATGCAAACAAAACACTCACTGCCGTATTTACCAACACACCTCCAATCGTCAGTGACATTCCCAACCAAACCATCCCAGAAGGCTCCACCTTTACCACTATTGCTTTAGATGACTACGTCACCGATCTAGAAGACCAAGACGCAAATATCACCTGGACCTACGCAGGGAACACACAGGTAACCGTAAACATCGAAAACCGGATAGCAACAATCATCACCCCTAACGAAAATTGGAATGGTATAGAAACCATCACCTTCACGGCTACAGACACCGGGGGAGCAAGCGACGCTGACCCTGCCACATTCACTGTCACCGCGGTTAACGACCCACCAACAGCATACAATGACACTGCAAACACAAACAGTAACACATCCATCGAGATCAATATCCTCGCAAATGATATCGATATTGACGATACCATAAACCCAGAAACAGTGATAATTATCACCCCTGCAACCAACGGAACCACCAGCATCAACGCAACAACCGGAGCAGTCACCTACACACCAAACATAGGTTTTACCGGATCAGATATTTTCACCTACACCGTCCAAGACAACCAGGGGGCAACCTCTAACATAGCCACGGTTTCTATCACCGTCAACAATCTATAATCATCCGTATAGTTTCATCCGCAACAAAATACCCAATAGGAAAAAATGGATACTGCAACATCCTTCCTCGACTCTGGAAAACTCATATTAAAAAATTTTATGTTAGAGTTCTCATGATATCAAAAGAAGATAGATAAGAGGATAGGTGTTTTTATATCAAAGGTTTATAAGAGGGAAATATTTAAATATTCAACGCATTTAATAAATACAAGGAAAGATTATTAAAATAGGTGATAACAATGAAAATTTCAACCCAGAAGAAAATAGGTGGAATTGCTTTCGCAGCTGTTATACTCGTCTTACTAATTTCAATACTGACCCCAAGTTTAGGAGCAAAAAACAAATCATTTATCACCACCCTCCTTCATGAGAAAGATGAAACCATCACACCCATCAATACCTATGGGTATGGCTATGGATATGGTTGTGCACCGCACACCCCAGGATACTGGAGAAACCATCCAGACGCCTGGCCGGTTGATGACATCACCATTGGAGGTATTACCTATTTAAAGGATGATGCGATCGCTTTAATCTTTCACCCAACAAAAGGAGATAAAACCTATAATATGTTCGAGCATCTTGTTGCCACAAAACTTAACATCCTGATGGGCTGTGACTCCAGCTGCATCAACGAAGTCATCGAGGATGCTGATGATTGGATGGCTATGCATCCAGTCGGATCAGATGTCAAAGCAAACAGTGACGCGTGGGACGATGGCGAACCCTTATTTATAATGCTAGACGACTATAACAACGGATTCCTCTGCTGGTAACTTTTTATATTTATTTTTTTTCCTTTTTACAGAATAGAACGAGTCTATACTATCAATCTTTCCCGTTTTAAAGCTATTATTTCCTATTGAGAATAATTCCCAGTATATAGATAAACGTTCGGATGCACCATGGTCAGATTCTGGTTATCACACGACCCATACACAACCGATATTTTATATTTAACTAAAAATGAGGTGTTTCTCGCACGGTCTGCAAGAAAAGACTGCATATCATCCTGGAGATCATATCGTATCAACGGATGCATACTAGAGGTGACAATATTTAAACCCGTCACAGCAGAAAAGGGCGACGCTTTATACGGATGAACCGCACCTACCAAATATGTATGGTTTGCATCTCGATAATCATCGATGTTTTCCCGAATCCAAATAAAAGAATCATATTCCTCTTCTTTTATCATTTTATAATACGGAGTAGAAAGATGTTTAGGGACCACAGTAAACAAGAGAATAATTGTGACCACAACCGCAATGACTAAGTGCGCTGTCTGTCGGTTAAAACGAGGGAGTTTCCGAGGAACATATTTCATCATCATAAGAGCGAGAATGGATCGTAATTCCCGTAAGCTAAAGGCCGCAATAAGAGAGACAAACAGGAATAAATACAAAAACGAACGTTCATAGACAATCGGGATTCCAAATCCAAACACGCTAAACAATCCAATAATCATGATAAAAACCACAGCATTAAGATACAAAGCATATTGCAGTGACTTTCCTCGAGTAATCACATAATACGCTCCTATGACAAATAGCACCCAAGTGATTATCCCAAGTTCATGAAAGTCCAAGAAAATCATTGGCAACCCAAGAGTGTATTGCTCCCCCGCAATGGAAGACAGAAAAACATTTATTGCATAGGACCATCTTGATGGAATAAACAGAAGAATCAGAAGCGACAGACAAGCCAAGATTACGGTAGAACCAGTGATTATCGCGGTTTTTAATTTTCGCTCAACTAGGAACATCAGACTATAAACGCTAGTTACAATAATTCCAGCAAAAGCAGTCGCTGGATGAATCAGGCTAAGACACCAGATTACTGGCGTAACAAGAAATGAAAGAATGAGATTCTCCTGCTGGAAAAGCCATATAATGAACAGCAATAACATAAGACCTATACCAACCGCGACATAGAACGATGGACCTAGATATCTGGTTGTCGTCGGGATGAATGAGATGAGAAGCAATGCTTCATAGCCGAATTTCTTCTCAGAACGCTGACCAATGCAAAAAGCAGTCAGACCAAGAAACAGCATGAAAATTGAGGGCATCACAAGAAAAATCGTCAACAGGGAACAGGACGTCCACCAGCAAAGAGAAGCGGTAAAGGTATGGAACCCAACCTCAGGGTTGATTGGAGACGATCCACCGATATACGGGTTGGGGAAACTCACTGAACCAGCATCCATGATGGCTCGAGAATACGACCAATGGACCCATTCATCGACATGGAATGGTAAATAGTAGTCCATTGAAAGATGGGGTAGAAACGTCATAAAGACGATAAAACCGATAAGACAAAGCAAGAGCAGATTTTTCCAGGTAATAAACACAGGGATTCTCAATTCTGGTTTTCCTGATCGATACCAGAGAATGAAAAAAAAGAGAATCGCAGGAACGAGATACAAAAAATAACACAGCAGGATGACATCCGAGGAGAGAGCAACAGAAAAGAACGCATTGAATACATAAGGAGCAACAGAGAAAAGAATCACTCCGATGAGAAAACCAAATACGACCCGTTCGATATATGTTATTGTTTTTGAAAACAAAAAACTCCAGAGATACCCCGGGATGATGAGAAGCACTATCCCAACGATAAGTTTCCCGGCATCAACGACATCCAGTGGCATCTAGGTCTCTTTGTTGAATCATTCTTGGGCATTAAATCCTTTGTTCTAAGAAAGCAAGGGAGATTGATTTTATTTTTTCTTTTTTCTTTTTCATTTCGAAATGATTAAACAAGCGAAAAGAGATACCACGTATCACCCATGCATGTTCGCGAAGCAACCACTGATGATACCAAGCGATGGAACGCCTTTGTAGAGGCAGAAGGCGGCAGCTTTTTTCATTATTTCGAATGGAAGACTCTCTATGAAGAGAGACACTGGCAATATATCCCCCTGATCCTGGAAGGAGACTCAAAGGAGATCATCGGGATTTTCCCTCTGGTAAAAATAAAAGGATTTTTGCACGCACAGCTGGTGTCCTTGCCTGAGGGGGCATCCGGTGGTTTTATCCTGAATAAGAACCTCACCGACAGAGAAAAACAGCACGCATTACGATTGTTTTTTGACTCTATCAACGAACAGTACTCAAAGGGATGCTCTAGTCTGTATCTCAAAGAAAATCTATCACTTCAGGACGCTTGTTGTACACAACCGACGCTGCTGCTCACCCAGAACGGGTTCACCTTCCGAGGGTATACACGATCGCAGTTACCCTGTACGTATCGGCTTGAGTTATCCACCTCTTTTGAGAACGATATCTGGAAGGATCTCTGGGGGAAATACCTACGGAATCATATCAGGAAATCACAGAAACAAGGAGTCGTCATCAGACAAGATACAAAATTACATTACACAGAGGAAATCATCACGATGCTCTCGTTGGTCTATAAAAGATTTCAAAGGATTCCACCCTCACGGGAGGAACTCCTGCTACGGTTGACCACGTTCAAAGGAAAAACAAAGGTGTGGATCGCATTCCTCGATGACGCACCTATCGCAACCCTGGTCTGTTATTATGATTGTTCCTCGATATGCTACGCATCCAAACTAGGGTATAAACCTCATGCGCGTGAACATTATACGACGGTGTCGTTGTTCTCCGAGGCGATCGGGGATGCCTGTGAAAGTAGGTATCACTATTTTGATTTCGGGACGACTGACACACCGACGTTAGCACGGTGGAAGGAACAATTCAAACCAGTGAAGATACCAATGCGGATCTACGAAAAGCGATATTCAGGGATACGAACCGTTTTTGAAAAAACACCAGCAATGCTCCGATGGTCCTTGGAAAACCCACGTTATGTTTGGGATCATCGAAAAAGACTACTCCAAAAGTTAATTAAATAGAGAATCCAGAAAGAATATGAAGATGTTCATTTTCATGAACCATCACGGGTATCTGAATGCCGCAACAAGAAAACAGACAGGAAAAATCGTAAAAATTTTATTTTTCCTACTTACACCTACAGTATTCCATCTTGTTTTTTTATTATCACCATTCCTCACCAAAATGACCAGAGACCATCACCAGATCAAAGACCTGGATAGCTCCATTGTTATCCACATCCTCGCGGATCCATCCGTTCCCCCCAGTCTGCTCATAATGGTTGGAGATCAACACCAAATCCAGGATCGTGACTTTCCCGTCACGGTTTACATCCCAGTTCGGCGGCATGGAAAATACCACCGTACTTGACGTCGCAACATTATTACTTGGGTCCCGAGCCTGAATAGAATAACTATAATACCCCACCGTCGAAAACGCAGAGGTCGTCCGATAGTAATACAAGCCTGCAGCACCCGCAGTCATTGACACGTTATTCCACGACCCACTAGGGGATCGAATCCGTAAGACGACGGAGGATACCGCGACGTTATCTGTTACCGTACAACTCACATTCACCCACCCATACGTCGGAGTGGTATCCAAGGGATTCGACGTCGTCCGTGTCACCGCAGTGATCTGCGGAGGTGTGGTATCCACCGGAGCCTGCGCCTGCTGATACACCTGGAACCGCTGCGTGCCGCTCCATGCTCCATTAGAAAACGAAATAAAACCAGTCCCACTTGCAGTACTCGTCGCATGGACATTCCCATTCCGACGGATCAGATACTCATTAGAAACTGGAAAGCCAGATAAATCAAACACTACCGTGCCCCCTGAGGTCGTCGCATAGAAATCCAAGACCCGCTCCCCATTGGAAGCACCACTGATATCATCGTTGATGTACACGAGTTTAATCGTGATACTGTTCGGGGAGGCCACATAAAACCCAGTGTCATTAAACACAATATAGGTATCACTGATGATGATCTGCTCAAACTCCATCGTCGCATTGACCGTGTACGTCTCATTCTGCACAATAAACTGCATGGACGGATCAACAATAACCCCGGAGACAGGGTTAGATATACCCAATAGAAGAAGAATTCCGATCACGAGGAGTTTTTTTCGCATAATACAACCATTGTTTCTCAGGAATGAACCCAAAGGAGCATTTCTTCTTTTCCCAATCCCTCACGTTCTCTTATGTATTCCAATCATTCATAGCCAATGACGCGCCATCTCGATGAAATCCTATCCCTCACTACCATAGTCTACTCTGTTCTACCTTGTTAATTAATATGAGGTGACCAAATATCAAAATGAAAAAAACAATCCCTCAAGGGTCTCATTTTGATACTCCATCCACACAGGAGGATATATCTTCGAAAATTAAATAATTTGTGCCAGATATGACAGGAAGAATAAGAAAACGATGCAGGAAAAAAAGAGAAAACACCTCTCTCTCCGTCTCACCATCTTATGGTTTCCCAAAAATGAATCCTTCCTGTTTCACAGTTTATCGAGTTTTTCTGCAATCATCTTATGAAGACGATCGTCCACGAGGCGTTCGACGTCGAAAATCGTGGTACTGGGGATCTTCATTGCAGGGTGCTTCTCCACTCGGCCAACGATCAGGTCATTATAGGCATCCAGGAGCAGGTCCGCCCGTGGTGTTTGTTTTTGGTGTTGGAAGTTTGAAAACAGGCCGTCGACGATCGCGTGGATATCCGTGGTGCCCTGGTCCATCTGGGCGAGTCGTCGTTTGCTCGACTCGATCTGTTTCAGTAAGATGGTTTCGCTAGTCCGGTAGCGATAGATGAGGAACAGGACGATGCCTGTCGCAACCAACGCGAGCAGCACGATGATGATCTCATTGGAGAAGAGGACCCCTACACCATCGGTGGAGGCTTCTGCGCTGTCCTGGATGCGGACGAGCTGAGTATAATTTTGGGTCAACCCTGCGTTGTCGGTGACGGTCAAGGTCACCGTGTACTCCCCTGGAGCAGTATAGGTGTGTGCCAGGACCGCGCCAGTCCCGGTGGTGCCATCACCGAAATCCCAGAGGTACGACGTGATCGTCCCATCGGGGTCATAGCAGCCTGAGGCGTCAAAGACTACGCTGCGGTTCGTGGTTGGTTCCAGAGGCATCGGAAACGTCACGATCGGGGGAAACCCCTCGGAGGTAATCTGTGAAATCGTCACGGTGAGCGGCTCAGACCAGCTGCTGTTTTCCCCATTGGAGTCCTGTGCGATCACCCGAACCGAGTAATTGGAAACGGTTTCCCACGCATGCGACTGAGATACCGAGGTGTTGGACGCGACGAACGCAGACCATTCACTCAGGGACCCATCTCCCCAATCAAAACGCAATCGTACGGAATCTCCATCGGGGTCGATCGCCGTGCTAGTGTAACTATAGAGAACCCCGGTTTGCGCCAGCGTCGGACCACCAGGCGTCTGAGGCGTATCCGGAGGAGTATTCTCCTCCGGGGGATTCTCCGGTGGCTCTGGAGGAGGGTTTGGCGGCGGGCTGGTCCCCCCGGTGATGGTCACCGACCCAGAAGCAACACTGATGTCAAGATAATCGGATTCATTGGTCAACCGCACGTCATACAGACGCAGCGGAGAAGTCCCAGACACGGTTTTCGCGGTAAAGTTAATGCTGACCAGGCTGCCTGCATCCGTAACGTTGCCAGGGCCGACGATCAGGTTATACACATTGATGATCTCCCCAGCAGTGTTATCGATCTCCCCGGCACTAAAAAACGTGTTATACCCCTCAAAAATACTTCCCTCCGTCACCGTGTTGGCCCGGAGAAGCGACGGGTCAAACGACAGTTTCAGCTCAAACGCCTTCACTGGTTGTTGGGGGACACAGTCGATGGTGACGGTAAAGGAACTGCCCGCAGCCACCGTCAGACTCGACGGTGCGACACGCACCGGGGTATCTGCAGCCTGTACAAGGCTGATGTTAGAGACTAATCCGAAAAAAAACACGACCAATAAGACGGTACATCGACGAACCGAACGGGATGATACTCTCCCCATCATCCACTCTCTAGTACTCTTAGTTCGACCCAAAGGCTCACCATCTCACGAAAGACTATCCCACTACGGTATAATATTTTTTTGTTGTTCACTCTTTATTAAGATACGGTGATAGTATATCAAAATGAAAAAGAACCACCCTCAGGGGGCCTCATTTTGATACTCCATCCATATAGGGATATCTTTCTGAAAATTAAATAATTTGTGCCGAAAAAAACAACGAAGGGAAAAAAAGAGAAAAAAGGATGATTCCTCGTCTTCATCCCAGCGATATGGTTGATCCCGATACCTATCAGACACTTCTGTACTCTTCACGAGGGTTCCCTCTTTTGAAAGGTGTACGAACGTCTTGATAGAAACGATCAAGACACCCTTCCAAAATTATCAACAAAAACAGGGAAGGGTACAGGCATCAATCACAAAATATTAATATGTAATTCAAATTACGGTAATTATGATTACGAAATTTGTCAATCGAGGATTCGAGCTCGATGCACTCAATGAGGCATACAAAAAACCAGGATTCCATTTCACTCCATTCTACGGAAGAAGAAGAATTGGAAAAACTGAACTTATTAAACAATTCATAACAGATAAACCACACATCTACTTTCTTGCAACAGAGGGAACAGAAAAAGAAAACATAGTGAATTTCAAACACGCGGCAAAAAAAATCATTGACCTAGACATCGTAAAAGATGACTTTGAAGAGATATTCAAATATATTACCCAACAAGTCACAAAGAAAATGATCATCGTCATCGACGAATTTCCTTTTTTAACCAAAGCAAACAAAACTACCTCCTCGCTCTTTCAACATATCATCGATGAACATCTCTCAAAGACCAATCTCTTTCTCATCGTATGCGGTTCATCGGTCGGTATGATGTACAAAGAAGTATTAGGATATAAAGCGCCATTATACGGAAGAGGAACCGGACAGATAGAGCTCCATCCATTCAAATTCCAAGACGTTCAGACACTCCTAAACAAACCCATCGAAGAATGCATTCAAATTTACGGCATCTGCGGTGGCGTTCCCTTCTATCTGAAAGAATTTACAGAAAAAAAAGAGTTTTTTCAACTCATAAAAGAAAAAGTACTGTCACAAGGAGCCATCCTCAACAAAGAAGCGATCTTTCTGCTCCGAGAAGAACTCGATGAGATCTCCCGATATGCATCCATTCTTGCTGCAATAGCGCTTGGACACACCAAACTAGGAGAAATAATGAACCACTGTGGATTCAAAGAAAAACTGAATATTGCCCCGTATCTACATGTTCTTGAAAGACTGGAGATTATTGAAAAAGAAACACCGATACTCAGCCCAAAAACATCAAGAGGAGTATACAAAATAAAAGACCAATTCTTCAACTTTTACTTCCGATTCATACGCCCAAATGAAAGCATGATTGAAAACAATATGAACGAAGTAATTACTACAATAAAAACCGAATATCCACAGTATCTTGGAAAAATATTCGAACAAATTGCGAAAGAACTGATACGAAAAAAACATCCTTCCACAACACGAGGGAGTTGGTGGCACAACGGAGAAGAAATCGACCTCGTTGCACTCAACGAAAACACAAAAGAAATAGTATTCTTCGAATGTAAATGGAAAAACCTTCCATACACCCAATCGCTCACTATTCTTAAGGAACTCCAAGAGAAAGCAGAATCCGTTGCATGGCAGAACCAAAAAAGAACAGAACACTATGGGCTGATCGCAAAAACAATAGAACGGAAAAATGATCTTAAAAAACAAGGATTTTACGTCTATGACTTAAAGGATTGGATGTAAAAAATAAGGAATGTTACGGAGAGATAGGACACGCCCAAAAAACGAGTAGGTATTGTAATGAAAAAAAAAGGAGGATTACTCGTCTTCATCCCATTCATAGGGCGGGTCCCGGTATTTATCGGGGACTTCTTTGATGCGGATGAGGGTTCCTTTTTTTGAGATTTTCACGAATGCAACCCTAGGATTTACTTTTTTTGGGAAAGACATTCTTTTCAACATGACACCAAAGGCAGGGGAAAAAAAACCATGATTGTACTTCCCCCAATATCCTTGGATTTACCAGGTACTGATACCCCCCCAATATAAAAAGTTTATTTTAGTAAAATATAAAAAAATATAATAGTGTATTTTAGTAAAGTATATAAATTCTCAAACTCTATAGGAAGCCATGGAAAAAAACATTATTAGCCAAATAGTGATCGAACAAGAAAAAATCTTTGAGAAAGATATTCATATTATCCCAAGAGAATTCCCAGAGAACATACAAAACTCCCCAAAGATAATTGTGATTACCGGAGTAAGGAGAAGCGGAAAGTCAACCCTGCTACGACAACTATCGAAACACTACACACACTTCAATTATATTAACTTCGAAGACGAACGACTCATTGATTTCACCTACCATGATTTCAATACGTTGTTAGAAGTATTCCTAAGCCTCCATCCGAAAAGCAACACGTTTTTCTTTGATGAAATACAGGAGGTAAAAGGCTGGGAAAAATTTATCAGACGCTTATTTACCGAAGGATATAAAATCTATGTCACCGGGTCAAATGCAACGTTATTAAGCTCAGAAATTGCGACCAGCATTACAGGGAGAAATCTGAAAATAGAATTATATCCCTTCAGCTTTAAAGAATATCTTTCCTATCATAACACTCCCATAAAAAAGATAGTGACAACAAAAGAACAAGCAATGATTTCAAAACAATCCAACGAGTATATCCACTTCGGGGGATTTCCCGAAATCCTTCAATCGAAAGATTTTGAGGAGCTCAACCAAATCTATCAAGACATTATCATAAAAGATCTGTTAGTAAGACGAAAGATCCGTGATAGCAAAGATTTCAGGGAACTCTCGTTATTTCTCTTAAGTAACATTAGCAAAAAAATCAGTTATAATAATCTGAAAGAATTATTAGAATTCAGTACCACATCAAAAGTAAAAAACTATGTCGACTTTCTATGCGAAGCGTACATTTTTTTCACCATGAACAAGTACGATCCTTCGATAAAAAAACAGATAGTCAATAAAAAAAAGATCTATGCTGTTGACACCGGCATTGTGAATGCCGTCTCTTTTCAATTTAGTGAAAACAAGGGAAGATTACTGGAGAACGCAGTATTTTTAGAATTAAAAAGACGAAAGAAAGACCTCTATTATTTTGAGGGGAAAAATGAATGTGATTTCATTATAAAAACAGGAAGAACTGTCACACACGCAATTCAAGTGGCTGAATCTCTTTCAGATCCAAAGACACGAAAAAGAGAACTCGAAGGGCTCCTTTCAGCACTGGACTCCTTTCATTTAACAAAGGGAGTGATCATCACCTCCGATGCCGAAGAACATCTCATAAAAGAAAACAAGCAAATTACCGTTCTTCCTTTTTGGAAATGGTGTCTGGAACCAATATAAATGGAAGAACGCAGGGAACGGATGCTGCATCTATGAGGATGAAGAAAAGGAAAAGAGGGTACTATGGCTTCAAAGAAAAAAAAATAGATACGACGATTACTCGTCTTCATCCCATTCGTAGGGCTGGTCCCGGTATTTATCGGGGACTTCTTTGATGCGGATGAGGGTTCCTTTTTTTGAGATTTTTACGAATGCAACCATACGTCTCACTTGTTTTACCTCAATGGTTCTAGGTGTTTGGTTGTCCTCTGAGTATTTATAGATTTTTGTACAGACCTGTCCTGTTCTCCTAGAACTCTTGGGTTTCAATGAGAACTGACAGAGAAACACCCCCGGGAGAACCGACCCCTAAGGACTCGTTCTGAGCGGTCGGATACCATTCTGTATCAGGATCCTCAGGAACCATGACCAAGGGTGTGGAATGAAACGAAGTGGTATGTCCAAGGGAAGTCATAGGGGTGATCCAAGCATCGTCTCTTGGGGTTTCTGAACAAAGCAGCCTTTTGTCCTTCTTTTCACTCATCAGGGTGGATAACGATGACAATCCAACGAGGCAGACGATCCAGAGGAACACGAGGCAGGCCAGATCCAGATACTGCTCCCCAAAGGAATTGACATGAACGATGACCGCCTTACTCTCCGACAGGACCGCAAGCACCGTGCGATACGTAATCAACAGCAACCCACCGAGACCGATGCAGTACCCAGGGATCACCAGCAACGCCTTCCTCATGAAACCAACAAGGAGACATAAGGAAATTAATATATAAAACTCTCGTTAAAAACACTGTTTTTTCTTCATAACAATCTGAGGAGTATAGCAAGGCTCTCCGTCATTATTGCGGCGTGATGGGAGAACATGTTTCATTTTTTCTGAAAAGAACGGTCCTCAGGATTGTGATTCTTAAAAGAGAGAACATCTGTATCATTTTCGTCCTAGTCTAAGGAAAGGTGAGCAGTTGTATTGATACATTTTTCTCAACAAATTGATAGAATCGGAGATGACTTTTTTATTCTTCTTTTTTATTTATTTACAGTTTTTACGTTGTATCTTACATTTGGTATTTTTATCTTCTTACAATCAAAATGTTTATATGCGGGTTCTTCATTTGAAACCTGCTACAACATCGGGGAGGCAAGTTCATGATCTTTAAGAATCGGAGGAACGAGTTTGAAATCATCCACCAATTACTCTCGTTTTCTCTGAAGGGGATAAAAAAAACACGGTTGATGTATCAAACCAACATGTCGTATTCTCAGTTCACTGAGTATCTCTCCTGTTTGCTTGAGAAAGGATTTCTCGAGCCACGGAAAGGTAACCCGCATGGGACGTACTTTTTTACCACGGAAAAAGGCAAGACGTTTCTTGAAAGTCTGGCTGCTGCATTGCAGCAGGCGAAATAAGATCTTTACGGTTTTTGTACGAGTTTTTCTAACTGCTCGACGCGATGCTCCAAGCAAAGCATCCGTCCGTAGGTTTTCTCCACCCAATGCTCCATGGTCGACCCAAAGAGTCTGACCAGCTCCAGCCTCTTCTGCATCTCCATTTCATCAAACCCATGCTGCAACAAGGAAAGAAACAGTTCGATGAACCGGGAGAGCTGCTCTGATTCTTCCTCACAGACGCCTTCCATAGGTCATCACGTGACAGCGTAGGAACTACGGATTTTTATAGACCGATGAAGAACAATTCTAGAAAGAAATTCTCGAACATATCTCTCGAAGAATCTTCCTTGGGGGTTTTTATCCCGTGAACCAGATGCAAAATCCGTACTAATCGACAGCACACACCACCTGGAAGCCAGAAGGAAGGAACAGTTCGCCTCTCCCCGAGGTGGCTCGTCTTCCCCGTGAAGATCATGAGTTTTTTCCTTGCCTGCTTCTCTGGTGAGGTGCGACGGGGGAGATGCTCGGCTTTGCACTCCGCCTTACAGAAGAAATCAAAGCAGAAGTATCCCTGATGGAGGAAACGGATCGAGGCGAGGAAATCGTATCTATTGTAGGAAAGAAACACGTGTCAGGCTGCAGTCTTACGTTATGGATTGTAAAAAGAACAGAACATATGAAAATGAAGGGGGAGGATCGTTCGTCAGGTGCACTCCGCCTTGAAAAAGAAATCAAAGCACCTGCAAAGAACACACGGGGGGGATCCCGTGTGAAAAAAAAGAGGTAAGAAAGTATGAGGAAAAATAAAACAGGAACAATCTTTCTTGTATCAATACTCGCGTTAGCGGGTATCGGTATAAGCTACGCTGGTTTTACTGATGTCATCACGGTGTTTGGAACCGTTGATACCGCAACCGTGGAGATTGCTGTAGTTGACTACTCTGGGACTGATGTCTGGAAAGTCTATGGGCCAGGGGCACCACCCGGAGAAATTGTTGAATGGCATGGATTTGTTAACGATCCAGCACGACCAACACAAGCATCTTTAGAACTATTATACCCAGGGTGTACTGTTATCTTGGTTGCATCCTCCTGGGCATTAGCTGGAATCGATTATGATGTCGACATGGTGTGGGACAACATTTTCCCTTGTATTGACTTCACCGCAGACGTCATCATCCATTACATAGGCAGCATCCCAGCAAAAGTAGGTGTTGGAGATCTTGTATGGGACGTAAATGGTTTTGATTTTAGTCCTTACGTAACGTTCGCAGCATACTGGTATATGGATATTAACCCGGATCCTGCAATAGTAGAGTTGCAGAAAGGCCAAGCAGTGGAACTTCCGGTACAAATGCACTACTGTGACTACATCGGCATCGAAGTAACCATTCATTTGGAACAAGATGATGAACTGCAAGATCTCACTGGCACCATGAGTTTTGACATTATGGCCATGCAATGGAACGAACAGCTTCCCTATCAATTCTACCCAACCAAAAATATCGGGAGCGGTTCATTAACCATAATAGGAGTACAGTCGGACTGGGCATGGTTGAACCCTATTGGCTATAATTTTGGAACAAATCCTTATTCATTCGATCTAACAGCTCCTGCGTGTAATGAAGGAGTTGCGCTAATGGGATTCGTCGACACATCCGAAGGAGAATTAGGAGAGCAAGGTGAATGGTCTCCATATTATGCATCTTTTGTCATTCGTGATAACAGCGGCAAATATGTACAGGCAGGTTTTTCGAATACCTGGCTAGGAGCTTGGTATGAACTGCCAGCTCAAAACTGGGACCGCGTTCGCTTGGAAAATAATATGGGATTGCCTCAGCCTGAACGACACCATGTAAATGTTGGAGGAAACTGTGGTTATTTAATAGATGGAACTTGGGTAGGTTACCCCAACGGTGACCTAATCTATGGAAGCACCGAGCGTTATTTCTTCCAGCTGATAGCAGATCCCATCGCCGAAACCTTTACGTTACAAGTGTACGCCATGGGTTCAAGTGCTCCAGACACCATTCCATTCCAAAATATGTACAATTACCCACAATGGAATGAAATAGGGTCGATAACAGTTGGGGCCAGCAATTTTAACTTTGAAGCAGTACAATTCGAAGCAAGACTAGATCCTTCTGGAGACGGGTACACAGATCCTGACGATACGACAACTATCTCATGGTACGACCTGCATATTGGAATACCGCTTAGTTTCAGTGAAATACCATAAGAGCCATAACACAAGAGAGATTGAAGAAAACAGTAACCTAAAAAAAACAGGTGAATTGGAAAACCCCCAATTCATCTCATATTTTTTAATAAAAGACCAGAAAAACCAACGCTAATAAGCAGAAATAAGCATAAAAACTCTCGAGGAAAAACATAAAATAGGAGGAGCCCTATCTTTTTTTAAAAAGAATTGTAGATTAGGGAGGTTACTTACTTACATTTCAGAGGAAAGAACCACCATACTCATACACCAGAGAGAGAAGACCATATGTGGTACATCGTCTTAGGATTGCTTGGATTCGTATACATACTCTTAAACACCTTCATACCAAGCCAGGGGTTCCTTGGCACCTATCTTCTCAACCCCGTTCTCTGGATTCTCCTCGCAATCATAAGCATCCTCCTCTCATACCATGAAGGCTTGTCCATCTTTAAATTCACTAGGGTGCGACGATGGTACCTTGGTAACTCCCCCTGGCAAGCAGGGCTGCTCATCGGTGGATTCCAAGTCGCACTCCTCATCATCGTCGGCTTGTTCGCTGGGTTTGGCACCAGCCCTTATTCCTTCACCCCTGTCTTTCTGCTTCTCAACATCTTCTATGTCAGTTCTTTTCTTATCGGAACAGAACTCAGCAGAGCCTACCTCATCAAACGAGGCGTACAGTCACGACGGTACACCACCCTCGCAATAGGGCTGACCACGCTTATGTACATGCTGTTCCAGATCCCCGCAAGCCAACTCACCTCACTACCAACCTTAGACACCCCGTTGCTGCTTGAATTCATCGGCAAAATCCTGATCACGAGTCTGGCGATGAACCTGCTTGCCTCCTACCTCTCCTACATGGGAGGTGCGTCTGCGTCACTCGCGTACGTCGGCACCCTCATGGTCTTCGAATGGTTCTCCCCGCTGCTCCCCAAACCACACTGGACAATCCTTGCCCTCATCGGCACGATCGCACCTGCCATCGGTTTTCTCCTCATCCAAGGCTCCATCAGAGAACCAGGGCAGAAGAAAAAACGACGCCATAAAACGAAAGGAAACGAGCAAGGCTGGACCGCGGTCGCCATCTTCAGCGTCATCATGGTATTCTTCTCCTTCGGCTACCTCGGAGTCAAACCAACCGTCATCTCCAGCGGCAGCATGCATCCGGCCCTTGAGGTCGGCGACATCGTCGCCCTCACCAAGGTGGACCCCGCAAGCATCAAAGAAGGAGACATCATCCAATTCCAGCAGGAGAACGTCACCGTGATCCACCGGGTCGTCACCATCACCGAAGAAGACGGAAAGACCCAGTTCATCACCAAAGGAGACGCCAATGAAGACCCAGACCCTCAGCCAGTCCCCGCAAACTACATAGTAGGTAAATCCGTATTCACCATCCCGAAACTTGGCTGGGTCCAGATCTTCGTACACAACATCCTACGAAAAATAGGCATCCCTGCCTAAAAAGAGGAACAGAAAATGAACGACACGCAAACACCACAGAAAACAGGCTCCCACCGAAAAAAACGATACCAAGTAATCTTTCTTCTCACCCTGGGGATTCTGTGCATCCTATTTCTGTATGCACTCACCCAAGCCTACGCCGCCTATGAAACCCCAGAGACCCAACGAACAACCCAGACAGTCCTTACCTATGAGAATACCGGATGGTACGACTACACCGTGTCTCTGAAGAACAACACTATCTACGAGAACAAAACCACGCTGGGACCCGGGGAGGGAACCCTCTTCAAACAACTCATCGACCACATCAACGCATCCTTCTCCTACACCTTCAGAATCAATCAGAGCGCAACCATCAACAGCACCTACCAGGTCACCGCGATCATCCAGACGAACCTCTGGACCAAAACTTATACCCTCATCCCCCGCACCTCCTTCAATGAAACAGGAACCACCACGTCCTTCACCGTCTCCTTCCCCCTGCAGTACGCCTTTTATGATGCTATTCTTTCCAAGATAAACGAGGAAACCGGGGTGCCCGCACAAAACCCGATCCTGCTGATCCGCTCCGCAGTCACGGTTCAAGCAACCACCCAAAATAACACCGTCTCCAGTGACTTTACCCCAGTAATCAATATGACCCTGAACCAGAAAACACTAGAAATATCGAAAGAGCTCTCCTTCACCCAACCAGGCTCCGTTACCAAGAGCACCAGCATAACCATGCCAGAGGTCCCAGTACAACGCACCCAGTGGACCATCCTTTCCATCGTATCCCTGATTGGTATGTGTGTTGTCGCATTCCTCACCATCCGCACCATCGAACGACAACCACGAACCCAGAAAGAACTGAAGAAAATGAAGAAAAAATACGGGGAATGGCTCGTCGAGACTAAAACCCATCCTGATACGACCAACGCACGCAGGATCGAGATAAGCTCCTTAGAGGACCTTGCGAAAGTCAGCGAAGAACTCGGAAAACCGATCCTTATGTACGCATCACCACTCCCACTGAATCATCGGTTCTACGTGCTTGATGAAACCACCATCTACGACTATATATTCAAACCAAAACAGGAGAATCACACAACGACCACAACAGACAACCACATGACAACCGAAGGTATAACCATTTCTCAGCTGAAGAAAAAACAGAAATTCCACCGACTTCTTTTCTCAGATAGAAAACACCAATAATCGCAAGTCTGCAAAGGAAAGAGACAGAGCCCCCCAGGATCGAAGAAAAGAACACCAAAGCGGATGCTGAGTGTGTTCCTCCCTTGTTTTATTAAGAAAAAAAAGATGAGAGGAAGCAGACGACCCCCTCGTTTTCCAACTCTAGCAACAGAATGGGTACTAACTGTATAGGCTCTCGATAACAGGTGTACAACAGATGCTTAATAACAGAAGAAACAACACTATAGCCTAGAAAGAAAAATAGGACGGAGAAAAGAATGAAAAAAAACATAGTACCCCGACCACAACACAATCACATGTGTACAACGCTAGTGCTTCCCGCCAGCATCTTCCTGCTCCTTGCCGTCAGCTTCCTCCCCCTCGTTAGCTGTACCACCCCAGCACCCAGCATACCCCTCCCTGACGGACCGGTGACCATGATCGCGACTGATGGTGACGATTCGTATTTCACCATCGACCTCTCCGGTGTACCACCCGGCTTTGAGGTGACAAATACAGATTACCCGGGATGGTGCGCGGACCGCTCCGCGGTGATGCCACGTGGTGAAGAACTCACCGTACGACTCTACAACAGCTACAATACCTCGTTACCACGGTTGTTACGTGATAGAAACTGGAGCAAAGTCAACTACCTCCTGAACCATCACGACGGTGCGACCAAGACCGATGTCCAGGATGCCATCTGGTGCCTCCTCTGCGCCTACCCCTATTCTTCGCTTTCACCAGCAGCCAAGACACTCGTAGAAAGCGCGCAAGACGGATTTATCCCCCAGCCTGACGAATGGATCGCCATCA
>Ga0265297_10005152_pt1 | contig 20371 bp, 18 predicted proteins | sample Munlanlwell13791_FD_192502 | JGI IMG/M metagenome (GOLD analysis project Ga0265297, IMG submission 192502) | Leachate microbial communities from a municipal landfill in Southern Ontario, Canada - Leachate well 137-91 | ecosystem: Engineered > Solid waste > Landfill > Unclassified | place...
CGATGCCGCATGATCGGTTCCTTTCCAGGTCCTGTCCAGAGTAAAATGCCGTTCAATAAACTCGGCACCCAGCGCCACGGCTGCCGAGTCTACGGCAATACCCAGGTGATGGCCGGAAAAACCAATAGCACCCACGCGCTCCCCAAAAGTTTGCCTTAACCGGGTCAATTCCAGCAGGCACACTTCATCAAAAGAAACAGGATATCCTGAAGTGCAGGCATAGATCACCAAGTCCCGGTTACGTTGTTTTTGTTCAAAGAACGATACTATCTGCTCTTCCTCAACCCTGGTGGTCATACCCATGGAAACATGAATCTGCCCCGGAAAGTATTCGCAAAGAAACGACAACAGTTCTTTATTCAGATTGCAGGCCGAGGGAACTTTTATGATCCGGGGCCCGATACAGGCAATTTCCCGGGCCGAGGTAATGTCCCATACCGAAGTAGAGTACTCCACGCCGGCCTCTTCGCACCATTTTTTGAGTTGTCTATGCTGATCCAGGTTAAATTCAAGGAACTCCCTGTGTGCTCCGTACGTGGCTCCGTACGCATTATAGGGATTCGGATGAGGAGCGTTGTATTCCTCAGGGGTAAGCAGCTCCCTGTTACATCTCTTCTGGAATTTTACAATATTTGCTTTGCAGTACATGGCTGCCGTAACAATCATTTCCCTGGCAATCTGCATATCGCCTTTATGGTTACAGCCAATTTCCGCTATTATTTCCGGATTATTCATAATATACAAAGGTATAAAAAAACAGTGCGGAAAGGAAAGCCCTTCCGCACTACTTACTTCATGAGATCAACTATTTGACAGTGCTCATGTATTGGATCAGTTCAACCACTTTGTTGGAATATCCCCATTCGTTGTCATACCAGGCAACTACCTTCACAAAATTAGGATTCAGTGAAATACCGGCTTCGGCATCGAAAATGGAGGTACGTGCATCGTGTATGAAATCGGAAGAAACCACTGCATCTTCCGTATAGCCCAGAACACCTTTCATCTCACCTTCAGAAGCGGCTTTCATGGCAGCCTTAATCTCTTCATATGTGGCGGGTTTTTCCAGACGGCAGGTAAGGTCAACGACTGATACGTCAACGGTAGGTACACGGAAAGACATACCGGTAAGTTTGCCGTTCAGTTGCGGAATCACTTTGCCAACAGCTTTTGCAGCCCCCGTGGACGAAGGTATGATATTGGCTGCGGCAGCACGTCCACCTCTCCAGTCCTTTGCAGAAGGACCGTCTACGGTCTTCTGGGTGGCGGTGGTAGCGTGTACAGTAGTCATAAGACCTTCAACAATACCAAAACTATCGTTCAGCACCTTGGCAACGGGAGCCAGACAGTTAGTGGTACAGGAAGCATTGGAAACAATGGTTTCACCTTTGTAGGTCTTATGGTTCACACCATAAACGAACATAGGGGTATCATCTTTCGAGGGAGCAGACATAACAACGCGCTTTGCTCCTGCAGCAATATGAGCCTGTGCTTTTTCCTTGGTCAGGAAAAGACCGGTGGATTCAACCACATATTCAGCACCCACTTCATTCCACTTAAGGTTTGCAGGATCCTTCTCTGCAGTCACACGGATTGCATGTCCATTCACAACAAGATTTCCGTCCTTTACATCAATGGAACCGGTAAACTGACCGTGAACGGTATCATAGCGAAGCATATAGGCCATATAGTCCACGCTGATAAGATCGTTTATCCCAACAATTTCAATGTTTTCTCTTTCTTGGGCGGCCCGAAAAACCAAGCGACCGATACGGCCAAAGCCGTTAATTCCCACTTTAATCTTATTCATATTTGACGTTTTTGTTAAAATCATTTGCAAAGTTAACATTAGCAGTGAAATGCTCAAAAAAAATCATTAATTTCGCAACCTATGCACATATTTATTACCAATGACGACGGCTATACATCCAAAGGATTACAGGCGCTTATTCAAATGGCGCGTCCTTTTGGTGAAATTACCGTGGTAGCTCCGCAGTATCCCCAAAGCGCTATGTCCAGTGCAGTTAGCATTGGAAAAATGCTTCGGATGGTCCCCGTTAGCAGTCCCGACGGCTCCTTTGAAGAAGGTATTAAACGATATTATTGTTCCGGCACACCGGTAGATTGTGTTAAAATGGCGCTGAATGTTCTTTTTTCCGGCAAAAAACCTGACCTGCTGCTTTCCGGGATCAACCACGGATTCAACGGTTCTTCTGCCGTATTGTATTCAGGAACGCTTGGCGCCACCCAGGAAGGGGCTCTTAACGGAATTCCCTCTCTGGCTTTCAGCCTGAAAGACCACAGTCCCAATGCAGACTTTAATGCCAGCATCTATTATGGCGCAAAGATCATAGAAGAATTCATAACGCACCCGCCGGCAGAATACACATTCATTAACGTAAACATACCCCAGGGCAGCATTCACGAAATCAACGGCATCCGCCTGAGTCGTTTTGGGATGGGAGCCTGGATAAAAGAAATTGAATCGAGGACAGACCCCTACGGACACCCCTATTACTGGATGGTGGGCGAATACGAGAATCTGGAACCCGGGGACCTTGAATGTGACCACAATTTATTGGACAAAAACTACGTTACCATAGTTCCGCATAAGATTGATAACACAAACTATCCCGAGTTGGAGCGGTTGAAAGTAGTGTGGAAGGATCTGACACGGGATGATAACGGTATATAACTATGCGCTATTTTATTATAGCCGGCGAAGCATCCGGCAATAATTACGCCAGGCGGCTCATCCAGGAATTAAAGATTTCAGATCAGCAGGCCGAAATCAAATATTTCGGTCCCGATGCAGATTCTGCCGTAATGGGATTCATAGAAGTCCTTACCAAGGCGCCGGCGCTGCTAAGACGACTTAACGCCTGCCGAAAAAAAATTCTTGAATACCGGCCCGATGTGCTTATACTTATAGACTACCCTACCTTTAACCTTAAAATGGCCTCCTATGCCCGGAAGCACGGCATAAAAACATTTTATTACATAGCACCCAAGGTATGGGCTTCCAGAGAATGGCGTATACGAAAGATAAAAAACAATGTTGACCGTTTGTATGTTATCTTCCCGTTTGAAAAAGAATACTTTGCATCAAAAGGTATCGATGCTGTTTACTTGGGCAACCCGCTGCTGGACCATATGCAGTCCACACTCGAAAAAACCGATTCACCGGATGTATTCCGCGCAAAATTCAAACTCGGACCTGAGCCAATCCTGGCTATCCTGCCCGGGAGCCGGCTTAAAGAAATTGAATTCCTGCTCCCAAAAGCCATACAGATTGTTAACGATTTCAAAGATTACCAATGGATAGTTTCAGCCATGTCAAACATTCCCACCACCGTATATGATTCCATTATAAAAGATCTTCCGGTAAGGGTTATGTACGGACACACCTATGAAATCATCCGTCAGGCAGAAGCGGCCATTGTGAGCAGTGGCACCGCCACACTGGAAACAGCCGTTCTTAATTGTCCCCAGTTGGTCTGTTACGGCGGTAACGCCCTTTCTGCCGCCATAGCCAAAATGATTATCAAAGTGAAATACATCTCGCTCCCCAACCTGATACTTAATAAAGCGACCGTTCACGAACTAATCCAAAAGGAATGTGAACCGGAACGCCTGGCCGATGAGGTCAGTCACCTGCTCAGGGGCCGTCAGCGACGCAGAAGCATCCTGGCAGATTATAAGCGGCTGCACCGGCTTTTGGGCGCCGAGGGTGCCACTGCACGCATAGCCCGTGATATGGTGGTGACACTCACCGGAGGTTCCGGCGAGCCACGCTATAAGGTTTACACCATGACCCCTTTCGGGAACTTCTGCTTTGCAGCCAACGAGACGGACGAACTCGTTTCCTCGGCGTTCGAGGAAGATGAAAGCCTGAACGGTTTTTATAAAAACGGCGTCAAAATGCCTCCCGAAGAACCCCTGCCCGCCGTGCTGGAAGACGCACTTGTCCAGCTCAAGGCGTACCTCGACGGAACACTGCGTCTGTTTAAGCTGCCTCTGCATATAGAAGGCACCGAATTCCAACAGAATGTATGGACTAACCTGACCAGAATTCCTTACGGAACCACCGTGTCCTATTCAGAACTGGCCGAGATGAGCGGTAATTCCAAAGCCGCCCGGGCCGTTGGACAGGCCAACAATGCCAATCCTTTTGCCATCATTATCCCATGTCACAGAGTTATCGGAAACGACGGATCACTTGTGGGATACGCAGCCGGATTAGGACGCAAGCAGAAACTGCTTGCCATGGAAAAATCCTATGCCCCTGAATCCTCAAACTCACTTTTTTAGTATATTTGCCAGATAAAAGAATAGTCTATGAAATTTGTTGTATCAAGCTCAGAACTGTTGGGAAGACTGCAATCCGTCAGTAGGGTTATCGCTTCCAAGAATACTTTACCCATTTTGGATAATTTCCTGTTTAACCTGGAAAATAATTCCCTGACCATAACGGCATCGGATCTGGAAACCACATTACGTACTTCAATGCCTATTGATAACGTAACGGAAGAAGGCAGCGTAGCTATACCGGCCCGGATACTTACAGATTCCCTTAAAGAATTCCCCGAGCAGCCCCTGACGTTCACATTCAATAAAGAACAGAACATTATTGAATTTACCTGGGCTACCGGCAAATTTCAGGTACCCGGCTATCCTGCCGTGGATTATCCTGTACCGCAGGAAGTAAGCGATTCGCACACCATCACTTTCCCTGCTGCTGTACTGCTGGAAGGCATTAACCGCACCCTTTATGCAGCCGGTGACGAAGAGCTAAGGCCCGTTATGAACGGTATTTATTTTGATATGAAAACCACTGCGGCCAATCTTGTGGCCTCAGATTCCCATAAACTGGTCTGCTATACCCGTACCGATATCCTTTCCGAAGAAGACGCCTCGTTCATTCTCCCCAAAAAGCCGGCCAACATTCTTAAGAACCTTCTGGCCAAAATAACAGAAGACGTAAAAGTTTCTTTCGACAACAAGAACGCATTCTTCAATTTTGGGGCATACCGCATGATCTGCCGTCTGGTGGAAGGCAACTACCCTGCATACCGCAGCGTTATTCCTCAGAATAACCCTCTTAAGATCATTGCAGACCGGATTGAACTTATGAATGCCGTACGTCGCGTAAGCGTATGTTCCAACCAGGCTACCAACCTCATGAAACTGCTTTTCTCGGCCAACCAGATATTTGTATCGGCCCAGGACATTGAATTCCGCATTGCCGCCCAGGAACGCCTTTCCTGCCAGTACGACGGAACAGCCATTGAGATGGGTTTCAAATCGACCTTCCTTGCCGAGCTGCTCTCCAACCTGCCCGGCACAGAAGTTTGTGTTGCTCTGAGCGATCCCTCCCGCGTTGGCCTGCTCACACCCGTGACTCCGGACTCGGAACACGAAGAGCTATGCGCCCTCATTATGCCCATGATGATAACACAGTGAGAAGTGAGAAGTGAGAAGTGAGAAGTGAGAAGTGAGAAGTAGCTCCAAACACACCATACATTTTGTTAAATGAAAATAAACCTGAAAAATCCCCTGTTGTTTCTGGACCTTGAAACAACAGGGCTTAATGTTGCCACCGACCGCATAGTAGAAATCTGTGTCCTTAAAGTTAACCCCAACGGTACTCACGAGGTGAAAACCCGCCGGATAAATCCGACAATCCCCATTTCGCCTGAGGCCCAGGCAATCCATGGCATCTCAAACGAAGATGTGGCCAATGAACCCACTTTTAAGGAGATAGCAAAATCGCTCGCTAACTGGATGGAAGGCTGCGATTTTGCCGGCTATAATTCCACCCGGTTTGACATCCCCATGCTGGCAGAAGAATTTCTCCGGGCCGGAATCGACTTTGACTTCCGTAAACACAAAATGATAGACGTTCAGAACATTTTCCACAAAATGGAACAACGCACACTCAAAGCCGCTTACCGCTTCTATTGCGATAAAGACCTGGTAAATGCACACAGTGCCGAGGCCGACACCATTGCCACGTACGAGATCCTGGAAGCCCAGCTGGATAAATACTCAGACGATCTAAAAAACGAAGTGCAATTCCTCTCGGATTTCTCTGCCAAAAGCCACTTTGTAGATTACGCCGGAAGGATCATTCTCAACGACAAAGACGAACCCGTCTTTAACTTTGGCAAACACAAAGGCCGCCGTGTCACCGAAGTCCTCACCGCCGAACCATCCTATTATGACTGGATGATGAAGGGCGATTTCACCCTCGACACCAAAAAAGTCCTGACAGACATCAGACTCAGCATGCGGACCCTGCTATAATGACATGAAACTCATAGTCTTTCCTTATAAACAAATCTCAAATCCACTTAGCCCGGAAGACTTTTATTTAAAGCCAGATACGGTCTTGGCCAAACCTACCGACGATTACTATTGGCCACAGACCTGCGCCAAACTAAAGTACTCATTGTGCTACATAATCAGGATAGACAGATTGGGCAGAGCCATAAAGCCTGCCTATGCCTCCAGGTATTATAAGGATGTCAATGCCGGCATTAATATTAACGGACTTAAGACACTTGTTGACTTTAAGTTCTGGCCTGCGGGAACCATGCTCGATTATTCATTTCCAATGCCCCGCAAATTCTTTTTAAAAGAAGAACTCACTCATTTAGATCTACAGATAGACGAACGCAAAATAGTAACCTATCAAATACCCAGTGAGGAAGAGATATGTTACAAGATATCCCTACTGTCTCATTTCATGTACCTGAAAATGGGAGACATGATTATTCTGGAACTTCATAAACCGCAGCCCGTCAAGCACGGCATGCATATCCAGGTCATTCCTCACCTGGACTTTTATATCAAGAAACATATTGGGCAGTAGCTGCCCACTTAGCTCCGGCCAGGCGGCCCGTTGAAAAGGCTACCTGCAGGTTGTATCCGCCACTGTCGGCATCTATGTCCAAAACCTCACCGGCAAAAGACAAATTATCAACAAGTCTCGACCGCATGGTCCTGGCGTCCACCTCGGACATTGGAACACCGCCAGCCGTTACCACAGCCCGGGCCCAATCTCCGTACGAGGCAATAGCAAAACGCCAATCCTGCATGGCTTCCACTTCAGTAACGCCGACACGGCGAACGTACCGTATAAACGGTTCCACGAGGGCGGCGGGCATATAACCGCGCAGCAAGGGAGCAACTTCTTTTTTCCAACGGGCCGAGAGTTGTTCACGGGTAAGTGCCGGTTTCAGATTCAGGCGCAGTTCGGCACGCTGTCCTTTGTCCATGGCCACCACCAGCTGCCTGCTCAGGCGGAGTCCCAAAGGACCCTCAATCCCGAGATCGGTAAAGAAGACTTCTCCTTCTTCCGTACACCGGCGAATCCCGTCTGTAAACAGACTAAGCTGCACATTTTTCAACTGAATGCCTTCCAGCTGCCGGTCGTAATCTACAGGCAGAGCCGCCACCAATGAAGGAAAAACAGGGGCTATCGTATGTCCTGTTCCCAAGGCCAAAGCATATCCGTCTCCCGTAGATCCTGTGGCCGGATAAGACATGCCGCCGGTAGCTAACAGGTAATGACGGGCTACCAGCATTTTTTCGTTCCCGTACCGGTTTGCCGCAACCAGGCCAGCGATCGTGGAACGTTTTTCCCCGGTATTCATTTCAAACCGGATGGCTTTTTGGTACGGTTCCAACATAACCCCGACACGTTCCAGCCACATTCGGAGCGCATTAATCACATCAATGGACCGCTGTGATTGCGGATACACCCTGTCTCCTCTTTCCAGTACGGTAGGCAGTCCGATTTCATTAAAAAAAGCCACGGTAGCACTGCCTGGAAAAAAGTAGAATGCCGGTTTTAAATACCTTGGGTTGGGGTGTACGTGCAGACTGAATTCGTCCCAGTCTTTCAAGTTTGTGATATTGCACCTGCCTTTGCCGGTTATGGCAAGCTTTTTCCCCACACGCTCCATCTTTTCTATCAATAATACCTTATACCCGTTTTCGGCTGCAGTACCCGCTGCCATCATTCCGGCAGGACCCGCTCCTATTACAATTAAATCTATCATAAAGCAAAGATAGCAAGATCAAAAAATTATTCTATCTTTGCAACCCTATAAATAAAAGCCTTCTTAGCTCAGTCGGTAGAGCAGCTCATTCGTAATGAGCAGGTCGCGGGTTCGAGTCCCGTGGAAGGCTCCGAATGAGCCAAATACGCGTACACTGGCAGAAGAAATCCCGGGGCGGCCACACAGGCTGCCTCGTTTTGCTTTTGTTGTTTGCCCTGAGCAGCACGCTTTTGGGATGCGGACAAGGACGAGGCGGCAAACAGCCGGTCCGGGAACAACAGCAGAGCCAGGCACAACAGGCGGCACAGGAACAAATCGTTCCCGTGCAACCTGCATTTCCACACAGGACTAAGGGCCTTATTCTTTATAATCCGGAATATGCACAAAATTTCTATCTGGCTCTGGAAGACGGCCGTAAGGTTCTATACCTGCATGACCCCGCATCGGATAAAACTTTCCGCCACGAAATTGGCACGGTAAAACGTGTCGTATGCCTTTCCACCACACATCTGGCATTCATCCATGCAATTGGCGCATCGGCTTCCGTTTGCGGTGTCTCGGGCGCCCGCTACATTTACAATCCCCGACTGCGGCAGTGCACCGACGTCGGGTACGAATCGTCCATCAACTACGAGACCCTTTTAAAACTGGCCCCCGATGTGGTTTTCGCCTATTCTATCCATGGAAAAACGGCCGATTATATTACCAAGATGGAGCAACTCGGCCTGAATGTGATCCAGATCCCCGAGCATACCGAGAGACATCCGTTGGGAAAAGCCGAGTTCCTTGTAGCCTTCGCGGCTTTTTACGGGCTTGAAGATCAGGCCCGGCAACAATTTTGTGAGATCAGGGACGCATACCTGGAATATAAATCACTGGTAACAGGCCAAAAGAAGGAAAAAGTTCTGATAAATGCACCTTTCAACGATATATGGTACCTGCCCGGCTCCGAAAGCCATCAGAACATTTTCATTGGCGATGCCGGAGGTGTTTTATTGGGAACATGCCCGGGAGTTAACAGTTCCACCATCAGCACCGAACAGGCCTACCTCTATGCGCTGGAAGCCGATGTCTGGCTAAACCCCAATCACTACACGCAACTTGCCGAGCTTGAAAACCTCGATAACCGCTTTGCCCGGGTACCCTGTTTCCGCAACGGCAACGTCTGGAACAACAACCTTCGCAGCACTCCGGAAGGCGGCAGTGATTACTACGAATCGGGTGCCATTAGCCCGCACCTCATACTGGCAGACCTTATAGCCATACTCCACCCTTCTTTGCTGCCCTCACACACGTTCACCTATTACCGGCAGTTGTCCCGGTCGCAGGCCGCGCCACAGCATCCATAAGTCGCGTGAGCAACCATATGATAATCAGGTAAATAATTGCCGTAAGAACCAGCGGGAAAAATGCATCGAAGGTACGGCTGCGGATAATATCTCCGGCTTTTGTCAGATCCTGTACCGCCACGTAACCTACAATGGCAGTCATTTTTACCAGCGAAATAATCTCGCCTTTATACACCGGAAAGGCTACCCGGGCCGCCTGGGGCAAAAGAATATTGAAGAATGTCTGTACTTTGCTGAATCCTAGCGCATAACCAGCCTCTTTCTGTCCAACAGGAATGCTCTGTAACGAAGTACGGAAAAGTTCAGAAGAATAGGAAGCAAATATCAACGCAAATGTGATAACGGAAACCACCACTCCGCTCACTTTTACAGAAGAAAAGATCACATAAAACATAATCATGAGCGTCACCACTTGTGGTATTGCCCTGAAGAACAATATATAAGCTTTGGCAAATCCACTATAAAAACGGCGCCGGGACATTCGCATAAAACAGATGCCGACACCCAGTAAAGTGCCCAGGACCACCGAACAAAGAGCTATAATAAGCGTCACTTTAAGCCCGTTCAAAATAAGCAGATAACGTTTCTCTTTAAGGACATTGTTTCTGAAACTGTCTGCCAGCCTGTGAAAGAACGAATCCTGGGAAACCGTCTTAGCCTGTGATCGTTCAACAAGTACCTGCGGGTTCATAAAATATACCTGAGAAAAGTCCACCTGTTTTTTACGTTCGGCTGTGGCGGTCATGTTCGAGGCAATCGCATCTATCTTCCCCGATTGCAGCGCTGCAATGAGCGCAGCGTATTTCATATCCTCAAATTGGACCTTCCGTCCGAGAGCCTGCCCGATACGCATCATCAGTTCCCAGTCCAGTCCGGCAATCCTGTTGTTGCGTATAAAACATATGGGTTCGCGGTTGGCGGCCGTTCCCACAATCAGGGGACTTCCGGGAAAATTTTCCTGTGGAAAATCCGGTACCACGTAATCCGTCCCGTCTGTCCGTATCCAGTGCCCCACAATCTCCTCCAATGTACCATCTGATTTGAAAGTAGTGAGCACCGAGTCTATTTGCCGTAACAAACCTGTCTTATTTTCTTTAGATACAGCCACCCCGGCACCCTCGTTAGTCAGGTGACGGGGTACTATCTGTAAACCGCTGTTGTTGCGCACTGCCACAAAGGCAGTAGTGTAGGCTGTAAGCACGTAATCGAGCTTCATGGACAACAGGGCGGCAATGGCGTCCATAATGTCGTCGTACCGCTGCAGGGGAACCTGCGGATATTGTTCTGTCAACAGAATCTCGCCCAGCGATCCGGTCATCACACCAACGGTCTTATTGCCAAGAAATTCCTCAATAGGCTTGAGACCTTCCTGTGCAGGGTCCTGTCCGGACGGCACAGAAAGTCCGTCGGAAGGAAGGGCCGATAAAGGCATGATCATCAAAAGATTCCATGCCAGCAAAAGAAGCGGTATACGCAGGATAGAGCATTTCATGCACTGCAAATATAATAAGAAGATAATTATTAACTTTACCAAATGAAAGGAATTATTCTTGCCGGCGGATCTGGCACCAGGCTTTACCCCATCACCAAAGGCGTCTCCAAACAATTGTTGCCTGTATACGACAAACCCATGGTCTATTATCCCATCTCGGTCCTAATGCTGGCCGGAATACGTGATATACTAATCATTTCCACTCCAAGGGACCTGCCCTCGTTCCGGTACCTGCTGGGCAACGGGGAAGATTTAGGCGTCCGTTTTCAGTACGCAGAACAGCCCCGGCCCGAAGGACTGGCACAGGCGTTCCTCATTGGGCGTCAGTTCATTGGAAGGGATTGTGTAGCCCTTGCTTTGGGCGATAACATTTTTTACGGGAACGGTTTTGCCGAACGGCTCAGGCAGGCGGTTGTCTCGGCCCGGGAAGAATCCTTTGCGCATATCTTTGGCTACCAGGTTTCAGATCCCTCCCGGTACGGAGTGGTAGCGTTCAATACAGAGGGGAAGGCCGTTTCCATTGAAGAAAAACCGCTGCATCCGCGTTCCGAATATGCCGTGACCGGACTTTATTTTTATCCCAACGACGTGGTGGATGTGGCTGCAGACATTAAGCCCTCGGCCCGGGGAGAACTCGAAATCACCAGCGTTAACGAATACTATCTGAAAAACAACCGGCTGAACGTTACCTGTCTCGGACGCGGCTTTGCCTGGCTGGACACCGGGACTCACAGCTCTCTGGCAGAAGCAAGCACCTTTGTAGAAGTGATAGAAACGCGGCAGGGTCTTAAGATTGCCTGTCTGGAAGAAATTGCCTTTGCCAACGGATGGCGTACCGCCGAACAACTCCGTGCCTCGGTTGAACCCATGAAAGATAATCCTTACGGTCAATATATCCTCCGGCTGATTGAACGCAAAAAATAACTTTTTCGCAGGTTAAATGTATATGAAAGAAGAATTTACACAAAGCATTCTCATTACAGGCGGAGCGGGCTTCATTGGTTCCCACGTAGTAAGACTTTTTGTCACCAAATATCCTCAATACCGGATTGTAAACGCAGATAAACTTACTTATGCCGCAGATCCCGCCAACCTCGGGAACATCACAGAGGCTCCGAATTACGTTTTCATTCAGGCCGATGTCTGCGATCATGCCCGCATGATGCAGATCTTTGAACAATACAGTATCGGGGCAGTGATCCACCTGGCGGCCGAAAGTCACGTTGACCGGAGCATCACAGATCCCTTTGAATTCGCACGTTCTAACGTCATGGGGACCCTGACCCTGCTCCAGACGGCCAGGACCTGCTGGAAACCCACAGACCGGCACGTCTTCTACCAGATATCCACCGACGAGGTTTACGGAGCTCTGGGGTTTCACGACCGGGCGTTTACCGAAGCCACCTCATACAGTCCCCGTTCACCCTACTCGGCCTCAAAAGCCTCGGCAGACCACTTTGTACGGGCCTTCCACCACACCTACGACATGCCCGTGTTGCTCTCAAACTGCTCCAACAACTACGGCCCCTGTCAGTACCCCGAAAAACTTATTCCTGTCATAATCAGTAATATAGTACAGCAAAAGCCGCTGCCCGTTTACGGCCGGGGAGAGAACATTCGCGACTGGCTTTACGTAGGAGACCATGCGCAGGCCATTGATCTGATATTCCACAAAGGCCGAAGCGGAGAAACCTATAATATTGGCGGCAACAACGAATGGCAAAACATAGAATTGGTAAAACTCCTCATTGAGATCACAGACCGTCAATTGGGCCGTCCTGCAGGCACCTCGCTGCCACTCATCACCTTTGTAGCGGACCGCCCGGGGCATGATCTGCGCTACTCAATAGACGCCTCAAAACTCAGGAACGAATTAGGCTGGAGCCCGCAAACCGTGTTTAGCCGGGGCCTGGAAGAAACCGTAAGCTGGTACCTGCAGCGCATGCATTTAACAATCAATAAAGAATCATGAACATTGCAATTGTCGGAACAGGATATGTAGGTTTGGTGTCGGGCGCGTGTTTTTCTGAAATGGGCGCCAACGTGACCTGTATTGACATCGATGCCAATAAAATAAACAAGCTCAAAAAAGGAATTATCCCCATATATGAACCGGGACTGGAAGAGATGGTTATGCGTAACCAGAACGGGGGCAGACTGCATTTTGCCACCAATCTGACTGAATGCCTGGACCATGTAGAGATTGTTTTCAGCGCCGTGGGCACGCCTCCCAACGAAGACGGGAGTGCAGACATCCATTACGTACTGGACGTTGCTCATACCATTGGACGCCACATGAACAAATACCTGCTCTTCACCACCAAAAGCACCGTACCTGTGGGAACGGCCCAAAAAGTTAAGCAGGCGATCCATGAAGAACTGAAAAAACGGGGTACTGATATTCCTTTTGATGTAGCATCCAACCCCGAATTTTTAAAAGAAGGCGATGCCATCCGTGATTTCTTGAGCCCCGACCGCGTAGTGGTGGGCGTAGAGAACGACCGGGCGCGCAAACTCATGGAAACGCTCTACCGCCCGTTTCTTCTCAAGAATTTCCGGGTAATCTTTATGGACATTCCTTCGGCCGAGATGACCAAATATGCCGCCAATTCCATGTTAGCCACGCGTATTTCCTTCATTAACGAGATGGCTAATCTCTGTGAATGCGTGGGCGCCGACGTGAACATGGTGCGTGCCGGCATAGGATCCGACTCGCGCATAGGCAACAAGTTTCTTTACCCGGGGTGCGGGTACGGAGGAAGCTGTTTTCCTAAAGACGTAAAAGCCATTATCAATACCGGCCTGCAGCACGGCTACCGGATGAAAGTCATGGAAGCCGTAGACGAGATGAACGAACGACAAAAAGAAGTGCTTTTTCATAAACTCTCCTCTTTTTTTGAAGGCCAGCTGGAAGGAAAGACCATTGGCATCTGGGGCTTGTCGTACAAACCGCAGACAGACGATATGCGTGAAGCCCCCTCGCTGGTACTAATAGACAAACTCTTGAAAGCCGGTTGTAAGGTACAGGCCTACGATCCGGTGGCCATGGACGAGTGCCGCAGGCGTCTGGGTGACCGGATCACCTATGCCAAAGACCTGTACCAGGCAGCCGCTAATGCCCATGCATTGGTATTAGTGACCGAATGGAAAGAATTCCGCATGCCCGGCTGGGAGATTTTAAAGAAAGTGATGAAACAGCCCGTTGTTCTGGACGGACGCAACATATACCTGGCAGAAGATATGGCTGCCAACGGATTTCATTACCTCTGCATAGGCCGATAACACGACTCCATGACCGAGCTGGAAAATAAACGCCTGATAGCCAAAAACACGGTGGCACTGTACGTCCGGATGATCGTACGGTTACTGGTTACGCTTTATACTTCAAGGATTGTATTATCTACGCTGGGTTTTGACGACTTTGCCATTTACGGGATTGTGGGCGGTGTTGTGACCGTATTCACATTCCTGCAGTCGGCCCTGAACGCTTCTACCCAGCGCTTTATGAGCATTGAACTGGGGAAAGGCAACACCCTGCAACTAAAAAAGGTATTCGACACGGGCATGACCCTTTACCTTTTTGTGGCGCTCATTATAGTGGTCCTGTCCGAAACCGCCGGTTTGTGGTTCCTCACCCACAAACTGGTCATACCTCCGGAACGGATGCAGGCCGCACACTGGGTATTTCAGTTCTCGGTGCTGTCTGTATGTATAAATATAATCCAGACACCATACAACGCCAGCATCCTTTCACACGAGAAAATGTCCTTCTATGCCTATATCAGCATTGCCGACGTGGTACTCAAACTGGGCATTGTAGGTCTGCTGGTGGTTTCATCGCTGGATAAACTTATTCTGTACGCCGGATTACTTACCCTTGTGGCTCTTATCATCCTGCTTATCACCCGTTATTATTGTCTGGCACGCTTCCCTGTCTGCCACTTTAAGTGGCAATGGGATAAGACCCTCTTCAAACAAATGATGGGTTTCTCGGGCTGGACGCTGTGCGATTCGGCTGCCAACCTGGCCGTTACGCAAGGCCGTGTTTTTCTGCTGAACCTGTTCACTCCGCTGGTCACAAACGCCGCTATGAGCGTGGCTACCCAGGTAAGCACGGCAGTTTACAATTTTGTCATCTACTTCCAGTCTTCCTTCAATCCGCAGATTACCAAGGCATATGCCAAAGACGACAAGCATTACCTGCGGGGCCTGATTATCCAGACTTCCAAATTCTCCTACTACATGATCTTTGCGCTTACGCTGCCCATTTTACTGAATATGGAATTCATTCTGAACGTATGGCTCAAAGAAGTCCCGGATTACTGTGTCGCGTTCTGCAGCATTACCCTTATTTATTACCTGGTGGAATCGCTGTGCGGTCCGCTGTGGACCGCCACATGGGCTACCGGCAACATCAGGAACTATCAGATCACATTGGCGCTCATTCGCATTTTAACCCTGCCCGCCACATATTTCCTGTTAAAGTACGGGATGGAACCCTATACCATACTCATTGCCTGGGCGATTGTTAATACGGCCGGATACATTTACCGGTTATTTTACCTGCGAAAACAGATCCGGTTTCCGCTCACAGCATATCTTAAGGAAGTGTTGGGACCTGTAGTGCTCATCTCACTCCTGGCTGTACCCCTGCCCTGGCTTACTCACCGATACCTGGACGGTTGGACGGACCTTATTATCACTACCTTTGTATCGCTGGCAGTCACCGGATTGCTTATCTGGCTGCTGGGACTTACGCCTTCCGAAAAAAAACACATTGGCCATACCGTTAAAGTACGCGTAAAATGAAAGTATCTGTAATAATACCCGTTTACAATACGGCGCGCTATATTGAGCGTTGCCTGTATTCCGTACTGGAACAAAGACACAAGGATCTTGAGATCATTGTGGTAGACGATTGCGGCAAAGATAACAGCATGGAAATTGCCGCTGAGGTGTTAGCGGGTGTGCCCGTGGGCACACCCGCTAACACCGTATGCGCCGAAGGCGCCCACCCCGCGCCCCTTTTCCTTCGCCACGACCACAACCGCGGCCTCTCTGCTGCACGCAATACCGGCCTGCATTCCGCCTCGGGCGAGTACGTTTTCTTTCTTGACAGCGACGACGAGCTCCCCCCCGGCGCCATTGCCAACCTCACTGCCATGGCAGACAGATATAAAGACGTGCAATTGGTGGCCGGTGCCGTAGATGTGCTTCCCCAGAGCAACGAAGCCCTGGGACTGCACGACAATCTGCCTCTTTATACGCAGGGCAATTATGCCTGCGCCAAAGCCGTACTCCGTCGCGAAATACCTATAATGGCGTGCAACAAGCTTATAAAGAGAGATTTCATTCTGCAGCATAACCTCTTTTTCAAAGAGGGGCTCATTCACGAAGATAACGAATGGAGTTTCCGTATGGCCGAACATCTTACGAGCCTGGCCATCACCCGTCAGATAACCTATATGTACCACATGAACAGCGGCGGGCTCACACTGGAGCGATTATCTTCCGCCCGCGTGGACAGCCTCCTTGCCATTCTGGACAGCCAGATCAACGCTCTCTCAGCCAACCCGCTCATTTCCCGTTTGCAAAAATCCTACATCCTTTTTACGGCCGCCTGGATGATCCATCTTATGCACACGAGTGCATATCCCACGCGTATCCCCGTTACGACCCGTATCCGCCAAGCCGTCAAACCGCTTGCGGCCGGATTGCTGCATCAGCCCTTGAAAGACATTTCCCTGTACCTGCTTATTCATATGCCCCCTGCTTGGCTGGGTACAGCCAAATCAATAATGCAAAACGTAAAAAAAACATGAAACGACGTACCCTGCTTACCCTGCTGCTGCTTGCAGCACTTATTATTCCAAAATCCCTTTGCGCCGACGAAGGTATGTGGCTTCCCGTGCTCATTGAACAGAAGATCGTAGATATGCAAAAACTCGGTTTCCGGCTCTCAGCAGAAGATATATACAGCGTCAACAAAGCCTGTCTGAAAGATGCCATCGTTCATTTCGGAGGCGGCTGCACCGGTGAGCTCATCTCGGACCGGGGACTGCTCATAACCAACCATCATTGCGGATACGGCCAGATTCAGGCTCACAGCTCCGTGGAGCACGATTACCTGAAAGACGGATTCTGGGCTATGACACGTGCCGACGAGCTACCCAACAAAAGCCTTCGCGTCTCATTCCTGCGCCGCATGGAAGACGTCACGGCCCGTGTACTTACAGACATAAATGAACCGATGACCGAGGCAGAACGCGATTCGGTCATAGCCTCCAATATCAAATCCATAACCGAAGAAGCGCTAAAAGGCCTAGACCCCAAATTCTGGTCTGCACAGGTCAGTCCCATGTATTACGGGAACCAATACTTCCTCTATGTGAATGAAAGCTTTTCAGACGTACGCCTGGTAGGCGCCCCGCCCTCCTCCATCGGAAAATTCGGCGGCGATACCGACAATTGGATGTGGCCGCGCCACACGGGTGACTTCTCACTTTTCCGTGTTTATGCCAATGCAGAAAACCAGCCGGCCGACTACAGTCCCGAAAACGTACCTTACAGACCCCGCAAATACCTGACCATTTCAACCAAAGGAGTATCGGAAGGAGACTTCACCATGGTTTACGGTTATCCCGGACGGACGCAGGAATACGTTCTTTCGCCCGCCGTAGATTACATTGCCAATGTTTCCAACCCCGTAAAGATCCGTCTCCGGACACTGCGCCTGGATATCATGAACAACTACCAGTCAAAAGACCAGGCGGTCCGCATCCAATACTCCAACAAAAACGCCGGCGTCTCCAATGCCTGGAAAAAATGGCAGGGCGAGGCAAACGGGATCATCCGCCTGAACACCGCCAGCAAGAAACGCCATTTTGAAGATCGTTTTATGGCATGGGCGCAAGCCGGCAACCGGACAGAGTACCTGCAGCTGGTACCCGAAATGAAAGAGTTGTACAACAGACTCCAACCACTCCAGTTTGCCGCTGACCTGCACACCGAGGCCATTATGGCTGTTGAACTACTGCGTTTTGCAGATGACCTGCACAAAACAGTCTCGTCAGGAAAAATGGATGCAGCCGTTACCCAGGCCACAAACTTCTTTAAAGACTACTACCTGCCCATTGACAAAGATATCTTTAGAGCACTGCTCACCGAATACTACAAACTCCTTCCACAAAGCCCACTTCCCTCCGTAAACCTGCCCGCGCTGAACAACGCATGTGCTGCTACCGGTGGGCCGGGAGAAAGCACTTCTATTGACTTTGATGCGCTGTCCAACCAGTTGTTCAATGCCTCGGCGCTAGCAAATAAAGAAAAAACACTGGCCCTTCTTGCCATGCCCAAAGAAGAAGCCCTCGGGGCCCTGGAAAACGATCCCGCCTGGCAGTTTGTTTCTCCATTTCTTACTGAATACACCGCTAACCTGGAACCTCAAATCCGCGAGATCAACTCCCGGCTCACACTACTGTACCGCACCTGGATGCGTGCCATCATGGAATTTGACAAAGACCGTGTTTTCTTCCCCGATGCCAATTCCACCCTGCGGGTAGCCTACGGCACCGTACAGGGATACCGTCCGGCAGACGGCATTACCTACCTGCCTGTCAGCACACTGGAAGGCATCATGGAGAAAGATAACCCAAATATTTTCGACTACGACATTCCCCAGTCTCTGCGCGATATCTACGCCAAAAAGGACTACGGACGCTGGGCAACCGACGGGACCATTCCTGTCTGTTTCATTGCCACTAACCACACGAGCGGAGGCAATTCGGGTTCACCCGTGCTCAATGACCGGGGACACCTTCTGGGCCTGAACTTCGACCGGGTATGGGAAGGCACCATGAGCGACATAACATTCGATCCGATGGTCTGCCGGAACATCTCTGTTGACATAAGATTCGTACTGTTTGTGATCGACCGCATTGGCCATGCCGGCTATTTATTTGAAGAGTTGGATTTTTCTGAATAATTACTATATTTGTTGTGGGATGCAGCAGATTTTGAAATTAAGACGTCATTTATACGTTCAACTTTGACCTTTGAAATTTTGACATTAACCTTTAATTTTTAAGATATGCAGCAATTTATTGAGTTATTAATGGATTTGTTACATGGATTCATTAATATCTTTATTTTAACACTCGGCAACTTTGGCATTGTAATTGGTTAACAGTCCGGTTACATCTCATTGGAAGCTGATACACAGACACATTTTTGTGTCCGAAATAAATTATATGCATCATTCAAAACACTTTATAATCAATTATTTACTAACTTAAACACACACTACCATGGATCTTACTCAGATTTTCGACATGATCTTTACTTGGCTGCAATCATTTGGTCAATGGCTCATGGAATTCCTGGAAGAAATTTTCACCTTCTTTTTTGTATAAATTATGGACATGACTAGTATCCTCAGTTGGTTAACACTTTTTGTTTCCATACTGAGCGCAATTATCGGCATCCTTAAACTATTTCCTTCGGGATCATAGTTTTGTGGATTAATTCCAAAAATATCTTAAAAAAAGAGCTGCCCGGATATGGAGCAGCTTTTTTTTAAAGATAATATTTAGTTGTAATTTTACTCTCCGTAAGCCGGGGCAGCGGGCCGTTCGTTTGCGACAGCCACGTTGATAGCACGACCCATATGCTCGGTACCGTTTAGTGCCTCAATAGCCGCAAGACCTTCCTTTTCGTTTGCCATTTCTACGAAGCCGTAGCCGCGGGAACGACGTGTTTCCTTGTTAAGGATAATGCGAGCTGAGAGTACTTCTCCATAGGGAGCGAAGAGTTCAACTAAATCTTCTTTTTTTGCCTTAAAACTCAGGCTTGAAACAAAGATGTTCATGGGGTTAGGGATAATTATTAGGTTAAATAGTACCCAAATATAATATTTTTTTTAATCCCTGCAACGATTCCGGCACAACTATACACACAAATACTTGTGTCAAAAAAATCCACAACACCTCTCAATTTTATAAACACTTAATAATCAATTGTATACATAATTTATTCTAAATACCTATAACAAGTATTCAAAACATATATCCTCATAACATTTTGAAACTCACCAGCTCCTAAAGCAAAACCGACTCCCGGCTTTCAGCTCCCTGCTCCCTGCTTTCTGCTTTCAGGTCACTACTCACTGCTTTCTGCTCTCTGCTTTCAGGTCACTGTTCACTGTTCACTACTCACTACTCACTACTTTCTGCTTTCTGCTTTCTGCTCTCTGCTCTCTGCTCCCTGCTTTCTGCTTTCTGCTTTCAGGTCACCACTCACTACTCACTGCTTTCTGCTCTCTGCTTTCAGGTCACTGTTCACTGTTCACTGCTCACTGCTTTCTGCTCACTGCTTTCAGGTCACTGCTCACTACTCACTACTCACTGCTTTCTGCTCTCTGCTTTCAGGTCACTGTTCACTGTTAACTACTCACTGCTTTCTCTTCT
>Ga0265297_10005153_pt1 | contig 20369 bp, 9 predicted proteins | sample Munlanlwell13791_FD_192502 | JGI IMG/M metagenome (GOLD analysis project Ga0265297, IMG submission 192502) | Leachate microbial communities from a municipal landfill in Southern Ontario, Canada - Leachate well 137-91 | ecosystem: Engineered > Solid waste > Landfill > Unclassified | place...
GGCTCGCTCACATAACGGTTCATGTCCAGCTTGAGGTAGTCGATCGCGTTGTCGCGGAGCAGGCGATCCATGGCGGCGAGCATGTGGTCGCGCACGTCGTCACGCGCCAGGTTCAGCAGCAGGTCCCCGCGCTGGTCGCCAGTCTGGGCACGCTTGGGCGACTGCATTACCCAGTCCGGGTGCTCGCGGCACAGGTCGGAGTCGGGATGCGCGTTCTCCAACTCGACCCAAATTCCGAACTTCATGCCGAGCTTGTGCACGCGGTCCACCAGCGGCTTGAGGCCGTTGGGAAACCGTTCCGCATGCGGTGTCCAATCGCCGAGTTTCTTCTCCCATCCACTGTCCATGACGAACAACTCGATGCCGACGTCCGCGGCTTGCTGGGCAATGCGGGTCATCGTGGGCTCGTCAGGGTGACCCCCAAGGCTGTTGACGGCGAACCAGGAGTTGTAGATCAGCGGAACCGGCCGGTTTGCCTTGTTGGGGCGCATCACGTGGGCGCGCTGATAGCGGTGGAACATGCGGCTCATTGCGCCGAATCCTTGCGTGGTGTAGCCGCCCGTGAAGACGGGCGTGGTAAATGCATCACCGGGCTTGAGGTGCCAGGAGAAATCAAAATCTTCGATACCGCCAGTGACGCGGGTTTGCCCGAAGTTGTTTTTCTCGACGACGATTTTCCAGTTGCCGCTCCAGTGCAGCGCGCCAAACCACACCTGGCCCGATTCCTCGGTGGCTCTGCCTTCGAGATCGAGCGCGAAGAACGGATTGGCGTGCGGGCCGGAAAGCCCTGTGCGGCTGCCGAGCCGGATGGCGGTCTGGGTCAGGTCCACGTGTTCGATGCGATGCTCGCGGCCCCAATCGCCTGACAAATGCGTGAGGCGATAGTCCCGGTTGCGCGGCACGTGCCAGATGGCTGACTGTATGCTCTCAAGAGTGATGGGGTCCTTGCCTTTGTTCGCGACCACCGCCCAGCGGTCCACGAGGTCCAAGCCCGGATAGATGCGGTAATGAAGACGCACCTCGATCGGGAAGCACGAGTCCGCCAAGGTTACCTGAAGCGTTTGAGACTTGTCGTCTGTCGTGATGGTGTGGTCGCGGTAGGCGAGTTTCAGGGTGCGGGTGCCATCAGCGAAGGTCGCTTTGAGGGCCGGTTCGCCGTAGAACCATCCTCCCCAGCCGACGTATTCAGCGCGGATGTGGTTCTTTTCATCCTGCCGTATGAGGGCGCGGTTGAAGCGATTCTCCTCGCCGACAGGCAGGTCCTCGACGCGCTCGATCCTCGGTCCCCAATAAGTGTTGTTGAGCACGCCGGCTTCGTTGCGCTCGATGGCATAGGTCGAGTTCTGAGTCTGGATAACGAACACCTTGGCGTCGGCGTGGTAACGAATCGCTTCTGCGCACTTCGGAGCCGGTGCAGCCCATGTGGTGCCGATGGCTGCCAGCATCGCGGCCCCGGCAAGCAGAAAGGGCAGGGCACGTCCGCGATCTTTCTGTTGAGCGATCATGCCGATGACGTTGCGCGATCCGCCGGATGGTGTTCCCAGGTGTGTGCTCATGAAAGGTTTTCTCTATCGTTGTCGGTTCTCGATGTTCAGGATTGTCCGCGCGCCGGGGCACACATGCAATGGGGCAGGTCAATTGCTTGTGTTCTCATGCAACCAGTATGCTCGCGGCTGGTCTCGGCGTAAATGGACTGAAATCGCGTTTTTGTGGATGTCGTTAGCGGGAACGCGCGAGTCGGGTTGTCATTTGGCTGCCGCTGCCATGGGATTGTTGTGTGTCTTCTTCGGCCTTGCTGGCTCGAATTTCAGCAGACTCTTGTCGGTGATGACGGCGGGTCCGTCATAGACGGGCATGTCTTTGAAAGTGCAGGTCGTGCCATCCGAAACAATCTGCTGGGCCGGGATCGCGTGGATGCTTCCCGTGATCAGGTCGAGCCAGACCGGTTCCTTGAACCTGGCGTTCGGCAGCGTCAATTGCGCCTTGATGGGGGTGCATTCGTTGGAGGGCACGGCAGTGCCATCCCAGAATGTGACCAGGTTCAGGCCGGTGGCTTTGTCGCGAAACGCGTGGGTTGTCAGCTTCTTCTCGCACTCGATGGTGATGGCTGCGTTCGGGACGCGCTCCACGGCATCGTTGAACACGGAGACGACGTTCTGGGTGACGTAGTAGGCGGTCTTGACCTTGATGATCGCATTGTTCGAGTCGGTCTTGAGCAGGCCGTAGCGGGAGATGAAGTTTTTGTGGTAGCTCAAGTCGGAGATCGTGAACACCGAGGACCGGATGTCGCGTCCCAGATCGCCCAACATGCGGCGCGCGTTCCATTTGGCATGCGACAGTTCCGTCCAATCAACGCCGCTCAATGCAAACTGCACTTCTTCCGACGCGCAGCCGGCCTCGCCCTGCCACAGGCGAAGTTTTGGCGCAATCTCGCGAACGAGTGCCCACAGTTTGTCCACGCTGCCGTAGGTCGCATCGGGGTTTGCGCTGTAGTGGTGGTAGACAACCCAGTCGAAGAGATCGAGTTTCGCCTGCTCTTTGAGTCCGCGGAGGAATCCACCGATAAGATCAGGGTTCGCGCCTGCGGAGACCAGTCCTCCGATTCGGGCCTTGGGATCTACTCGCTTGATGACCTGCGCGGTGCGGATGTTGAACGCCGTGGTCTTCTCGACCGTGTTGCTCTTGGTGAGGTTCGGCTCGTTATACATCATCCACTCTTTGACGCCCTTCGCGGAATAATGCCGCGCCATCGCCTCGACCCATTTGTCCCATGCTGCCAGCGTCTCCTCGCCTTGGGGCAGCGTGCCGCCGGGGCCAAGCGCGGCCTTCGGTTCATAGAGCCGGTTGCCGTAGGAGGTTTCCAGGCAAACTGCGAGGCCGCGCGTGTGTGCGTCGTCCACGATGCGGTCCAGCCACGCGAAATCATAGACGCCCTTTTGCTTTTCAGTGCGGTTCCAACCACCCTGCAAACGAATATGCCGGATGCCCAGCGGTTCGAGATACGACTTGTAAGCATCCCAGTCAGCGTGATCTCGATCCAAGGTTTCGCAGCCGAGCGACCACATCGATGTCTTGATCTCGCTGACACTATTGGGCTTCAGCGTGCCGACCTTGGGCCAGTCGAGCTTCAGCGACGTTTGCACGCGCGTCGGCGTCTGGTCCAGCATGGCCACGGTCGGCACACGCGGTTTCATATCGGAGAAGAACCGGCACGTTCGCAAGAACTGCTCCGGGTGCAGCGCCTCCGCACTCAGCCTCACCTCGTCCAGCCAGCCGTCGAGGCCACGCCCGAACACCAACACGCTGTTGTCATACACCAACGGCCCGCTGGTGATGCCATTGCCGCAGCGCGCGTAATCCACATAGATCGTCGCCGACCGCGTGGCGTGGTTGAATGTCAGCGCCACATGATGCCACGCGCCGTCAGCGACGGTGCCGGTCGAACCGACAGACTGGTTGAACCCTTCGGCGTTCTTTGTATTCGTGCCCGGCTGCGTGTCGAAACGGGCGCGGACGTGGCCTTGCGGATCGATCGAGAGCGACCAGCTTGCGCCCGTCTGACCGTTGCGGCGCTTGCTTGCGATCAGCGCATGGCGCGGCGACTGCCGCTTCACCTTCACAAATGCCTCCACCGTCAGATTCAGCGACTGTGTCTTCGCGTCTGTGCCGGGGACGACAATCTCGCCACCGACCGGGGCGCCCGCGCCGGTCACGCCGTCGTTGGCGAAACGCAGCGAACTCCGGTTGTGGGCGTTTGCCATCGAGAACGTCGCCCCGTTCCAGATATTCGACCCGGGTGTATCCGAATCGAAAACCGGCTGCTTTCCTTTCTCAAACACGCCGGCTTGGGCCGCGAGGGGTGGGGTGCCTGCCGCGGAAAGGTCGCCATCAAACTGCCAGTAGCCCGCAGGTTCTCCAAGAACTGTCCCTGCGGCCAACGTCAACGCTGCCAGTGCTGTAACGATGGGTTTCATATCACCGCCATTGTGGCGCGCCGGCGCTCGTCGGTAAATGGACGGGAATCGCGTCGGTGTGGATGCGGTTAGCAGCGAGCCAACAATCCACAGGGATTTGGCTTCGCAATTTGGATATATGCTTCACTTTCTTCGCAAGAACCAGATTAGGATTCCGAGGACGATCACGCCGCCGATGCCCGCAGCAACCGCCATTCCAATCTTGGGCGCGCCTTGCGTTCGTTCGGGCACTGACATGGGGGCTGACGTTCCTGACGCACGCTGGTTGGGCGATGGCTGTGCAACCGCAGCACCAGTGCCGCCGGGCTGAGAAGACGGTTGTACCCCTTGTTCTAAGAACCGGTCGATTCTGTATGTAAATTCAGCCCGAATTTCTTCGTAATTTCTTACCCCCTTATGCAATTTGAAAAATTCATCACGAAGCTCACGGGCAGTGTTCTTGCCAGAAATGCTGTTGCTCGCCGCCAATCCTTCTACAGCATGAAGAAAGCTAACAACTTGAGCCTCGATCGTTTTCATCTGATCTTCGCTGGTTGATGGCGGAGGTTCAGGGAGCCATGGAGTGATCTCTTTCAATCGCTGACGTGCCAGCTTGGCTATCGCTTCTATGGCTGCGGGATTGTGACAGCGACCCAAGACGAAGAATACCTCAGTTTCGCAGTCAGCGCTGGGCGGAATCTTGTCCAAACGCGAAGCAAAAGCTGCAACTATGGCGTCTTCGTCTGCCAGTGCGCGGAGGACGTCTGTTGATGCCACGATGACGTTGCTATGCTTAATACTCCAAGGTGGAGATACCTTGAATGCGTCATCAATGATCTGGGAGGCTGCGACCGCCAGTAGTTTACGCTTCTCAGGTGTTGCCGCTGTGATTTCCTCCATGGTAATGGCAACAGCACTCTCTGGCTCTCCGAGTATGGACTTGCGAAGCCGATCGGCAAGATTGTCGCCGGATTTCTGCGCACCACAGACTCCCAGCGACATTGCGAAAAGAATAGCGCACAGATACAAGGCGTTTTTCATTTTGCGAATCCCGTCGCAGTTATTCTTGCTCCACGGCGTGAGCGACAAATACTATGGCACCTCATCAGCGGCACTTCGAGTGTGAGGCGAATATGGGAGTTTGTGTTTCACTATGTACGCCAGCTTCCTTACGGTGTGATTAATGTCTTTTTCCGCTTCCTCAAGCACCACGTCCTTCCGCTTGTCCTTGCTGGCTGCGATCGTCAGAATAATTGCGAGTTTTAACTGCAGATGTTCTCTCTCATTTTTGTTCAGGAGAAATGCAATCGTTTCTTCTGGGGAAACAGTGCCGCGATACAACTGAATCAAGCGGTCAATCACCACGGTGTCTGCAATTGATGTCTGAAAGGTTCCCAGAGCCTTGACCGCCTCGATTAGTTTTTCCTTATCATCTTGCCAGAGGTATTCCAGTATCTGGGGCAGGGCCTCTTCTTGTGGCCTGATCTTGCCGCCTATTGTCACATATAGATCTGGCTGGTACGGCCCTGCCGATACATGAACCATATTGGAATCGGCCGACGCAGACAGCGGCGGTCTGTTACGAAGCGACTCCAGTTCCACGTGCCTTTTTGAGGTTATGTCTTTGATTAGCGGGGCCAGATCCATTCGCTCGTGTTTCACGCGTGGAAGTCCCGGGGAATCAGCTTTAGCTGGCATGGGCTGACTCCCATCATCAGCAGGTTTGGTGGCGGCGGTGTTGGGCGGGTTTTGCTTATTTTGACCCTCCGATGTCGGTTGGCACGATAAAGATGTGACCACGCAAATGACCGCGATAATCAGGCATATTGAGTGTCGTGTCGGCGTGTTCACGTTGATCCTCGTCATCCCCAACGAATCCTTGTCTTCATCAAACACGTTATGTCTCGCACCTGAGCTTCAATCCATGAGCGCATAAGTATGACTCATGCCATGATGGTGTAGTCATCTTGCCTGTCTGTTGTTCTGAAGCGTTTTCACTCCCATCCAGCATATCAAGGCCGGGTCTCCTATGCCCGTCCTGCTTCCAAGAATAGCCGGTGAGGCGATTTTATGCAAAGATGGAGCTGGCTGCAACGAGCATTGATTGCGCTGGCTGTCGCGTCCGGTGGACTCTCACCTTGAGATACGCCGTCAGCGCCCCAGGGGCTGCGTTGTAGTGTAGCGTATGGCGAACACCAATCGCATCCCAGACCGCAAAATCGCTTGCCGCACAGGCTCTACTCCTTGAACCAGATTTCCAGCAACCGGCCGATGATCTGACAGCCGCGCGCGTTGGCATGCACGGCGTCGCCCATGAACCAGCCGTAGGTCTTGTTGCGGTGCTTGATATTCGCCCACCAGGGACCAGTCATATCGAAGAAGGCGCATTTCTCATCTTCCGCCACCATCTGCATGTTGAAGCGGAAATTGCTCATTGTCGTATCAATCTCGTATGTAAACGTGCGGATATGCTCGTCGCGCATCGCGCCGAAGACGGGCGTGAGCAGCAACACCTCCGTATCGGGCTTCTTCGCGCGGACTTGTCGGATGACCGAGCGGACGGCCTCGGCGTCGCCGCGGTTGGAGATGCCACCGATGACCAGCAGGTCGGGGTTGTGTTTCAGGACGTAATCCTGGACGCGGTTCTCCTCGCGGTAGTATGTGCAACCGGTCGAACCTCGCAGCGAGGCGATCTTGACGATCTTACACTTCGGATAGTCGCGCATGAGCAGCAGCTCGAACGAGGAGGCAGAGGTGTTGCCCATGATGCTGTCGCCCAGCAGCACCATGCGCAGTTCGCCGCCGTCCCGCAGCTTGCTCATCGTTTTGGGAATGTTCGCGAAACGGCCGGCGGGGGGCCGATAGACGATCGGGTCCATCGCGGCGTAGATGGCATCGATTCGTTGCAGCGCGTTCATGCCGGCGAAGGTGTCGGTGATGGTGCCGTTGAGCAGGAATCCACCCATTTGCGCGGTGCCGGTTGAGGCGACCTTGAGGACGAGTTCATGCTCGGTCTTTCGGTCCAAGCCCTTGGCCAGCGAGACCGGGCGCATCATTGGGCCGGTCGTGTCCTTCGGTGCGGTGAGCTTGCGGAAAGCCGCGCCGTCCACAGCGTATTCGTAGTCCGCGCTGTCCTTGTCCACCACGTCGATGATGCCAATCTCGGAGCCTCTGAATTTCAGCGTCAGTGTGGCGCCGGGTTCGCAGGAGACGAGGATGTGGCGGAACGGGCCGATTGGGCTGGTCTGTCCTGGCATCCAGTTGTCGCCGCGTTTCACCTGAGGGTCCTCGTAGGCGATGATGCGGCCATTGTCGTCGGTCTCCGGGAACAACGGCGGCGGCAGTTTGTAGGCCTTGGGCTTGTCGGGAATGGGGTTGGCGGCCATCAACGCATCCACAAACTTCGCAACAGCCTCTGCGTAAATCTTCGCGCCCGCGTCGGTCGGGTTGATGCCGTCGGCGGAGAATTTCTCGAACGAGATTTCCCCGGCGATGATCTTCTCGGCGGCGTATTGGGCCAGGTTCAGACTCGGGACGCCGTAGTGGGCGGCGATTTGTTCGCTGACGCGGATATACTCTGGCGTCTTGCCCGCCTTGTAAGCCTGAAGCACTTCCGGCGTCAGTGTGTAAACGAGGATGCGGCTGTGCGTGGCGCGGTAGAGCGTGATCTGTCGGATCAGTCCTTCGAGCGACGTTTTGACCTGCGCGATGTCGGCGTTGCGGTCGTCGGCGGCGAAATCGAGGATGGCCAGATGCCCGCTGCAAATCACCTCACCAAAAATCGCCTGTCCGCGGCTGCAACGGAACAGCCCGAACCAACTGCCTCCGGGTTGCATGTGGCGCGTTTCGCTCATGCCGGCTTGCGGGAAGTGCTTCTTGAAGCCCTTCATCATCTGGGCGGAGTAGCGGAGATTGACGTCCTTGAGGCCGGTGCCTGCCAGCACGGAGTTGCCGATGAAAAACAAGTATTGGTTCCCGGAGGTGTTGGCCTTGAAGTAATACTGGCTGTTGGGAATGCCGCCGCGCACGTGGTAGAACTCGGCTGCCTCGGCCACCCACGCCGTGCACACGCCGAGCAGGCAACAGAAGAACGCTTTCGTGAATAGATGTGAAGTCATCATTGCTTTCTCCTTACTTGGCCTCGATCACCTTGATTTCCCCGATCTTATACCGTCGCGCCTTGTCACCGTTTGGAAGCGGCAGTGCGATCACCGGTGACCCGTCCCGTTTGCCGACGGAGACATATAGACCGTAGGTGCCCGGTTTGATCGTCGGCACGTTCGCGCTGAACGGATAGTCGTCCGTCTGCTTCAAGTATTTGACCACGCCGTCGTTGATGACCGGAATCGGCGTCACAATACCGACCGTGCAAGCCGATGGATGCGAGACGACGCGTGCCTGGCCGGTTGGCGCGACCGGTAGGGAGCGCGCATCGAAGCTTTCGTCCACGCTGAGCCACACGATTTTTCCATCGCGATTCTTCAGGGTCAAGGCGAGGCTGCCACCCGCGTAGCATGGCGCCACGCCGACGTTCGCCCAGGATGTGTTGACCGTGAACGGCTCGCCCACGCGAACCTCGCGTGGGAACGCGGCTTCGCGCAATTCCAGCCGGTAGCCCAGCCGCCGGTTGATCCGGTTGACCACATCGCGGTTCTCCTTGAGAAACTTGTCAGGCCACCAGTGAATCGACATGTAACTCGCGTGGTGCTGTTCGACCGATTCCAAAAGCAACCCGGGATCCCACGCGTTCCGTTCCTTCGACAGCCCGTAATGCTCGTGCTCAAGAATGACCGGCAAGGTCGGCCAGAATTTCTGCGCCATGCCGGCGTGATACCACTGCTTGGGCGCCTTCCGCACAAGGATGCTGTCGTCCCGAAATGTGACCCCCTTCGAAAACGCGTAGTCCGTGGAAGGAAAGCTGTTGCCGGGACGGGAACCCCCGGCAACGTCATCACTGATGCACAGCAGCGTGTTGGGAAAATGTTTTTTGTAGAGGTCAACCTGGACCTTCACCCGCTTGTCGGTCTCCTCCTGCGACAATTTGGAAGTCCCGCCCGTGTGGCCTTCGCCCCACATGCCGAAAGTGCCAATGTCAATGAAAGCGACCGACGGATTGCCGTTATAGCGTTTGGCCATCGCAGCCAGGAAACCGTCCAGCTTCTCAAGAAACACAGGATCCAGGTAATCGGGTTCCCACAGCGTCTCTTCCGCTGGTTTCCCGATCGTTGAAAACCGGTAGTCGAGTCCCTTTGCTCCCGCTTTCTGCACCCATTCAGGCGTGGCGTAGCGGAAGCGGTTTTCGCACGCGGTCACCCGCAGCGCGATTCTCTTGCCTTGGGCGATCCATGACGCCGCATAGGAATCAATCAGGTCCCAGCGGAATTTGCCCTCCTCAGGCTCGAGATAGCACCACGGCAGGCGGAAATAGACAACGGATGCGCCCGGAAACCAGTCGAGCGTATCACCCGGCCGCAGTCTGGAGCCGTATGCCCAGAGCCGGTTGGAGTAATGAAAACAAACCCAACCCATGCCGGGATTGATGAGTGCCTCCCCGGTATTTTTCGGATGCACCACCACGCGGGCGTCGTCCGCGCAAACGGCCATCGCACTGCCGAACAAACACGCGGTCGCAAACAGCCTGAGTTTTCGGATGTCCATGTTCCTAGTCATATGAGAATTCCACGTGTGATGTTTTCGCCGACCACAGACTGCCGGCGGTTGGTAGCGCCGTCGCTAAAAAAGTTTCATGGCTTGAGAAGTCCGCATCGCACCGCGCGCCAATACACGGCCTGCGTGTAGTAGTGCCCGTAGAAAACGACCTTGTCGTAATCCACCTGGGCGATCATCTGCTTCACCAGCGCGAGTTGCTCTGGCGTCAATGACGGCTGTGGACAGAGTAGTTGCACCAGCGCTGCCTCGGCAGGCTCACGGATGGTGCGGTCTTCCATGAGGATGGCCTCGGGCCGGTTGGGCACCTTGTAGATTGCCGACTTGTGGAAGCCCCACGCTCGCCAATCGAACCAGACCGCGTTGCCTGTCGGAGGTTGGTATTTGAGGCACTTGGTGAAAAACACCTTGGCGCGGTCGGCGACCAACAGCATTGCCTCCAGCCACTGCTTCTTCAACTCCGGCGATTTCTCCAGTTGATAGAGCACTTCCAACGAAGTTTGTTGTTGCAAGAGCGCGTAAGGGATCTTCGTGGACTGTTCCTTGGATTTTACGGCCGCTTCGGGGCTGTAGCGGCGGGCGAGGTTCGCCCAGTGACTGTCGCCGGTCACATCCGCGCCGATGGCGTAGATCATCGGCAGGCGCGCGATTTCATGCGCCAGGGTCTCCCACATCTTGTCCACCAAGCCGTCGAAGGTGCCGGTTTCCTTCCCGATGCAGTAGTTGTTCGCGGCCACCACATTGCGCTCCAGCCGGGAACAAATGGCGGTGATGATCTTTCTGATCGCGGCCTTTTCCGCCGGTTGGCAGAGAGGGGAATGGTAATAGCGCCACAGGCCATAGACGTGCCAGGTGTATTGGTCGCGGGAACTCTCGCAATAGTGCGATTGTTTGTCGCTGGGGCAGACACCGCGAATTACGAAACCCTCGGACGGACTGAGCGTTCCCAGCAAAGCCAGCCCATCGAAGATTTTCTTGGCGGACGTGCGCAGCTTGGGATCACCGGTGACCGCAAACCGGTCACAGACCATGGACATCATCAAGCCGCCGCTGATCGCGCAATCCTCCATGCCCGTACCCCAGCCGTTGGGGTTTGGAAACTGCTGGCTGGTTTCCTTCGACGTAGGCAGCGCGGCCAGTCGTTTTGCCGGGTCGTAGCTGCAAACGAAATCATAGAAGAGGTGCGTGCGGTCGTCGTAGAAACGATCCCATGCGGCGCGCCATGCCTCATCGGCCTTCGTGCGCAGTTGTTGGTCAGTAGGGGCGATGGTGGAATTGGTCTTCTGGTAAACGAGGATCGCGAGACCGTGTTGGCCCAGGCGCACGGACTTGCCGCCGTCAGGCGCGTCGTCCAGTTTGACGTCGCCGAGGGTGCTTGATTCCAGGAACGAATATCCGGGCACGCGGATGCAGGTGGTGGCCGGCTTGAGAGAAACCTGCGTCGCCACAACCGCCATGCGGTTTCCGTTGATGAAACAGCGGGCATCCACCTTCGGGTTCTGGTTCACGAATCCATCCGTGTCCTTGTAGCGGCCGAGCAGCAGCAGGTCGGCATGCTTGTCCTTGAGCTTGTTGACCTGCGCGAGATATCGCTGGTAGGTGGGCGTCTTGTCGATCAGGTCGCGGCAGCGGTAGATTTCGATGTCGTTGCGCAGGCCTTTGAGCACGGCGTGATTCACGCGGCGCGGGATGTCGGTGTCGTCGCGAATCTCGCGCTCCGACAGGACGACCTCCGGGAAGGTGTAACGAACCCACTCTGTGAAATCCGTCGGCCCCGTGGCGCCGGTGATGTTGTGGATATAGTCCACGTGCTGCGCTGTCACATCCGTGAAGTGCTCCGTGCCGAGTGCGAAGTCGGGGCTGGTTTTCGTATCCAGATAATCGTGGATCATTTTCAACGTGTCCGCCTTGTCGGCGATCACGCGCGTGTTCGGAACCGGGAATTCGCCGCTGAGGTCCCAGTTCGAGGCGGCCTCGCCGTAGCCCAACTGATCGTAGAACACGCTGTCCACGCCGAAACTGATGGCGCGATCCGCCATTCGCAGCAGCCATTTGCGCCAGGATTCGCGGCGCGTGTCGGCCACGACAAAAGTGCGGGCGTTGTAATAGCCCGTGAAAGTGCCGAGTCCCTTGAACCGGTATTGCTCAGTGTAGTACGCGCCGGTGTTGTCGTGGTAGCAGACGTTCTTGCCGTCGCCGTCGCGGTAGAACGCGCTTTCGCTATCGATCAGCTTCCCATTGAAGTAGAGCATCAGCCGGCCGCCCTTTTTCCGGAAATCCTCGATAGCGCCGGCCCATGCCTTGTCGCCTCCCTGGGCGGCATCGGTCACCCAATAAGAGTCCGGGTAACCGTTGTCCATGCCGGCCTTCCACCAGCCAAACGCCAGCACGTTCTCGACGCCGACGCTAGAGCCTGCCTTGCGTATCCGGCCGTTCAGATCAGCGAACGTGAAGAATTGCTCCCCATACTGGTGCGTGAAAATGATGCGTTGCCAGCTCTTCATCCTGCGCACCCACGGCGGCACTTCGCGCTGGCGCCACCAAGTGTCGGCCCATTTGCGGTAGAGTTTGGAGGTCTGATGCCAACTGCCCGAGTAGGGCGCGATGATGTTGGCGTCGCACGACCACGACTGTCCCTTCATGCAGTTCGGATACTTGTAAAGTCCGGTCTCCAGCGCAGTCCACGCGCCCGACGCGTCCGGGTAAACGCGCAGCCCGTGCCATGTGTCCTGGAACGTTGGGTCGTGGCTGGCGAGATACAATCCCTGTGTGGCGCCGACCAACGCAAAGCAATTTGCCGACGTGGGGCCGGGATATTTCAGATCCATCTGGCGGTAGAACTGCGAAGGAGCTGCATAAGGCGGATTGTTGCCGGCGGCGAGAATCTGCTTCCTTGGGTCGGGGAAGAGCTGGCCGCCGCGTTGCGTCGTCAACAACCGATGGCCGGCAGGCAGCCGGCAATCGCCCACCAGCGGGTAGTGCAGTTCACGGATGATCGTGTGCGGCTCCTCGTTGGAAATTTTGGAACCGAATCGCACCCGTCCGTCCTCCAACCGGACAGTCAGGGTCAGCTTCATGTGGACGTTCCCGCCGCGGGTCTTCAGCTTCTCGTAGCTGAGCTCGATGCGATTGTCCTGCTGGCGGATGACGGGCGCATTATCAGGCGCAACCACCTCGTTTTCCTTTTGTCCGTCTTTGCGGTCGAAGTAGAGCCGCCAGAGCGGTTTGCCGCTCGCGTAATCGTGGCCGGTTTGCAGGTTCTTGAGTGAGAGCAGGTTGCCTTTGGCGTCGATGGCCACCTCGACCTTTTGGTCTTTCAGTGTGTAAACGTCCGCGTGCGCTGCGGCGAGAACCGACCCCAGCACAAGGCTGCAAATCATCATGTATTTCATTTCGTGTCTCCGATCAAATTCGTCGGGCCCTTGAAGTCAACGGCGACCCGCACGACCTGTCCTTCTTCCTTCACGGACTTGACGGCTGCGTTGCTGAGTGAACCCTTGCCGACCCAATGCGACGGCAGGGTCAACGTCCGCCGCTGCCCGGCATTGCCGTCGTTTGGCAGGAGCATCAGCTTCGCAAGGCGTCCGCCTTTCACGACAACTTCTACCGCGAGATTACCGTGGCAGGCGAGTTTGAATGAACAGTCTTTCCACTTTTCAGGGACAGCAGGCGCGATCCGAATCTCGTCGCCGCGGCTCTGCACGAGCATCTGGTTCAGCGCATAGACGACGTTTCCCGATGCGGTCGAGAACCACGGATGCATGGACACCTTGGGTTCGTTGATCTCGAACATTTCCCCGAAACAGCCCGCGCCCGCCGCTGCTTCATCCAGCAGCTTGATTGGTTCGGTCTTGTCGCCCAGCGCGGCCAGCGCGGCGGCCATCCATCCCGCATACCATGCGCAAACCGACTGGCCCACTGGATACATGTTTCCAGACGCCCTGCCGTTGGTGACGAAATGATAAACGGCATTTCGTTGGCGCGTGTCGGTCTCGTCAAACAAGGGGTAGGGGAAGAGTCCGCCCAGCGATGCCACGCTCTCTTCCTTGCAGCCCGCGTAGGGCAGATACCGGTCGCCATCGTGCGGCAGTGACTCGCGCAGTTTCGCGGCGGCGTGTTTCCATGCCGCGGCTTCCACGTCGTCGGTTTTGAGGCGTGCGGCCGCCTGCGATGCCGCCTCCAGTGTGTAGATTGCGCCGCAGGAAGTCATGAAGGGATTTTGCCGCGCGGGACCGATTCGCTCCAAGTCGGTGCACTTGCCAATGAACATCCCGCCGTCCGGCGATTCGTAAACCATGTTGGCGAGAAAGAACCGCGCGCACTCCTTGATCACCGGGTAACCCGTTTTGTTGAGATAGTCCGCATCATCGGTATAGAGATACTGGAACCACGCTGACAGCGCGATGTTCGACATGTGGAACACGTGCTCCATCCAGAAGCCGGGCGGTGCCGCCTCGGAACCGTCCTCCAGCGCCTCCCACGGGAAACGCGCGCCATACGTTCCCGGCTTGCCGTAATGACTGGCCCGGTAGAGCGCCTTCTTCAGCCCCGCCGCTCTAAACTCGGGACAGCGAAGCGCAATGTCGCGATGATTGCTGCTGACCAGCGCCTGATAGCAGAACATCTCATCCCAGCCAAAAAACCGACCCGCCCAATGCGTGTTGAAGATGCCGACCGGGAACGACCATTTCGTCGCGTTGGCTCTCAAATGATACTGCGCGGTGCGGTAGGCTTTCTCCAACTGCGGGTCGGGGATACGCACATAAAACTCGTCCCAATACGCTGCCCACGCCTTTCGGTGCGCGGCGAGCAAGCCGTCAAAGCCCTCGCGCCGCGCCAACTCGCGCAGCTTGGCCGCCCGTCCCAGATAGTCTTTGCCGTCGAGTGAGTCTGCGAACAGTAAGTATGTCGTCACCTCCAGCGGCTTCGCGGCGTCGAGCGTGATGTCGGACGTCAACGCGACCGCCTGCTTGTTGATCGTTGCGGTTGCCGGCTTGTCTGAAAAAAGCGAGATGATGCCGGCGCACAGGCGATGACCGTCCGCTTGATACCGGAACTCGGTGCTTTGGGTCTTTTCGTTTGACTCGCAGGTGGCCGTGACGCGCCTCGGGGCTCGGTTCTCGTTTCCCGGCGGAGTGAATTGATATTTGAGCGTCGCGCGAACCGAACGGACGTCGGCGTTTTTCGCGGTGAACCGTTTCTTGATTACAACCAGATCGTGGGCGAGGGGCGTGAACACTGTTGTCTCAACCGACAGACCGTTGCTGTAATCATTCCGGCAGGTCACCACCGCAGCCTTCGTGTCCAGTGTTTGTGTCCACGTCGCCGGTGGCCCGCACTTCTTGCCATCAACGCTTAGCTCCTGCTCGAAATGACCGAAGGGAATAAGCAGGTCATTCGGTGGCCCGTATCGCCGCCCCGCCCACCAGATGCCGGGCGTCATATGATTATACGCGCGCTGAGCCTGGCCTCCCTGATAGTCAACGAGCATCGAGATGCTCCCGTTGCTCACCAGCGGCGGAACATATTCGCGGGGAACGGCAGTTTCCTTGCCGTTCGCTGTCATCCGGTGGGACAGTTCCTTCGCATCCGGGGCGGCGCCCAGCAGGCCGGGCGATGCGATGGCCATCGCAAGTGCCAGGGTGAGGGTGCGTCCGATCTGCTGTTTCGCGCCAAGGGCTAGGCCGATTGTTCTTTGGAAGTTATTGTTCATTGTTGTGCAAAGATGGGGCGAGTATGAGTGCCGCCAGCTTCGGGGTAAATGGACAGGAATCGCATCCGTGTGGATGCGGTTAGCAGATGCAGTGCAAGGGGAGAGGTTCGGTTTCCGTGACACCCGTGTGAGCATAATGGCAAACACGAGGCAGATTCACGCCGCCAGACCCACCGTGGGAATCAAACGCTTCGCCCAAGGCGGCGGGCTGGCTCGCACAAGATGCCGCTTGGTTCGCAGTGCACGCGCCGAAAGCATCCGCGCCTCGCGCTTTTCGCTAATGACTTCCGCCTCGTGCGGTTTTGCCCGGATCACTATTTCGGTATCAACTGTCCACCGCCGGCCAGCGCATACGTCTGCCTGTTGAGCCACCTGTTGGATGGGAGACTTGCGTCATATCGAACCTTGCGGCCGTTGCCCCGAATGCTCGAGAGTCCGGCAACGCCGTTGGCGCAGGTCAGGCTCGTGAGAGTAGAATCCGCGGTGACAGTCCATGTGCTGGTGGGATCCAGCGTGAGTGCTGCGTTTTGAATCGCGCCCGTCAATGTCGAGCGATTCTTCAACATGGCGCTGATGGAACTGATGCTGTCCGCGACCAAATCACCCGCCAGCGTTTCATTCTCCGCCGCGAAGACGACGATGCCGCCGTTTGAGCCGGTTCGTCCCCAACGCGCCGCTGCCGCGCTGATGAGTGTTCCAGAGGTCGCCGTTGCTTTCACGCCATTGAGGTTGATGATGCCCTTGGTGTTGTTGACGAAGAACAACGGGCCTTTCGCCGCCGTTAACGAGCCGCCGGTCATGGTGAATGTGCCCATGCGTCCCTCGGCGTCGCCGGAGAAACTCTGGTAGATCATTACGCCGCATTTCACCGCGCCGGACATCGAGCAGTTGTTCAACGTGATGGAATTTCGCCCTTCGATCACGGCTCCTTCAGAGCCTGTGGCGATGAAGGCTGCGCCTGAAGCCATAATGTTGCCCGTGGAATAAATCCCCGGCGATGTGGTGCCGTGCGTAGTGATTGTTCCGCCCGAAACATAGACGGTGCCGCCGCCGCGGTCCGTTGCGACGGCTCCGGAGCGCGAACGCGACGTGGTGATGGTTACGTTGGTCAACGCCAGCGTTCCGCCTGCGGTCGCCATGACGCCGTGAGCGGCTTCGCCCGTGGCTGTGATCGAACCGCCGGTCATGGAAGCGAAGGCGCCCTCGCCGGTTGCGAAGAGTCCGTTCGCGCCCCAACCGCTTGTGGTGATCGAGCCTCCGTTGATGGCGATGCGGCTGTTCTTGGTAACGAGAACGCCGGCGTTCTGTCCGTGGAAACTGCTGTTATCTTCCGACGACGTGTTGCCGCTCGTGGTCACCACAGGATTCATCAGCGTCAGGTTGCTGCGATTGCGGACGAACACTGCGGAGACATCCGTGGCACTGGACTTGTATGTCTGGCGCGAGGTCGTTTCGGCACGACCGTCCACAGTGAACGTGCCACTCAACTTCTGGGGTGAGCGCGAACCGCCTCCAGGCGGTGGTCCTCCGGGTATCCGGGGGCCACCGGGTCCGCCGTTTCTGTCAGGCGGTATGGGGGGACGGCCGGAACCATCGTCGGGCGGCGGACCGCTAGGTTTGCCGTTTCTGTCAGGCGGCATCGGGGGGCGACCGGAACCATCGTCGGGAGGGGGGCCGCCGGGTCTGCCATCTGGCGGCGGGCCGGGGGGCGGTCCCGGCGGTGGATCCTGCGCCCAGACGACGGCGCTCAGCGTTGCTATGGTTAACACTGCGATTGCTTTGCCCACAGTTTGCATTTTCATTTCAAGTCTCGGTCAAGGTGATAACGCGAACTGTTCTCTAGAACGAATCGGGCGCTGGTTTATTGGTATCCAGACGCAAAAAGATCAACAGGGGGAAATGCTACAGGCAACACGGACAACGAAGTTGTTGCAGTACGTTGAAGCTGCCGCGGCCAGCGCGAGCGTGTGGCTACTTTACCAAGTCTGGTAACAACAAGCTCTCAGCGGTTGCGACCGGTGAGTTGTTTGATCAGCGCGGTTTCGTGCGGGTCGAAGGGAGTTCCATCGCGCCGAAAAACATCGTGGAACCAGACCTTGGGCTCAGGCGTCCCCGCCTTGCTTCCCCAAGGGAAGCACGTGTTCATCTTGCCCGCCACCAAGCCGAAGCTGATCGCCCCGACACGCTCGGTTTTCAATATGGGAAGTATCTCTTGGAACGCGGATTTGGGCCGCCCCATGTATTCCGTGCACACGATGGGGCGGTCGAAGGTTTTTAGCAGCTTGATGAATGCCGCGACCTCGTTTGGGCCACCATAGCAGTGAAAGGTCATTACATCGCAATTCTCCTCCAGGAAACCGACGATATCCAAAGTGGTGCTTCGACTGTTCGGAAACAGCGATATCGGCGCGGTCAGCGGTTGGGAAGGGTTCACGCTGCGCGCCCATTCAAATACCTTGCGCAACAGCGGCAGACTTTTGGCTCCTTTCTTGGTGCTCTGCGGCTCGTTATACAGGCTCCACATCAGAACGCGTTCGTCCTGTGCGAATGCGCCCACGACATCCTTGACGTAGGTTTCGAGACGTTTCCACTTGGAAGGATCATTCACGATGACGGCACCGGGGCTTTGCACCCAGCCTGAATTATGAACACCCGGCGTTGGATCGGGTTGCTTGCCCAAGTGGGGTTCTCCCTCGTAACCGTAACATCCATTGGTGAAGAAGGTGACGATGACGCGTATGTGGTGCTTCTGGCAGATATCCAGAAACGCGCCGAGGCGCTTCTTGAACGCCGCGGGATCAGCTTCCCACACGAGGTCATGCAGGAAGATGCGCACCGTGTTGAACCCAAGGTCCTCAGCCCATCCCAGTTCGCGGTCGATGGTTTTTGAGTCGAAGGATTCCGCCTGCCAGGTCTCGATCTGGTTGATGGCGCTTGATGGGATGTAGTTGCAGCCGACCGGCCACGACTGGCGCTTGTACCACTGAGCCGCTCTTTCCTTGGACCAACGATGACCGGGTTCTTCCGCGGCCAGCGCAAGTTTGGCTGGCGTCAGGATGGCGAGCGCGAGTGACAGGCAGAACGCCTGATGTAACGAATTCATGGTGAAGAATCCTTTCACCCTATGGATACGTCGCACGGGAACTGAACATCAATGCTATTTTTTCAGCAACAGCCAGCCGCACGCCGGCACGCTTTCACCCGACGACAGCGTGTAGGGTTGATTGCGGTAGTTGACCACCACGCGTTGGCCGTTGCTGTAAGTGGTTTCAAACACCTCGCCGGCGACCTGGCGGTGGCCGTCGAGAAATTCCATCTGCAAGTGTTTTAGTTTCTCCACGTCGTCATACACGCGGCGCAGGCTGGTTACGGTCTGTTTCAAACCCGCCGCGTCGTCGTACCGATAGTCGCGCTTGCCAAGCCAGTTCTTGGAGGTGTCGAGCAGGAAGTGGCCGTAAAAATACGCCAGCGGCATCGCGCCGTATTCGATTGTGCGCAGGTAGGAGGCTTCCCCCGGCTGGCTGTTCACCACCTCGGTCGAGAGGTTGTAGAGCAGCACGCCGTGATAGACCATCTCGTAAAGCGGCACGCACGTGTCCACGTAGGGACGCTTCGTCAGTGGCAGCCACTTGTCGCAGTCCACATATAAGACGCGATCCAATGCCGACGCCGTGAAGTCCAGCGACCCCTCGGATTGCGAGCCGCCGATTGTCTTCTGCGCCAAGGCAAGAATGCGGGTGGCCGCCTCGGCGTCCTGCTGGCGTGTTTGCGGATGCTTCGGATCGTAACAGGCGCGCGGGCCGATGATGGAGAGCACGTCGGAGTAATGCAGACCTTGGAAACCCAGCGCACGGATTTTTGGCAAGTCGCGCTTGGCGAACAACTCACACGCCCGCGTGAGGCACATGTTGTAACTTTGCCCGCCGCCCCAGGCGCCTCCTTTCTGCGGGCGACCGTCATGTTCCTTGCGGAGGTATTCCTCGCTCCAATCTTCGGCGATGCGATACGCGCCATAGTAACAATCGTGCGCCACCATCTGGTAGCCGAGCGACTGGCCGTGTTTGATCGTGGCGCGCAGTTCCTTCTCGCCTCCGAGCGCGGGCTCGACGGGGAATACCTGCGGATAACGCCCGTCGTGACCGCCGCGATTCCAGCCCACGAGACAGAACTCCGTGCGCGCCAGACCCTGCCGGTGAAACTCGTCGATGATGTCGCGCACATGGGCGAAATCGCAAAACACCCTCATGGGCGGTTCGTTCTCGGGAGTCTGCTCCTTGATCTCGTGAGGCACGGGCTTGACGCCCAGCCGTATGCGCACTTCGATCGCGCCCGCGGAATATGCCAGCCCGGGAGCCGTCGCCGCACGCTCGCGCAACGGCCGGACGGCCCGCCGCGCGAAATTATACTGGCGGTAACGCTTGCCCATGCCCATCCAGTTCGCCTCGGACCCGGTCAGAAAATGATATTCCACTTTGATGTCATCCGGCAGGCGCTTCTCATCGCGAAACGACCGCAGGGTGAACCCCGGATCAATGGCGTATTGCTTCTGCGGCCCCCAGTTCACGCTGACGCAGAACCGAGCGTCGAACTGGCCGCTGGTGATGATGCCTGCGACAGCGCTCTTGCCGCGCACGATGCCGAATATCGGCATCGGGCACTGGCAAATGCTTTGATACACGTTGATCCAATTCTCGGCCGGCTTCTTGTCGCGAAAATTGCAGAGCGCGCCCGACTGCTGCGCGATGATCAGGTACCCCTCGTCGCCTTCGCTCGCCGCGCCGAATCGCCGCAACAACCTCAGTGTCTTCAACCGCGCCGCGCCACTTTCCGTCACGTCCGCCGAGCGCACAGCAACCGTCAACACGTCGCCCGCAGCTGAGAAATCCAGCGGGACCGAAAAACCAAGCGCCTCCTGCCGGCAGACGAGCTGACAACCGTGCTCGGTTTGTTTGCGCTCCATTTTCCACCCTTCCTTGGGGGTGATGGCTTGCGAATGCTCTTTGCCGGCGGCGTCCCAATAAGTCACCACTGCCGGC